>Ga0335398_10010511_pt1 | contig 10509 bp, 8 predicted proteins | sample BON03_FD_205742 | JGI IMG/M metagenome (GOLD analysis project Ga0335398, IMG submission 205742) | Freshwater microbial communities from Lake Bonney liftoff mats and glacier meltwater in Antarctica - BON-03 (spades assembly) (version 2) | ecosystem: Environmental > Aquatic > Freshwater > Ice >...
TATATATATATATATGTATATATATATATATATATATATATATGAGGTGCCCTGCAGCTACTCAGTAAGTCGACGAGGTGGACTCGTTCGGAGGCAGAAGCGTTGGTTGCAGAGATCGACACGCAGGTGCTAAGAAGAAACTGAATTAAAGAAACTAGTCCTTGAAGGTGCCTAGTCTTTAAAGGTGCCCTGTGTGCCTAAATGATTCGACTCTCGAGTTTTCAATAATCAAAACGAAGAAACTCTCCGTCAAAATCCGCTCAGGTACCTGCGCAAAGTGAATTTACCCATAGCGGTAAGCTAGTAGATGCAGGGCACCTTTAGGTTAACAAAACTAAATTCGATAAACTAGTCTTTCAAGGTGCCTAGTCTTTAAAGGTTCCCTGCAGCTACTAAGTAAGCGCGATCGATGAATTCGCTTTGCTCGAATACCTGAGCAATGTGGACTCGTGCGGAGGCGGAAGCGTTAATTAAAAGAGATCAACTCGCAGGGGCCTATAGCTCAACGCCGGGTCAACCCCCTTCTATCTGTTTATCTCTATCCCTATCTATCTATATATCGGGTCAACCCTAACACGAAGCGTCTTCTTGTCGTGGTAACTTTAGGGTTAACCCCTAACTCTGTCGCGCATCTAGGGAATCGGGGTTGTTGTGTTCACACTCACACGTCGTTGTCTTTGCGCCGTTGCTCGCTCTGTGTTCGTGTGTCGTGTGAGTGGTGAGTGGTTTGTTTGCTGCTGCGTGTGCGTGTGACCTGTTGAACTTTTTACACGGGGCATCTATCGACCCAGACAACACTTAATGAAAGAAACGTGTCTTGAAAGGTGTCTGCAGCTTCTAAGTAAGCGCAATCGCTTTATTTGCTTACCTCAGTACCTGAGCAATGTAGACTCGTGCAGAGGCGGACGCGATAGTCGATATCGCGCAGGTGCACAGACAAAAATGTATTAAAGAAACTTGTCTATAAAGGTGCCCTGCAGCTACTAATGAGCCGCTATGGTTAAATTCGCTTTGCCCAGGTACCTGAGCGAGTTTCGACTAAGAGTTTCGTCGTTTTGATTATAGGAAACTCGAAGTCGAATCACTTAGGCGCACAGGGCACCTTTAAAGGTGCCCTGCAGCTACCAATTAAGCGCAATCGATAAATTCGCTTTGCTCAAGTACCTGCGCAAATCGTGTTTCACGTGAACTGACGGCGATCACCGACAATGTTTTCTGTCTGTACATGATGATGGAACAGCCCGAGATTCTGCAGATGAGGAATAAACCTCCTCCTCCCGTAACTATTACTACACTATTACTACAATACAATCTAAAGTGCAAAATAAATGTGGTGGGAGTTGTATGTTATGAAGAAGAAGAAGAAGAAAACATATACAAATCAAGTCGCACCTTGGTCATGAAACCAGGACCAACTCGGAAGGAGTGATTGAGGAGTCGAATCTGAAACCGTGGTTTATTATGAATCACAGCACCAAAGTCATCACGAAATACCGAGAAGAATTAGTACAGCTTGATTATGAAGAAGCTACTGCGACTTACTAAGGCGCGCAGGGCACCTTTAACCCAAACCGTCAATCATAGGTTAGCCAGCCGTCGACCATAGCCTTAGGTTACCTGTTAGTTTTATAAAACGTTTCGTTATACACGGTTCAATTGTTCCGTTAGTTACTCATTGCATGTGCATCTAGGGGGGGCGTCACGGAGATACCGTCGGTATCTCCGAGGCCCCTCTCCGGTATCCACATCCCGTTGTCGGGCGCGCCAGTGTAGGCGCACGGGCGAGCTGCCCTCTCATCCCATCGCACGCGTGTGTGTTCCGCTAGGCGCGGCTGTCACTTGGATGCCTCTTTTGGTCTTCTGGCCACTGCTAGCGCCTCGGCGCCGGCACTGTTTCTCGGCTCTGCGCTCTGCTGTTGTGGTGTAAGTTGTATGATATGAGAGAGAGAAAAAAGCCAGTGCACAATGCGCACTGGTAAAAGAAACAAAAATATGAGAACAAGGACAGAATTCTCGTACCGATTGATGGTTCATAGCGACAATCCCCTGCAAAAAGAGACAGTCGGAACGTCGGACCCTAGCCGCCGAGGCGCCGCCGGACCTAGCCGCCGACACCCACGCCGTACCTCTTGGCTTAGCCTAGGGAAGCCAGCCGTAGTTCAGCCGCCGACGCCGATGCCGGACCTCTTAGCCTAGGATAGCCCGCCGACGACGATTCGCCTAGGTGTCTTTAGTTTATATGATTCAAAAAAGAGACAGTTCAAAATGCGCACTGGTAACAGAAACATACAGAAGAGAACGAGGACAGAAGTCTCGTACTGATTGATGTTTCATACCGAAAGTCTCCTGCAAAAAGAGACAGTGCATAATGAGCAGGCCCTAGTTTCACTGTAAAATAACTCAACGGGTAACGTGGAGAGACGTTGACCAATGGCCGTTATCATTGAAGGCGGCTAAATGGCTAAATACATTGGGCCAAAACAATGAGAGAAAAATACGGTTATCCGCTGGGTTAACAAATGGTCAAATGGTCAACGTCTGCTCGCATCGATGTTTACTTATTATAAAGGAAAACCAGGGCCTGCTCATGCGCACTGGTAAAAGAAACATACAGAAGAGAACGAGGACAGAATTCTCGTACCGATTGATGGCTCATACCGAAAGTCGCCCGCAAAAAAAGACAGTGCACAATTTGGCCTTCACACGATATTGCCATCACCAATAGTGTATGGTGTATGGCATACACAGGAGGGGTCGGTGGGGGGGCGTGGGTTGCGCAATGTTCGTGTAATAGGGTAGGCTTTTCAGGATGGGGGGTGGGGCAATAAAGGATGATTGACTCCCACAATAAAGTTTTGACGGGAGACAATTTCTTGTAAAGGCTAATGCAGAATGCACACTGGTGCGAGAAACATATATATGAGAACGAGGACAGAATATGGTATGGATTGATGGCTCATACCGAAAGTCTCCTGCAAAAAGAGACAGTGCACAGACGGTTTATAATACAAAGAGGACAAAATCACACATGCAAATGGAACTGATCCGAGAGTGGCTTTGGGAGCTTAAGGGGAGCTCAAAGCGCACTGGTAAACACACACACACACACACATAAGAACGAGGATAGAATTCGCGTACCGATTGATGGCTCATATTGAAAGTCTCCTGAAAAAAGAGACAGTGCAGAATGCGCAGACGGTTTATAATACAAAGGGGACACGCGCACACACGCACATGGAACTGATCCGAGAGTGGCTTTGCGAGCATACGGGGAGCTCAATGCGCACTGGTAAAAGAAACATACACATGAGAACGAAGAAATAATTCTCGTACCGATTGATGGCTCATACCGAAAGTCTCCTGGGAAAAGAGACAATCCATAATGCGCAAGCCCTAGTTTCAGTGTAGAATAACTCAACGGCTAACGTGGAGGGACGTTGACCAATGGCCGTTATCATTGAAGGCGGCTGAATGGCTAAATACATTGGGCCAAAACAGTGAGAGAAAAAAAAGGTTATCCGCCATGTTGCTAACAAATGGTCAACGTCTGCTCGCGTCGATTTTTACTTATTATAAAGGCAAACCAGGGCCTGCCTGCTCATGCGCACTGGTGAAAGAAACATACACATGAGAACGAGGATGTAATTCTCGTACCGCTTGATGGTTCATGGCAAAAATTCCCTGCAAAAAAAGACAGTGCACAGACGGTTAATATACAAAGAGCGCACACGCACACACGCAGAGTGAGCTGATCCGAGGGTGCGGGGGTTAGCTCGGTCCGGCTTACTCGTGGCCTGCCCCCCCCGCAATCGAGTTAACCCTAACCCGAAATCCCCTGCAAAAATAGACAGTGCACAATGCGCACTGGTAAAAGAAACAAACAGATGAGAACGCGGCAACGGGTTAGGGTTAGGGTTTTCCCATTTTCAAGACGAAAGAGAAGCAGAACGGCCCCCGGACAGAGATTGGCGTCGAAGAGCTCAACCTACATCTAAGTATACATTTCTATCTATCTATCTATCATCTATCTATCGATCTATCGATCTACATTACAGACGGAGCACGGCTGTCTCGAGCACGGCGCTCGGTTTAACTCCACCTATGTACATCTATCTATCTATATATATCTATACCTATCTAAACTCGACGCAGATATATATCAGCCCATGTATACGTCCGACTTTATTCACCTGTATGTAGCATCACGCGCCCATTTTCAAGACGAAATAGAAGCAGAACAGCCCCTGGACAGTGATTGGCATCACACAGCTCGACCTATATCTAAATATATATATATATATGTGTATATATCCATATAGACATATATATATAGACAGATATAGATATAGACGTCCGAGTGCGACTGAGTGCCCCCAGACTACATCAGTCACATATCTCACCTGTATGTAGCACCACACGTCCGTTTTCGAGACGAAAGAGAAGCAGAACAGCCCCAGGGTAATGGTTTGCATCAAAGAACTCGACCTATATGTATATATATCTATCCATTTATAGATAGATATAGATATGGATAGATAGATAGATATCTGTCTATCTATATCTCACCTGTATGTAGCATCACACGGCCGTTCTCAAGACGAAAGAGAAGCAAAACAGCCATCGGGCAATGATTTGCATCAAACAGATCAACCTATATCTATCTATATCTATATCTATGTCCATGTATAGATATAGATATACATACATCGCACCTGTGTGTAGCATTACACGGCCGTTCTCGAGCCTAAACAACAGTAGAACAGCCCCCGGGCAATGGTTTGCGTCGAATAATTCCACCTATATATATATATATATATATATATACATATATATACATATATATATATATACATATATATATGTATATGTATATATGTGTATATATATATATATATGTATATATATATATATATATATATATATATATATATATATATATATATATATATATATATATGTGTATACACGTATATATATGTATGTCTATATATATATGTCTATGTCTCTCTATATCTATATACACATATATATATATATGTGTGTATATATCGCACCTGTATGTAGCATTACACGGCCGTTCTACAACAGTAGAACCGCCCCCGGGCAGTGATTTGCATCAAATAACCCCACCTATATCTACATATCTATATATGTACATATGTACATATACATGCATATAGATATAGATATATCTCACCCGTGTGTAGCATTACACGGCCGTTCTCGAGCCTAAACAACAGCAGAACAGCCCCGGGGCAGTGATTTGCATCAAATAACTTGACCTATATCTATATAAATCTATCCATTTAAAGATATCGATATATAGACATATATACATATAGATACATAGATCTATATTTCACCTGTATGTAGCATCACCCGGCCGTTCTCGAGCCTAAACAACAGTAGAACAGCCCCCGGGCAGTGATTTGCATCAAATAACTATATCTATCTATATCTATCTATCTATCTATCTATCAATTATATATCTATCTATCTAGCTATCTATCTATCTATCTATCTTTCTACATAACAGACGGAGCAGTGCTGTTTCGAGCACGGCTCTCGATTTAACTCCATCTATATACATCTATCTATATCTATATCTATGTATATCTATATAAACTCGACCCATATATATATCAGCGCATACATAGGTCCGACTTGTTTTACCTGTGTGTAGCATCACCCGGCCGTTCTCGAGCCTAAACAACAGTAGAACAGCCCCGGGGCAATGATTTGCATCAAACAGATCAACCTATATCTATCTATATCTATATCTATGTCCATGTATAGATATAGATATACATACATCGCACCTGTGTGTAGCATTACACGGCCGTTCTCGAGCCTAAACAACAGCAGAACCGCCCCCGGGCAATGGTTTGAATCAAATAACTCAACCTCGCCGCGCGCGCCGCCCATGCTGACCGCCGTCGGCGTATGCAAATCAATTCGTTGCAGTTTATCTTCGGGTACGCCTAGTCTTTTTGTGACGAGGCGAGCGGTAATCGGCGAGCAATGTATCCTAAAATAGGAAAAAGAAACCATTGAGCTCAAATAAATCATACCGTAGGGGGGGCGGAGGATATTGGAAGGGGTGTGCGGATGAATTCGTTGCAGTTTATCTTCGGGTACGCCTAGTCTTTTTGTGACGAGGCGAGCAGTTATCGGCGAGCAATGTATCCTAAAAAAGAAAAACGAAAACATTGAGCTCAAATAAAACATACCGTAGGGGGGGGAGGAGGATATTGGAAGGGGTGTGCAAATCAATTCGTTGCAGTTTATCCTCGGGTACGCCTAGTCTTTTCGTGACAAGGCGAGCGGTAATCGGCGAGCAATGTATCCTAAAATAGGAAAAAGAAACAATTGAGCTCAAATAAAACATACCGTAGGGGGGGGAGGAGGATATCGGAAGGGGTGTGCAAATCGATTCGCTGGATTTTAGCTTTGGGTACGCCCAGCCACTTTGTGACGAGGCGAGCGGTAATCGGCGAGCAGTGTATCCTAAAATAGGAAAAAGAAACAATTGAGCTCAGATAAATCATACCGTAGGGGGGGCGTAGGATATTGGAAGGGTTGTGTGGATGAATTCGTTGCAGTTTATCTTCGGGTACGCCTAGTCTTTTGTGACGAGGCGAGCGGTAATCGGCGAGCAATGTATCCTAAAATAGACACATAATACAAACTGAGCTCAAACAAAAGATACAGGGGGGGAGGGGGTATCGGGTTAACGCGAGTGTGCAGCTCGATGCGCTGTAGCAAATCTTTGGATACATCGAGACGTTTGGGGTAAAGGTGTCCTGCAGCTATTAAGTAAGCGCTATGGGTAATTCACTTTGTTCAGGTACCTGAGCGAGTTTTGACTAAGGGTTTCGTCGTTTTGATAATTGGAAACTCGAGAGTCGAATCACTTGGGCGCACAGGGCACCTTTGACCCTAAACCTGATTTGATCTTCTGGCGCGCCGAGACGTTTGGTGACGAGGCGAGCGGTGATCGGAGAGCAGTAGATCGTACAAAAAGACAACGTAAATAATAATGAAAACATATCGGCGGGGGTACACTGCACAACTACTAGCCTAGTGACTTGGCTGGTCGACCCGTTTGGGCTAGTAAGCATAAATAGGCTAGTGACTAGGCGAGTAACACATGTTACTAGCCGCGTCACTAGGCTGGTAACGAGGTCACTAGCCTAGTCAGCAGCCAAGTAACGAGTCTACTGGATAAGATGCTTACCAGCCCAAATGGGTTAACCAGCCAAGTAACTAGACTAGAAGTATTTCAGTGTAGGGGTATCGGAGGCTGTGTCCAAAGGAATGCAGTGCAGATTTTCTGGCACGCCTAGTTTATATATATATATGTATGTGTGTGTGTATATATATAAATATATTATATGTGTATATGCATATGCATATATATATATATGTATATATACATATATATATATATATGTATATATATATATATGTGTGTACATGTATATATATATATATATGAATATATTTATATATAGATAAATAGATAGATAGAAAGATACAGATATAGAAAGATACAGATAGATACACAGTAGTAGTAGAACCTGCTGACGAGCTCGGCGGCCCACCGCTTGGAGAGCCCGCCATAGTGGTCCGCGTGGAAATGCGTCAGAAAGTAGAGCCGCCCGTCCTTGGGTGCATCCATAAAGCCGTCGACCACGAACGGAGTGCCGTTCACAAACTTGAAAGGCTGGAGCGGCCTGGCCCCGCCGCCATGCCAGCTACCATTCCCGCCACCTTTCCCACCGCCCTTCCCGCCGCGCCCGCCACCAACAACATCCCCACGTCCGCCTTTCCCACCGCTGCTGCTGCCACCACCACCGCCTTGCCCGCCTCTCCCCCCGCTTCCGCCGCCCCCCCGCCCGCGCCCTTTGCCCCAGCCCGTGGCGGCGTCCGCCCCGGCGTCGTCCTCGCCCACAGAGTCTGCGGCCGCCGACATCATCCGTTGGAAGACGTTCGGCGCCTTCGGCTTGCCCCACAGGCGCTTGGCCGACAGAAGCATTCGCGCCATGGCGTCGTCTGACGGCGGCAGCACCCTCCTAGCGGCGGCGGAAACTGTTGGCGCGGCTGCAAAGGTGGATTGGGCGGCGTGCGTAGCCGCCGTTGAAGGCGCAGCGGCGCAGGCTGGAGCGAAGCCCAGCCTAGCGTCGTCTAGCGGCTGCGGCCCCCTCCCAGCGGAGGCGGCAACTGTCGGCGTGGCTGCAGAGGTGGATTGGGCGGCGTGCGTAGCGGAAGCAGGCGCGGCGGCGCGGCCTGGGGCGGAGCCCGGCCTAGCGTCGTCTGGCGGCGGCGGCCCCTTCCCAGCGGAGGCGGCAACTGCCGGCGTGGCTGCAGAGGTGCATTGGGCGGCGTGCGTAGCCGAAGCAGGCGCGGCGGCGCGGCCTGTGGCGGAGTCCAGCCGGCTGGTCCCCTTGGGTACTGCGGCGCGAGGCAGCGCACTGGTGTACCCTCGATTCGGTGAGAGACTTGACAGCGTTGGAACGCGAGCACTGCCAGCCGCCTTGCACGCAAGGATGTGCAGGATGCGGTCCTTGCACTCGTGCTGGCCGAGGTCGCACTTGCAGACCACGCACGCGGCACGGCGGCGTTTTGCAGCCGGCAGGTCCAACGCAGGCGGCCTGTTTTCGGCGTCGTCCATCGCTCGCTCGCTCGCTCGCTCGCTCGCTCGCTCGCTTGCTCGATCGATCGATCAATCTGCAGCCTACAGCCTGCTGCGGACCCTAGCTGACGGCCATGGGTTCGGCGATCTACCTACCTGCCGGTCGGAATCTGGTTTATTTCCGTGCACTCAGCGATCTATTTTTGGATCTTCGGCGCCACCACGGGGCACGCGCGTACTAGGTCGGCCAGACTCCGCGCCACGCGGGCGGAGCCCAGAGTCTGACCAGCCAGCCACCCCCGCAGGCTTTCAGCGACAACCAGCGACAACCAGAGCATGGGAAAGGGCCAAAAGACCAAGTTCAAGGCTGTCTCCCTGCAGGAGTTCACGTCTGACGTCGTGCGCCACGACACACTGCCGACTGCGCCGCGTCCCGACGATGGGTGAGCACTTGGGCGTGTGGTTCGCGGCACACGCGATCCGCGCCTTCGCCCCCCCGCCAGATGGGCGGCGCACCCTGGCTCCCCCCGCCTGCGTCTGATCATCCCTTCCTCATGCTTGTGCCGCAGAATGGGTGGGGACGACCGGGGCTTCGGCGACCGGTTCGAGCGTCGCGAGGGCGACCGCTTCGCGCGCGGACCCAACTCCTACGTCGATGAGTTCACTGGCGAGCGCATCGAGGTGGTCTCGCAGGCCGACACCGCGGCGTCGTGGCGCGGTGGCGGCGGCGGCGGCGGTGGCAACAGCTTTGGCGGCGACCGTGGCGGCGAGCGCGGCGGCTTCGGCGGCGGCGACCGCGGCGGCTTCGGCGGCGACCGTGGCGGCGACCGCGGCGGCGGCGGCTTCGGCGGTGACCGTGGCGGCGGCGGCGACCGCGGCGGCTACGGCGACCGCGGCGGCGGCGACGAGCCGCGCCGTGACGTGTACGAGCGCTCTGCCGGCTTCAACCCCTTTGGCAAGGGCCGCGCGGCCGACACGTCTTCGCTCGACAACGACCCGCGCTTCCAGCGCGCGCCCGCCCGCGAGGAGGGCGCGCCGCGCCCCGGGGGCGACCGTTTCGGCGGCGGCGGAGAGCGCGAGGGACCCCGCCCCGGTGGCTTCGACCGCGGATCTGAGGGGCCCCGCCCCGGAGAGGGACCCCGCCCCGGTGGCTTCGAGCGTGAGGGACCCCGCCCCGGTGGTTTCGAGCGTGACGCACCGCGTCCCGGCGGATTCGACCGCGACGGGCCGCGCCCCGGCGACCGCGAGCCGCCGCGCGAGGATCGGTACGGCGGCGGGCGCAGCGACCCCAGCGACGACCGGTTCGCCATGCGCGGCGCTGCCTTCGAGCCGCGCGGCGCGGGTGCAGGTAGTGATGTGGCCGTAAACTGTACTTCTAATCAATATTCTCTTCATACATATATATACATATGTATATATATATATATATATATATATATATATTCTATATAAATATATATATATATATATATATATATATATATATATATATATATATATATATACATACATACATCTATATATATAAGAGACGACCGGTTCGCCATGCGCGGTGCTGCCTTCGAGCCGCGCGGCGCAGGTGCAGGTAGTGAGGATTTATACTTCTAATCAATCATCTGTTTATATATATATATATATATAGCTCCATTCCCCACGTCAGCCGTTGTTCCCTTTTCCAGCGACCCCAGCGACGACCGGTTCGCCATGCGCGGTGCTGCCTTCGAGCCGCGCGGCGCGGGTGCAGGTATTGAAGATGTGGCCGTACATCATACTTCTAATTAATGATATGTTGTTATATATATATATATATATATATTATATATATATATATATATATATCTCCATTCCCCACGTCAGCCGTTGTTTCCTTTTCC
>Ga0335398_10010512_pt1 | contig 10509 bp, 8 predicted proteins | sample BON03_FD_205742 | JGI IMG/M metagenome (GOLD analysis project Ga0335398, IMG submission 205742) | Freshwater microbial communities from Lake Bonney liftoff mats and glacier meltwater in Antarctica - BON-03 (spades assembly) (version 2) | ecosystem: Environmental > Aquatic > Freshwater > Ice >...
TATATATATATACATATCTATACACACACATCTATACATACGCACACACACATATTATCTATACATACGCACACACACATATCTATATCTATATCTATAGCTATATCCATATATATACAAATACACACACACACACCTTAACGCGGTCCTCGTCCTTAGTGTCGACGCTCTCGTTGGGCTTGATGGTCATATTTCCCGATCCCATCTCGCCGGAGACGGAGAACTTGACCCCCTCCTTGGTCACGGCGATGGTGACCGTGTCTCCCAGGATGGCAAGGTCGCGGCAGATGCGCTGGAACTCGCCGGCCGGCATCTGAAAAAAAGGAAAAGAAAAGAAAAGAAAAGCTTAGCTTTCGGGTTAAGAACCACCCCCCCGCAATTAACAACGATCGAAGGTGAATGGTGAGTTTAAGAAGGTGAGTGCTTGAGGACTCTCGTAAAAACATCCAACATAAAATATTAGTTCAGATACGGAAGGCGATACATGAGAGGGGTGGGATACAGGCCGCATTAGGGGCCTGTTGCCAATACCGAGGGGTGCACACCCGGACCGTGCAGCTGCAGTCCCTGTTGCGATTCCCAGTTAGAGGGGGGGGGGTGGGGGGGGGGGGGCAGCCTCAGCGGGCTCTTGATACCGCAGGGGGGGAGTGTTACCAATACCGAGGGATATACCGAGGAGGGTGCGCACCTAGACCGTGCACGTCCAGTCGTCCCTGTCGGGGATGCTCAGGTGAGAGGAGGTGATGCAGGAGGGGTGTGTGAGGGAGCGAGATGATTTGGCCTTTACAAGATATTGTTATTACCAATAGTGTATGGTGTATAGCATAGAAACGGGAGGTCGGAAGGGGAGTCGTATACTGTCCAACAATCGTGCAATAGTATTGCATCAGGGTGGACAGGTGGACGGGGGAATTGCAAGGATGGTTGATTCGTGCACAACAGCCTTGAAGTGAACGAACATGTTGCAAAGGCCAAGAGATGATACAGGAGGAGATACCGGAGGGTAACCAGGAAGGGGTAAAGGATCCGCACCTGGACCGTGCACTTGTAATCCGTGTCGGGGATACCCAGGTGCTCAGAGTCAATGTCCATCAACTTGAGCTCAAAGTCAGAGATCCGGTCGGCCTGCTGGTTCTCGAACATGAAGGTCATCGCGTCCGCCGTCTCGTCCGACTTGAGCGTCACAATGTCGTCGTTGTTGCAGCACTTCAGCACCTGCCATAAGCCGGGAAGGAAAGCGTGTTAGACCATCGATAAGCCGGGAAGGAAAGCGTGTTAGACCGGCGCGCCGCGGAGCCACGGGGTGCGCGACAATAAGTGGGCGGCGTGAGGCCCGGCCCGAGAGCGCTTCCACGCGAAGGCACCGCGGCGCGGCGCTGCAAGTAGTGCGGCGACCGCACCTTGCCCATGGAGCCAAGGTTGATGCCGAGCGAGACGTTGCGGTCGCAGCGGAAGTGGTCAAAGCCGTCGGCCCGCAGCAATAGCGCAACAAGCGAGACGTGGCTCGAGTCCTGAGGCGCGGGCGCGGGGAGGGGGGCGGTCGTGTCAGAGCAGCCCAGGGGCAGCGGCGCAGACGCCAGCGCCGCGCAGAGGTGCCGCGGTGGGGCGCGTACCATGGCCTGGACCGACACGCCGGTGGTGGAGCAGTCAAAGTTGGCCTCGGTGACGAGGTCCTTCATCGCCTCGGTGATCTTCTTCAGCATAGCGCCGTGGGTCATGCGAGCCTGGCGCAGAGGTGGCGCCAAGCGCAGGCAGGTCAGCCCAGCGCGCTCGGTCGGCCGCGCGCGCCGCGCTGGGCTGATCCGGGGACGAGGCGAGGCGTGTACGCTGCGCCCAGCGGGCGGGCCGGCGCACCTCGAACATCGTGAAGGAGTCGGTGGGGTGGATCGGCAGGAAAGGCTTTGGGGTTCGCGCGAAGACGTTGGAAAACTTGGCGGCAAAAAAAAAGCTGGTTCGAAAATTTGGGCCGAAAATATTGTCGGCGCGTTTGACTCGCCCTTCAAGCTGGACGGAGTGCATGGCCAAGCGCGCTGCTCCCAAGGTCACACCGACACAGACCAAACCCGTGCCCCTCTCACCACGCGTGCGACCGCAGCTACCTGCGGCAGCGGTGTGGGTCTCCGCAGCAGTCGCGGGCGTGCTGATCCTTGCGGCCGCCGTGCCATGGCTGGCTCGCATGACCCCGCCTGGCATCGATGGCGAGGCCGTTCTCCGCTTCTCCAACGGGCAGATTCCTGCGCCAGCGAGCGCCAACAGCAGCAGAGGCATTGACGCCAGCCAAAATCAGAATGAAAGCGAGTGCCCGGACGCGTGCAGCGGCCTCGTGTGCCCCTGGGACGGCTGGGAGGCGGGCCGGTCGCCGACGGACGCGTGCGACTGCATCTGCGTGCGCCTGAAAGCCGTGACGGAGTGGGACCTGGACCGGATGAAACGGCGGCGGGAAAGGGAAGAGGAAACCGCGCGGGCCAGAGCCAGCGGTGTTGTGGCGGGTGCTTGGGACCCCTGTGAGTCGGGCGCGGCGACGGCGGCGCCAGGGTCGGGAGATGGAGCGGCGGCGCGCTCCTCCGCCGACGCCACTGAGGGAGAGGCGTCGGTGGCGCGGGCAGAAGGGTGAGCCCAACCTATAGTATTGTTGTTCTCGGGGACGCATCTTCCAGACGCTCTTCTTGGTACGCCGAACGGCACGCGCCAATGCCCAGCCTAACTAGTATTCTTGTGCTGCTGCTGCTTCGTTTGCGTGAAGGCCACACATCGGACCTCGGGTTAACCCAAGGGGAAGACGGACTTGTGACTTATTGGGCGGGACATATGCAGGTGTAGAGGCCTTGCAGGTGTAGAGGGCGAACCCGCAAAAATGCCCTTTAAATGTGTAAATCATGTATCGTGTACCATAGTGTCGCAGTATACCCATAAGTCATAAGCATAGAAAGATGTTTCAGAAGTGAGCGGAGAATGTTATCATTCTACGTGCGTACGACATAGTACTAATTATATATTAATGATCAGCACGTATATCCTCTCTATCTCTATAAGATGAGAGCTCTACACACGCGAGCAAATTAAATCAGCCATACCTAACTATAACATAACTCCAACCACTTACCAGGCGGCTGGCTCTAGCTCCAGTACTGAATCCTTATCTCATCAAGCCCCTTTGTGGTCGGCCACCCAGACTTTTATAGGACGACCTATGGTCTTTGGTGGTGTGTGTAGAGTGCCTGCTCGCGGACAAGCCGTGATATGTATATAAAGGAAAGTGGGAGAACTGGGTGCGTTCACGTAGGGCGCGCGCGGCCCGTTCACTATACAACTAGTCTCGAGCACGAGATGGAAATAGAAAGCGGTGGGTGCGCTTAAGTCTGTGTGTGGCTCGTGAGAATGGCATGCTAATTAAGGGAAAGGTAATTGGGTCTAAGTGGTTTTGCCTCCCCTTGAGGGATGGCCGCCGGTGCCAGCGATACGTTGGAGCTCTGGCGTGACGCCGCGGGCCTGTGTGCGCGCATGCATGCGCGTGCCGGTGCAGCCGAATATGTACATACATTCTACATAGATATAGATTAGCCGGAGCCGAATACAGAATAATAAAGCCACATCTTCATAATTGTATACCTGGGCCAGCCTGGCGTACATAGCAGACAGCAGTCGTATATATCGCCCTTTACAAGAGATTCGTTTGTTTATTCGGGGATTGCGCACTAGTCAATACGATTCTTGGCATTCAACACCTCCTTCATGACACCCCCACCCGTTGTATTGTGCAGTCAACATTGCGCAATATATGTATGGTTTCCCCCCGCCCCCCCTGTTTTGCCATTCGACTTACAATATTGTTAATAGCAATATCGTGTAAAGACCAACGTATATATCATATTTCTCGTTTTTTTGTTTTTTTTTAGTTTTAGTCTATACATATACGCACCACACACCACATGAACATTTGTGAATGTGTGCTATATATGCGAGGTCGTGCGGTGTGTGTGTGTGTGTGTGTGTGTGCGCACGGGTGTCTGTTCGCCATGCCATGCAGAAGCAGAGCAGCGTGCGCGCTCGCGGCGGCGTGGCCGGCCCGGCGGAGCTCTTTCTCTCAATCAATCAATCAAAGATCCTCACAGAGCCACACACGGGCAAGGAGAAGCCGATCCCAGCACTGCCACAGGGGGCAGCAAACCCTGCGTCACGAAGTGACACAGGCTTGGGAGGGCTGAAAGCCCCAACTTTAGCAGCGAGAGTCGAGGCTTGCCCTGTACCGTCACTGTATCCATGAATTTACCCATGTAGCTCTTTCGCTCCTATTCTGATTATGGGGCTGAGTAGTGCGAACGTGTGGAACAGAGAAATTCGCGGATCGCGGGCCGCGGGCCGCGCGGGCGGGCTTGCTCCTGCGTTGCTGCTGGCCTGTGGGTGTGGCTGTGTGAGCTGTCAGAGCATAGGTAGAGCAGAGCGTAGGCGTAGTATCGTAGAGCAGAGCGAGAGCGTAGATCGCGTGGAGCTTCTGTGTGTGGGCGCGCGCGCGTTGTGCGCGGCGCTGTGCCGTCGCGTCCTACTCCCCTAGAAATAGAAAAGGATACATTATACATTTATATACATTATACATTATACATTATATATATATACATGACTCATCATGACGATCATGTACACATGTACATACACATAAGTGGTTACGCGTGTGTACGCAGCGATTAGGGCCACTCGGGTTAACCCGAAGGAGGGCCTGGGCCCGGGATCAGTCCATATATAAGCACGTGGACGTGGACGTGGACGCCTGACGCTTTTTTTTTTTTTTTAGCGACACACACACACACCGACTTCGGCAACACGCAAAGCGCGCCGCGCGGTGGAGAGAGAGCGACTGTGTGCTAGACCGTCACGGCCGTAGGGTTTAGACAAAGACAACCTGGAAAAAAGTATCCGCACTCGTCTATATACTCGTACAAATCATCCTGCATCCTGATGATGATGATGTTTGACGAGAGAATACCGGAGAGGGTTTCGAACATACCGAAGGGGTATTTTCGAAGTTCTCGCGCTAGCCGTCCAGACGCCGAAGATGCTGCTTCGCTGCCGACTGCCCACGGGCGAGACGCTCAAGCTGCGCGTGGAGCCGAGCACGCCCTACGAGGAGCTGCTGCGCCTGGCCGCCGAGGGCGCCTCCGTGTCCGCCGACACGGCGACCCTGTCTCTGAACAAGGCGTCGCCACTCTCTCCGCCGGCCTGTGCGGTGATCTCGGCGCTCGGACTGGCCTCGGGCGATCTGCTCTACCTTGCGTCGCCCGAGCTACAGGGCCCAGCGACGTCCGCCGCGCCTGCGGCCGCCACGCCCGCGGCCCTGCCAAGCGGCGGGCACCGGGGCCTGACGTCAACGGCGCGACCGCGGCCGGCCTTCATCGTCTCCGCCGCCCCGAGCGCGCCCTACGTCAACCCGCTCACGACACCGCAGCCCAACCCCGCCGCCGCCGCGGCAGCGGCGGCCGTCGCCCGGTCGGACCGCGCGCGGGCCGTGCGGCAGCTCGAGCAGATGGGGTTCAACGCTGCGCTCGCCGCCAACGCGCTCGACGCCGCGGGCGGAAGCATCGACGCCGCCGCCGCCTTCCTGGCTGAGGAAGCGGCGCAGCACGCGGCGGAGCCCATGGAGGTGAGCGAGTCGGCGAGCCCCGAGGCGGAGGCGGCGGCGACGGCGGCCGCCGCGGCCGTCGGCGCCGCGGCCATGGGCGCCGCGCCTCGCGCGGCTCCGGTGGGCGCCCCGCCCGGCGCGCGCGTCCCCGACTCGCTCGTCTCCTCCGTCGCCGCCGTGCTCTACGCGGTCGCGGGCGCTGGCGGCGGTGGTGCCGGTGCTGGTGGCCTGGCGCCGCACGACGTGGTGATCCTGGCGGCACACGCGCTGCTCGTGTCCGGTGGATTTGTGCCGATACCGCAGGGGGGCGCGACCCTGCTTGGCGCCGAAGCCGGTTCGGCCGCCGGACTCCCGCCCGACTGGCGTTCCCGCGGCGGGATGATGGCGCTCTCCTACGGTCACGTCCGGCGCGGGGACGCCGCCGCTGCTACCGCCAGCGCCGCCGCCGCCGCGGCTGGCAGTACCGTGGACACTGCTCCGGTTGCGTCTTCTTCGGTGGTACCGCTAGTGGAGCTTCGTCTCGTCGCCATGGGCCCCACCGTGCTGGTCCACGCTATGGTCGCGGGCGCGCCGGCGTCGCAGCTCCTCTCCGCCCAGGTCGACACTGCGAACACACTCGGCAACGCCGCTTCCTCCTCTACCGTCCCCACGGCCGAGGCGCTCCGCTCCCTCCTCCACACGCTTGGAGCTTCCCTGCTCCAGCCCCTCCTCTCCCAGCTTCGCGCCTCCGTCTTCGACCCTGACGGCGCCGGCGCCCCCACCGAGCTGCTCGACCTCTGCCCTGAACTGCGCCTCGCGATCCTAGCCTTCCTCCCGCCGGCAGCACTCGCCCGCGCCGCGGCAGTCTGCACGGCGCTGCGGGCGCTAGCGGCCGACGACGCGCTGTGGAGCGCTCTGTACCAAGCATCGTTTCACGAGCCGCCACCCGCCACCTCCGCAGCCTCATCCTCCTCTCACTCCTACGCTGGCGGCGCGGCCTCTGGAGGTGCAAAGGGTGCCGCCGCCGCTGTGGGCGGCCGTGTGCGGGGACTCTACCGCGCGCGGCTGGCGGAGGAAGCTCGACGCGCCGCTGAGGCTGCACGACGCGGGCGCGACCCAGTGTTCCGGCCGCCCATCCCGCACTTTGACGACTACCAAGATCCGGACGACGAGTACGGGTTCCATGGCGGATACGAAGGGGGGGGCTACGGCCCGGGAGGAGGCCCGGGAGGCTTCTACCCCGGGGGGCTGCCGGTCCCGCTCCCTGGCTTCATCGGCGGCGACCACGACCGCCTGCCCGGCTTCGGCCGCCCGCCCAACCCCATGCCGCCTGCGCCTGGCATGCCCCCTGGCTTCGACCCGCCGCCCGGATTCGCGCCGGGCCACCCGTTCCGTCCCGGTGGCGGGCGCGGCACGGGGTACCCTAGGTTTGACCCCTACGACCCGGTCCTGCCTGACCCCAACGACCCGGACAACTTCGGAGGAGGAGCAGACCCGCTGCGGGACCCACTGGCGATACCGGGCAAGGGTGGCAAGGGGGGAAAGGGCAAGGGGTTCGGGCCGTTTGGGAGGGGCGGGGGCGGCCGGGGTCGGTTTGGGCCGCCGGGCCGAGGGTGGGACCCCGATGGGCCCGGCATAGACCCGCGCTTTTTGTGAGCTGTGGGAGGAAAAAGTTCATCGAGCGCCCGATAGCCGGGGGGGGTCGGCTGGTTTCGGAGTAGCGTGGGGACTAGCCCTTTGCCAGCTCTTGGCATGCGCAGACAGATTGACTCCGCCGGCCCTACAAAACATGTTAGCAAGGCGGTCTCTGTGAGAAGAATAGGAGAGGCTGGCCCAGGCTGCTACATGGACTAGGACGAGGGAAAGGAGAAGACGCTGCCGTTGCTCCCTGTGGCATTGTCGCTGTCCGTCGTAGGTGCGTGTAGATGGTCTAGTAGCTATAGTGCTAGTCTAGTGTCTAGTAGCAGGATTAGGAAGTGCGTCTTCGGGGGCGGGCGTTGACGTTTTGGGAGACCGTGCACTGTACGTCGTACGCTGGGGGGGCGCGGAGCCGTAGAGGCTGTGGCATTTCCGCTGCTCCCACGCGGGCGAGGGCGAGCCACTTGGATGGTGCACTGCAAGCTCAGATCTCAGATTATTCTATATGGTCCACAGAAACTGTGCGTCTGTCTGTGTGCCGCCGCGTGCCGCCGCTGTGACACTCGCCTGCACTATGTACTATACTGATACTGTTACTGTCATTACAGTAATACTGTTACTGCATCTCGTATCTCTCTGTGCTACTGTATACTCGTCCGTCCAGGGCTCGTGTGCGTGTGCTCTCGTGTCTCTCTCTGTCTGTCTGTGTGTGTGGCGGGGCGCGGTGCGCGGTGCCGGTGCAGCGTGCAGCGCCCGCCCTGTGTGAGATAGCCTGTCGCCTATGTGCCTATGTCTACATGTATGCAGTATGCATTGTATGTATGTATGTCGTATGGCTAATGGCTAAAGATTCGTCGGCGGCACCACAGCCACACAGCGCCCCAGCACACGCGCCTACACGTACACCTACAATATTACTATTACGCGCACACAGAGGCCCGCGGCGCCACACCAGAGCTCCGGCGTGTCGCACAGCACACCTACCACATACCACGGACGGGCAGCTTGTGGGGCGGTGTGCCTATTTGCTTTCTGCGACGAGCTGATATGTGTGTTTGCGTGTGCCTCTGTCTCGCGTGTCTTTATTATGCACTGTATGCGCGGGCACACAGGCTATGCAGCACAGCAGCAGTATATTATAAATGCAGAGATACACTATGACTATGTACGTCATTACTACATATATACTGTGTGTGCTGTGTGTGTGATTCGCTTATATGTATTCCCGCATCAACGCACTGGGCAGTCCCGGGCCCGTAGTATAATGTGTAATACCAGTACGCACTCACATCCAGCACTCACACACATACACTCAGAGCACACACGACAGTAAAATACACACAGGAAACACAGCAGTGTGTATATAACAGTGTGCGTACACGGAGCGTGTAGGCGGCGTAGCTATAGGCGCGCGGCGCGTGTATAATATCTGTAGTCTAAGTCTAAGTCTATGGCCTATACCTATACTTATATTTCGAATTTCGAATATTTTTTGAGACAAGCACACGGCGCGTTGCACGTTGCACCCCCGACAGCCATTGTCATTGGCCATTGCCATTGGCAATCAGAGGGACCGGGGTGTAACTACGTATAATACCGTATAACCCGGAGACGCATCGACGCCAGACTAGTGTAATACTACTAGTATATAGGCATAGCCACAGAGTATCTATATACTCACAAGTAATAAGCACAGACAGACGCGGTACCAGACTAACACTGGCACAGACAGTATATTGTCGTTGCGCACGGCGCATCCTCTCTTGGACAGTTGTGTGTTTCCTGCGTCTGGGTCACATTTCTCCCATGGCTTGGGGGTGCAGCCACCAGAGGCTAGAATACAGAGAACCCAGCACACACAGTATTGTAGTTGCATCCTCTCTTGAACAGTTTATCCGCTGTGGACTGCGCGCACTCTCAACTCCACACGGACGTCCCACCGTAGACGCTGCAGGCTCTGACATGCTCAGAGAGCCTCTCCGGCGGTTGAAAAACCGGCCCACCAGCGTGGAGGTACCGGTGGGGAATTAGGGTTAAGGTTAACCCTAAGCACACGCGCGTACACGCGCACGCAGGCCCGCGGCGCCACGCCAGAGCTCTGGCGGCTGGGAAATCGGCCCACCGGCGTGGAGGTACCGTTGGGGGCACAGAGGAAGGTGCAGACGGGCTGCGACCCACACAGGAATCGGACGCGCCCACCCGCAGCGTCGTCGGTGCCCCTCCCGCAGCGTCGTCGGTGTCTGTGTGTGTGCGTAACCTGTTGATCTTTTACGGCAAGACACTTGCTGACACAGAGTGCCGAGGTTGTGCATATCCCGCGCAGCTGGTTTACATGCCCATGCCATCGTCGGCGGGCATTCCCATTCCGGGGTTGACTTCGCGGATCTCCGTGATGAGGCAGGCGGTCGTGAGCACGGACGCGGCCTGCGAGAGGGCAATCGGGCGGAAGTTCATAAATAAATATATTTACAAACATGTATATATATGTATATATATATATATATATATGTATATATATATATATATATATATATATATATATATATATATATATATATATATATATATATATAAATAAATAAATAAATAAATAAATAAATATTTACATATATATATATACATACATACATATATATATATACACAGGCGGTCGTCAGCACGGACGCGGCCTGCGAGAGGGAAAGGGGCAATCGGGCGGAGGTTATTCACAACAATATATATATTTATAAATAAATAAATACATACATAAATACATACATATATAAATACATATACATATTCTTATATATATATATATGTATATATATAACACCGTACATGTATATGAGTAGAAATAATTTACTATTCATATCTATATATATATAAAGTGATGAGGCAGGCGGTCGTCAGCACGGACGCGGCCTGCGAGAGGACAACGGATAATCGGACGGAGGCTATTCATAACAATATATATGTATATGTATATGTATATGTATGTATATATATATATATATATATATATATATATATATATATATATAGTTTTATATATATATATTGAACAGCGTATATATATGATTAGATTACTAGAATATTCATGATATATATATAGAGAGAGAACACCGTATGTGTCAATCAATAGAAATAATATAATAAGTTATACATTCATCTATAACAGGATTAATGTGATGAGACAATCGCCCGAAAAAGAAACCCGCGCGATGGTAATTGGTTATATATATTGTATACGATATATGTGTGTGTATATATATACATATATATATATATATATATATATA
>Ga0335398_10010513_pt1 | contig 10508 bp, 12 predicted proteins | sample BON03_FD_205742 | JGI IMG/M metagenome (GOLD analysis project Ga0335398, IMG submission 205742) | Freshwater microbial communities from Lake Bonney liftoff mats and glacier meltwater in Antarctica - BON-03 (spades assembly) (version 2) | ecosystem: Environmental > Aquatic > Freshwater > Ice >...
AGAGAGAGAGAGAGGGAGAGAGAGAGAGTGAGAGAGAGAGAGAGAGAGGAAGAGAGAGATGGAGAGAGAGAGAGAGGGAGAGGGAGAGGGAGAGGGAGATGGAGAGAGAGAAAGAGAGAGGGAGAGAGAGAGAAAGAGAAAGAGAGAGGGAGAGGGAGAGATAGAGAGAGAGAGAGAGAGAAGGATAGATAGAATAGACAACCTGAGATGAGACAGACTCGCACGCGGGCACGCAGGCACGCAGGCAGACACACAGACACACAGCCAGACCAGGAAGAGCATGGCCAGGGGGTTCACGCCCGGGGGCCCCGGCGCTTGGTTGAACTTGTCAATCTGCTCGTCGGTCCATCCAGACTGTGTCATGAGGGCCACCTGCATGTCGGTGATGGCGCACCACGCGCTGCGGAACTCGGTGGCGAGCTTCCAGGCCTGGCGCGCGTCAAAGAGACCGCGGACCGCAACGTCGTGCTTCGGCTCGACGTGCCCGGAGGCGTCGCTGTGCGCGAGCAGCAGCAGCCGCAGGAAGTCGCGCGTGTACTCGATCCCGGCAGCGGTGTTGCTGGGGTCTGCTGCGCGGCGGAGCAGCGTCGCGTGCGTGCAGACGCGGGGCATGCTGTGCCCGTCCGCGCGACCCCCCAGCGCTATATGGGGTCGCGGAGGGGGCGGGGGGTCGGATCGATTTTTTTCTCCGCTTTTCGGTCGCATTTCCAACACCCTATTTTTCGCAATAGGGTGCCGCTGTGACCCGGGGCTGCACAGCGGCCGCCTCGAGCCGCATCCAGCGCACCAGCGCAAGAAGCAACCCCTCGCACCCCGCGCGACACACGCGCCGTAGGTGCGCCTTGGCAGCGTCGTGCGTGTGCGCGGCAGCGGCGTGCCTTGACAGCGTCGTGCGTGTGCGCGGCAGCCACCGTGCCCTTGTTTTCAGCCGGAACGTGCGCGGTGCTTCGAGAGGCGCGTGCCTGTCCTTCAGACCATGAAGCAATCGGCGCGGTCGCCGCGCGCCCCGGTGTCGGACGGCCCTTGCTTGGAGCACCGCGCGGGCGGCCCGCGCACCCGGGGCGGGCGGGGCGGGCATGCTTCCGACACCCGGGGCGGGCGGGGCGGGCATGCTTCCGACACCCGGGGCGGGCGGGGCGGGCATGCTTCCGACACCCGGGGCGGGCGGGGCGGGCATGCTTCGGCCTCGGCAACAACGCGCGGCGACAGGCACAGCGCGGCGGGTGCGTCCGCGTCCGCAGCACAGGGCTCGCGGGGCGCGCGGGTCGGGAGCGACGGGGACTTGGCGCGGATGAAAACGTGCGTGGTGTAGGCCGAGACGAGCAGGTCGGTCGCGATGAGCACCAGGACGAGGTCGAGCTGCGCCACCGTGACGGAGATGCTCACAAACTGCACCGTCGCCGAGAAGAAGTAGTACGTCTGGCACACCGCCTGCACGTCGCGGTACCGCATCTCGGGGCCCTCGCCCTTGTGGTCCATGACGGTGTTCATGATCCAGGGCGAGATGATCTCGTCGGCCAGCACCTTGAGCACCTGCGTCGCGACGATGAAGAGCACCAGCGCGGCCCACTTGCCCCAGGCGTCCACGTCCATGTACAGGAAGTGCAGGGACGCATTCGGGCCGAACCTGACAAACTGGTTGTCAAAGAGCAGGCTGTAGAGCAGGATCGCCGCGTACACCGCGACGCTCCACGCCGCGAGCACGTACGAGAGCCGCAGCTGCGCGCCAAAGGCCTGCGCGGGCATGCGCTCGCGGCGCGCGGCGCCGCGCGTCGTATATACAGCGCGCGCACACACCCGCGCACATACTGCTCGCGCGGAGGCACGGTGCCCCAGGCGCAAGGGCGCCTGTCTCGGGCTTCGGTCTCGGGCGTTGGTCTCAGTCTTTTGTCTATATATTGGTCTCGGGCTTCTGTGTGGGCACGACCCCAGCGTGCGGGGGGGGGTGATCGTTTGCTGCTTGCGCTCGGCATCCGTAAGCTTGTAAATCTCTGCTTTCTCAATGGTCATCCATAACCGTACGACAGGGTTGTATACACGAGTCTTGCGCTGGTCTCTAGAGATATGTCTGGTAGCATTTGGAGCACATGACCTCGTCCGAGCTGCCTGTAGCGAGATTCAAGACGACCTTGCCGGTGATTGGGATCGTGCATGCGCACCCCAAGCACGTCAAATCACCTTCGAACTTTTGGGAGGATTTCGGAGGCTCCTCGTACCATTTCCTGAAAGAACTTGGCATGTTGGTTTTGGTTTGCCAGTTCGCGTTTTGAGCATTGATAGCGGCGAGAACACTCTGGCGAGTCTGGTCTGGGCTGGGCTTGCTGTCCTGGTGGGCGTCTCTGTTTTCCCAATGGCACTTTGTTTTTCTGACGAGGGCCGTGGCTTTTTCGTCCTCGGCCTTTGCGTCGAATTGCTCCAAAAGGCGCATGCCAAGCCGTTTGTTTTCAAATTGAGACCAAAACTCGCTCAATGCGGGATTCTTGCTGTCGTCCGTATCGTCGGGGTTTTCACCAACACCACCACTGGCACTGGCCCTACCCAAGAAGACAACGGTCATGCAATTGTCAATCTCCGCAAGAGGGTGTCTCGGGTAAAAATCTGTCATCTGGCGGTGGTACTCCTCGAACAATTGCTCTAGCTGTGAGCGGTAGAGAACGATACCCTCCGAGTCTTGGTCTTTCATCGCGCGCATTCTGTAGTGATCCGCAGCCAGCATGCTGTTCATCAAGCTGTGCCCTTCCTTTGTGTAATAAAACCCCTTCATCTATTTGATTTTTTTCGGAAAGATAGAGGTCCTGAGGAGGATTTTCCGCGTCGTACCCCGTGGCTGTAAACACCCCTTCCCTGACTGCCGATATCTGTCGGGCAAAGCTTGCATCGTATGCCTTTTCCTCGTCGGGGGTCCAGGCACGACAGAGCATGAGCATACTGCGCGGCCACAATACCTTGGAGTGACATGGCATGCGTTGTTTGTGTGGCCGCAAGGACATTGTATGTCGTCGGGTGTAGCGGGTGCAAAGAGCCAGACCACGAGGCCGGCTGGCTGGTGGTACAGGAGGCTCTGTTTGCACCGGCGCACCCCACGTCCGGACTCTGGAGAGGGCGTAAAGTGTCTGCTGCGCGACGTGTCGCTTTTATATTTTCGTCGCCAACTAGCGCAGATTAAGTGCGAGACAAAAAGTATGCACCCACACCTTGCAAATTCGAGACAATGCAAATGCGAGACAATGTGTTTATGAAAACGACTTGCTCGCTTGGGTTCATTTTCAAATACAAGGGTGTGTTGAAGTGTAGATATACGCGCAGAATGCGCTCTCGCGCTCGGTTCGCGAGCCGCGCTAAACGTGTCCCGCGACGCCCCCACGCGAGCGCGTGTGGGGGCGTTTGAGGTCAGACGCTTGTCCCAATTCGGCGCTGGGGCCCCGCTTCCCGGCGGGCGAGGCGGGCGCTACCAGCGGGGGGCCCTGCACGATGACGTGCATCAAGGTGTGATTGCCCCCCTCGTCGTCGTCCTCCTTGAAGACAAACTTGAACTTGTCGCCGGGGGTCGCCACATACGACACGGTCCAGGACGGCCCGCCCGTGAACGACAAGTCGATCGGTTCGCTTTCGATCTGACACTCCGGGTCCGTGCCATCCGTGTAGTAGGTGTTGAGAATCGCCTCGATGTCGTCCCTGCCAATGTCCGCCGCGCAGATGGTGGCAGGGAGCTTCCAGCTGCCGCGGTCGTCTGGGATCTGCGCCGAAATGTGCAGCGAATGCTTGATGTGCGGGTAGTGCTCGGGCGCCGCCATGTCGATTCGCACGACGGGGTGCCCGCTCGCGAAATACTGCACGGTCCCGCACAGGGGCGTGCGCCGAACCGAGCCCGGCGCGCCGCTCTGCTTGCACGCGGCAATGATCTGCATCTGGACGCGCCCCCCGCCCTTGAGCGTCACCAGCACCTCCGTGCACCCTGCCATCTCGCGTCTGCTGCGGAGAGCTGGCGCGCGATGGACCGTCCGCGGAGAGCTTGCGCGCGATGGACCGTCTGCGGAGAGCTTGCGCGCGAAGGATCGTCCGCGGAGAGCTTGCGCGCGAAGGATCGTCCGCGGAGAGCTTGCGCGCGATGGACCGTCTGCGCGATGGACCGTCTGCGGAGAGTTTGCGTGCGAGTGGATTTCTGCGACCCCTAAACGGGGCGATTTTGTTCGGGGAAAAAAAACAAGTTAAAAAACCAAACAAAAGAGGGGTCGCAAGCGATTTTGTTCGATCTAAAAAAAACGAAAAAATAAACAAAAGAGGGGTCGCAAGCGATTTTGTTCGAGCTAAAAAATAACGAAAAAAACAAACTAAAGAGGGGCCGAACGCAATTTTCAACGCGGTACAAAGTCTCTGACGCAAACTCGATCGCGCGTCCACTCATGCGCCACGCGACAGCTGCGCCCGCTCCGGGACAGGACGCCCGAACCCCGGACAGCCGCACCACGCGCGCCATGATGGTGCGTGGGCGGGCGCGGCGCACGGGGGTGTGATCTGCATGCTCTGCTGCGAAGCGGGCGCGCCCCGCGCGCGCGCGCGCCTGCTCACCCCAACACCATACGCCTCCCTGCAGGCGAATGCGACAAAGCACCAGAACGAGCTCAAGAGCCTGCGCGAGGCCCTCGTCGAGGGGCGCGAGAATGCGCGCGCTCACAAGACCACGGTGTGTTTGCTCAACACGCGTCCTTCGCGCCGCGAGTCTCCGCGCGCGCGCGTTTGCTCTGCTCTGCTCTGTGCCCTGCTCTGTGCTCTGGCAGGACGTGCTGTGATGCGTGCCAACCCGTGCCCTCTGCACCCTGCGCAGATACAAGGCTTGCAGTCTGAGCTCTCGGATCTGGGGCGCAATCTTGCCTCGCAAGCGGTGGAAGTGGACAGGAGGGTGCATGTCAAGGTCGAGACAGGCCTCAAGAAGATTACGGTACGACCCCCTGCGCTGCAGGACTGTCCGCTGCGCGTGGCCCTGCCCTTCACGACTGCCTGTGTGTGTATGGCGTGACATTTTACCACGCACACAGGGCTTGAAAAACAATGCGCGCAAGGAGGCGAGCGCCGTGCGGGAGCGTTTGAGCCTGCTCATGGACCAGGTCCATGTCAAGCAGGAGGGCATCAAGCTCGAGAGTGCGCAGGCGATGCAGGGGCTGGGGGTACGTCTGCATGTGCCGTGTGCCCCTCGCGCGTGTGTGTGTGCCCGTGTGTGCGTGCGTACTTACAACCCTCGGGGCGTGCATTCTGTAACACGCATGATGATGGGAGCAGGGCGCGGCATCGAATGCGTCTGTCGCGGCTTCGTGGCACCCGGGGGCTGTCGTTGAGCCCAAGACCCAACACAGCGAAGAGCTCGAGCGCTTGCGGTTCCATCTGCGCGAGGCGGGGGTCCGTTGCCCTCTCGCTCGCTGGCTCCCGCTCCATTGCTCTCGCTCTATTGCTCCCACACACTCTCGCTCTATTGCTCCCACACACTCTCGCTCTATCGCGCGCCCTTACAAGTGTATACACATTTCACCGCGGCAGAAATCGTGCACGATCAAGGAGCGTGCCATACAGACGCTCAACCAGAGCATTGTCGGGTTCAAGAGCGACTTCGTTGCAAAGTTGCAGAGTGCGCAGAAATTACTCAAGGTATGCGCGGGGTCGGTTTGTCTTGCCTTGCGGGCCAGACCAGGCGTGTGGCTGGGGCTTTATCCCGCGAGAGCATGTCTCGCCATCTCTCTCACACGCACACACGCACACACACACGCACACACTCACACACACACTCACACACACGCACACACACACGCACACACACACACACTCACACACACACACACTCACACACACGCACACACACACACACTCACACACACACACACACACACACACACACACACAGAAAGAGACGGAAACCCACAACTCCCAGTTTCGCGCGTGCAAGCTGAACTCCGACACCTACAAGGAAAGCCTCCGGCTGAAAATCCAGGAATGCGATGTGCTGGAAAAGAAATGCAACAAATCAGTCTCCGACATCGACAAATTGGTACACACCGCCTACCCCCCCCCCCACCCACACCCCCTGTTTTTGTCTCTGTGCACTTTAGTACAGCTGTCCCGACATCATGTGCGAGACTCTATCACATCTACATCGTGACCCTGTGTTGGTGTGTGACAGACTGCAAAAAACACCGCGAGCGCTTTGCAAGTGGCGTCGCTGCAAGCGCAGCTGCGCGCAAGCAAGGAGGACTGTGCCAAGAAGGAGCAGGATGTGCGCAGGGAGCATTCGGATGCGCTGCAACAAGGTGCCATCAGTCGGCATCTCGCCTCGATCGTGGTGCGGATGCAGCGCGAGCGCGAATCCATGCACAGTGGCCTTGCAGCGGCCACAGGCGAAGCCCGTGACCTGCTGCAGCAGCAGCAGCTCGTCATCGATGAAATGATTGCGCAGGCGCCGCCTGTGACCGTCGTGGAGTCGAATGGGCTCTTGGTGCGTGTGCGTGTGTGTGCGTGCGCGTGTGCGTGCGTGTGCGTGTGGGATTGGTCTGCGCGCGTCTCTGTCGAATGTGTGCTAACGAGCGACTGTTCTTGCGTGCAGGCCAGCCAGACTGTGCGGTGGGGAGAGACTTTTGCGTTTGGGCTCGGCAAATCGCGTAGCCCCGCGGACGGGCCTGCTCGTGCGAGCGACGACGCTATGGTGTTTGACGGCCATACTCTCGTCATGTGCGACGGTATGCATGTGTGGGGTGATGCGGTGTGCGCGCGTATGCATTTTGCGAGTCGGTGCTGACGTTGCGCGCTGACGACTTGCAGGGGTTGGCGGCGGCGGGGCGCTCTCTGGCGTCGTTGCGCGCGGCGTCGCACAGCACGCGCTGCACGCGATGCGCGACGCGCCCATCGCGACGATTCTCCCCGCGAGCGCGCCGAACATCAGCGCGGGGGCGCTGCAGGAAGGCTACCGGCGGGCGATTCTGGTGCCAGAGGTGCATGCCGCCGTGTGGCCGTGTGGCCGGAAGGCCGCGACGAAGCACCCGTACGGGTCGACCACCGCCACGGTCGTCACGCTCACTGCGAACGGGCGCCTGCAGAGCGCCGAGATTGGCAACACGCAGTTTGCCCTGGTGCGCAGGGTGGACCGTGTGTGGACGGAGATTTACATGTCTGGCGACCACCGCTACGCCAACGCCCCGTTCACAAACACGCAAGTCGGCCTGCAGGCCCCCGAGCACTTTTTCGCACCCCCGCCTGCGCGCAACGCCAACTGCGTCGACATCATGGTGCAGCAAGAGGACATTGTCGTGGCCGCCACCGACGGCCTGTGGGACGTGTACGCGGGCGACTTTGCGCAGCGCTGCGCTGCCTTTCTCGTGGATGTCAATGCCGCGCACGCCTTGTTTGCGAAGACGAGCGGGATGCGCTGCTTTGTCGACCACCTCGGGAGCCTGCTGTCTGCCAAGTATGCGTCCAAGCGCGCCGACGACGGCACCATTTTCGTGGGCAGCATAGTCTTTCCCGAGATCCGCACGGAGCAGTGCGCAGACCCCGGACCCATTCACAGGTTGGCGCACCTCGACGGTGACGGCATGCGCGAGGGAGTCAAGTACATCGTGGAGCATGGTCTACCGCGCGCTGCCGCCGCAGAGCGCCCTGTGCGCAGCACGTACCCCCAGGACCCACGTCGCGTGCTGGCCGCGTCTCCTCGCAACTCGGAAGGGGGCTCTGTCCCGGCCGCGGCCGGCCTTGAGGAGTCGACGGTGTGGGGCGGTGTCTACAAGTCGCTTGCCTTGAAGCAGGAGGCGGTACCGTCCACGCCCACGCCCACGCATGCTCCTGTCGTTGTCGCGCAGGGGGGTTGGCGCGAGCCGCGCGAGTGCCGTGCGCAGAATGAGCAGCACCAGTACCACGAGCAGCGGGACCAGCGATACGAGCGCGACCAGCGCGACCAGCGCGACCAGCGCGACCAGCGCGACCAGCGCGACCAGCGCGACCTGCGCGACCAGCGCGACCAGCGCGACCAGCGCGACCAGCGAGACCAGCGAGACCAGCGCGACCAGCGAGACCAGCGAGACCAGCAAGACCAGCGCGAGCAGCGCGCGTACCACGAGTACCGCGAGCAGCGCAAGTTGCCTGGCGTGGGGGGCGGACACAAGCGCAGCCTCGACGCGATGAACTCTGGCGACTCGGGGTGCGGGGCGCGCAAGCCTTGTGTATTTTTTGCACTGAAGCGCTGCAAGTTTGGCAAGGCGTGCCGCAACGCACACTGAGCGCTAGCGTGTGTGTGCATTGGTCCGCGCCGACTAGTTGGATCCCCGCAACAGACTCCTGGCACAAAGAGCGGCCCCGGAGTGATTTGACTGTGTGCCTGTGTCTCGCGTCGCCACACCCGGCTCTAGTTCGCCGCTGGCGATTATGAATTCTGCGTTGTAATACACTATTCACTTTCCAGAGCCTGCGACTTGTCTGTCTGGTTATAAGTGTCTGTTTATCCGCACACCGCGCCGACACTGCTCACGCTGAGCCCCAACCCCGAACCCTACTACGCAAAGTTAGGCATCCATGACTTGCCGTGACATGCCCGGTAAGACCCGTTTCTAGCTGGACTTAGCCACGTCACGTCTCTATCTTGACCAAGTCCAGCTAGCAAGCGTCTTGTAGAGGGCTCATAACCAGGGAAAGTCTGGACCTAAACGCGGTGGCGTACACCGCAGGGGTGGAGACGAGGAAGTCGAGAGAGGACGAAAGACGTACATGTTTTGAGAAGAGTGAGAGGTTTAATAAAGACGCACGTGGATACAAAAGAGTCTTTCAGTGACGTGACGTGACCCAGTCCGGCTAGAAATGGGTCTTGTAGGGCATGTCACGTCTTTCAGGGACGTGACGTGAGTCTTTCAGGGACGCGACGTGACCCAGTCCGGCTAGAAATGGGTCTTGTAGGGCATGTAAGTCGTGGACTGTGCGTCTACTCCCTCTCACGCTTGGTGCCAGAGACCCCTCAAGGAGTCTCGATCTTGGCGATAAAGTGGACCAGGTTGGGGCGCGGTGCGGCGTTCATGTCGCATACCACAAACAGGAAGGGGCGGTTGACGAAGACGCACATCGGCCTGGGCTTGGGCGGAGGGCCTCCGCCCCTCGTGCCGCTTGCCACCGCCACCGCGGCGGCGGTGGTGCCCTCCTCGTTCACGTCGACCAGCGCCTTGACGACAAAGTCGCCGAGGAACGCGTCCTTGTCGGAGATGCGCCCGAGCTGCGCGCCCGGGCGGAACGCCTCCGTCACGCCCATGGCCACCAGCGTCTCCTTGAGCGACGTGACGCCGTACTCTATCCTGAAGCGCGGCAGGCGCAGCTGCACAAGCTCCCCGTGCAGGAGGTCCACGGCCCCGTCAAAGGCCAGGTCGGACCCCAGAAGCTCGTCCACCGTGGCCTGCATGCCATCGGGCCCGGCAACGTCCGGGAGCACAATGCACGCCCCCGTGGTTCCGGGGCCGTCGCTGCCGTACGGCAGCATGACGAGGATGCCTGTGTCGAGGATCACAATCTGCACCGCACACACAGCAAGCCGTCAGTGGAGGACGGGGGGGCTGCCTGCGAACCCCCTCGCCGCACACACGCCCCTCGCCACACGCACCTGCATCACGCGCGTCATCTGCATGTAGTGCGCAGACACGACGCCCCCGCCGGAGAGCTGGAAGGGACCCGCTGTTGTGAGTGCAGTGTCGAACTTGACACGCCACGCGGCCTTGAAGAACATGGCCGTCACTATAGCAAAGGGCCCTGCCGGCTGCGTGTGTGTGTGTTTGTGTGTGTGTGTTTGTGTGCGTGTGTTAGTGTGCATGTGTGTGTGAGCATGTGTGCGTGTGTGCGTGTGTGTGTGTGTGTGTGTGCGTGGGTGCGTGTGTGTGTCGAGTGTATTTGTGTACACATACGTCGTGGCTCAGAATTTCCTTGATCATGCCATTTGTGTTGTCAGAGGCCCAGGCGTTGATCTGCTGCTTGCTGCCCATGGTGCGCACTTCGGACTGCAGAGCATCTCGACAAAGGACAGCAAATGGCGTCTTGACGTCAGGGCATGCCCACAGCGATATCGCGAGCAGCACTTGCACGCCGGGATCTCTATCCTCCTTGATGGCGCAGATCATCTTCCGCAGATACGCCAGCGCTTGCTCCTCGCTTCCAAGCTGATAGTGGCGTGTGTGCGCATGCGGAAGAGATAGAGGGTGGTGAATTGAAAGGAAAATGGAGGAAGGAGGGGTGTTCGTTGTAAGAAGGGGAGTGAGACGGGGGCGATGGAATGGAGTGGAATAATAGACAGCGCGCGCCGCGTACCAGGCCGTACTTGAGCCACTGGCACATCTCCGCATGCGTGCGGCTGCCCTCGGTGCATCCTGCAACACGCACAGCACACGGTCAGGGCCCGCACAGCACACGGTCAGGGCCCGCACAGCACACGGTCAGGGCCCGCACAGCACACGGTCAGGGCCCGCACAGCACACGGTCAGGGCCCGCACAGCACACGGTCA
>Ga0335398_10010514_pt1 | contig 10508 bp, 10 predicted proteins | sample BON03_FD_205742 | JGI IMG/M metagenome (GOLD analysis project Ga0335398, IMG submission 205742) | Freshwater microbial communities from Lake Bonney liftoff mats and glacier meltwater in Antarctica - BON-03 (spades assembly) (version 2) | ecosystem: Environmental > Aquatic > Freshwater > Ice >...
GGGGGGGGGTGTACCGCCTCCAAAAAAGTTAAGGTTGGACTTGTTGAAGCATGTTGATAACAGGTAAGATCTTTGGGCAGGGGAGGGGGATGGTGGGAGGGGACTTAAACACCATAAATGCATACACGTATATACACATGTGTGTGAATATAGAAATTTGTGCGTGTTTGCATTATGTCACTGGGGGTTGACATTCGAACACCAAATTTACCTGTGTGTGTTTATACGTACATATACTTATGTGTGAAGGTATGCGATATTCACACAAATGTATCAAATCTAGTTTGCAACCAGAAACGCAAGCACACATACAAGTATGTGCATATTTGCATATGTATATATACATATAAGTATATGTATGTATATACATAAATATATATGTCCATATATCTATTCATGTGCAAATATCATATATAAATACATATGTATATATATATATATATATGTATACACATATGATATGTAGGTACACAAACACTTCGTCGCTTTGTTGAGATTTAGTTTTATTTCAAATAGCGGAAAACACAAAAGGGAGAAATCGAATATGCATGTATGCTCAATCTACTCTGTACATGTATAAATATATGTATACACGCATATGAAAATGTCAAGCCAAAAGAGCCATGTATATTTTTTTTGGTGTATATAATGTATTCAGGAGTGTATATGTATTCATGTATATGTATACATATTTATGTATAATTGTATACACATATAACAGAGATCCACGAACCATCAATAATCGGCAGAAAGAAGACGACCCCACCTACATTTTAGCACCACTTGTACAACAATGGGTGGTGGTGAGTATTTTGTATACATATGTAGATGTTAGATATATATATATATATATGCATACACGTACATATTGAATATGTATATTTATATTTACAAATATGTATCATATACAGGTATGTATTATATACATATATATATATATAGTTATAGACAAGCCCAAATATATTTTAGCTTTGCCTGTACAACAATGCAAAGTGGTCAGTATTTTGTATATGTATCTACATGTTATATTACAATACACATACACATATATTGTATATACATATAAATATATATATGAATAGATGTCATATTCGTGTACATACATAATTATAGACGATTCCACCTACATTCAAACAACGCTTGTACAACAATGGGTGGTGGTCAGTGTTGTGTAAACACATTTACATCTGTAATACCACTAAATATATATACATATATGTATATGTGCACACACACACAAGCACACGTATATATGCATATATTTATATATTTGTGTATGTACATAAGTACATGTATATGTGTATATACAAGGGGTGGTGGACCGCTGTTTGTATACAAATCGAAGAGTTATGTCAAAAAAACACAAATCACAAATCATATATATATACAAGTACATTTGTAGATGATCCCAAATGCACTTGAGCACCGCATGTAGGAATTTAATTTTGTAGGGTTCAGTATTTTGTACGCACATTTATATTTCAATGTATATATTTGTATTCGTATATACATACATATTTCATGTATATATTTATATATATATATATATATATATATATGGGTGGAGGTCAGATTTTTGTACTCACATATATGTATATATACACATATGTGTACTTATATTTTCATGTACATATATATGTATATACATGTACATATACATATATAAGCATGTGAACAGATGTGTATATATGTATATATATGTACTCACACATGTGTATGTGTATACTTATATTTTCATGAGTAAATATATATGTATACGTGTATACATATATACACAAGTATATGTATATGCATATACACATATATATATATATATATACATGAATATATATATATATATATATATATGTATATACCTATATATATATATATATATATATATATGTATATATATATATATATGTATATATATATATATATATATACAAATATATATATATATATATATATATATATATATATATATATATATAAATATATATATATATATATATATATGTATATACCTATATATATATATGTATATATATATATGTGTATATATACATATATGTATATATATATATACATATATACATGTATATAAAAGTCTGTATGTGTATGTGTGTGTTTGTGTACATATACATTTATATGCGAGTATGTGTGATGTGTGGTTGTCATTACTCATGTGTATGTGCGACAATTACCCACGACAAGCATAAATACACACACGCACGCACACACACACATACTTCACGCACACACACACACACGTACACGCACACGCACACACACACACACAAACACACACCCACACACAGACTCAAACACACGCACACGCACACACTCTCCCTCTCTTTTTCTCACACGCACACACACACACAAACATACTCACATATACGCAAACACACACATGCACATGCACACACACACACACACACACAGGTGCTATACAAGCATGGCAGCCATCCTTGACATGACACGCACACACACACACACACACACACAAACACACACACTCGCATATGTGCAAACACACACATGCACACACACACACCGGTGCTATACAACAATGGCACACACACACACAGACTTTCACACACAAACACACACAACCACACACACACACACAAGCACACAAGCACACAAGCACCCACACATATGCTCAAACACCCATACACACGCACACACACAGGTGCTATACAAAGATGGCACGAACATGGCTGGCATTTTACAGGTAACAATAATTCTCAAGATTCACCCGCTGCTAGGTTTACTACACACAAATACTGGATAGTTGATTTTTCCGAAGTTGTACTGGTGTTTTGACAAGATTTCAAATATTCGCATCAAAAATGCTACGCATCATATAGATTCTCAAGAAGTAGTCCGCCAGTGAATTTACAATGTACAACGTCTACAAAGCTGATTTTGGAGAAATTGTACAGATTTGTTGACATAAATTCAAACATTTTCATTGCAAACGCTATGCAACGAGAATTCTCAAAAGTCAGCTCGCCAGTGAACTTACCATACTACAAGACTAGAGATCTGATTTTTAAGGAATTACACCGATTTGTTGACACAAATTTTCACATTTGCATCGCCAACGCTACACAAGAATAATTCTCAAAAGTAACGTCGCCACTGCATTTACCATTTACACCGACTATAGAGCTAATTTTGGGGGAAAATTGTTCAAACTTGTTGACGAATATTTAAATATTTGTATTGCCATCGCTACGCTACAAGAATCTTCAAACGCTCGCTACTTCATGCAATGACTATAGAACTGACTTTTGGGAAATTGTACCAGTTTGTTGACAAGAATTCCAATATTCTCATCACCAACGCTACAGAACGGGTTTTCCCCGATTTTCTTTTTTCAGAATCTGCAGAGGTTTCATTCCCCAGCCCAAGAAAATGAACAAGTCACGTCACACATTTGAATGAGTCACATTACGGAATGGGTCATGTCGCACATATTCACGAATGAGCCAGGTCTCATGTACAAATGTGCCCTTACATACATCAGAATGAGTCATGTCACGCATATTCATAAATGAGGCACGTCACACATACAAATGACAAAAAATGAGACATACACATGTTTGATTGAGTCATGTCACAAATGCGAATGAGTCATGTCACACTTGTAAATTTGCCATGTCACACATATGAGTGGAATCTCGTTAGCACGGGAGTCATATCACACATTTGCATGACGCAAGTCAAAATTATTCATAAATGAGGCATGTCACACATACATGTTATGGGGTGGCTACGGTCAGTAGGATCGATTAAATTATAGGTCTCTTTTGTAGAATATTGTCTCTTTAATAGGGCTCTTTTGCAAAAGAGACATACAATTTCATTGATCCTACTAACCAAAGCCACCCCATATTTATATCGCGCGTTCGAATGAGTCAGGTACACACAATCATAAATGAGGCATGGCACACATACAAATCAACCATATCGCACACTCGAATGAGTCATGTCACACATACTCATAAATGAGTCATATCACATATTCGAATGAGTCATATCACATATTCGAATGAGTCATATCATACATATTCATAAATGAGTGATGTCACACATACAAATGAACACGCCTGAAGGATTCTCCATACATAAAACGTATTTCTTATATATAGAACGCATTTTCCACATGTTTCGAATTTTCCATGCACACAAAACGTATTTAAATGTGTGACGTCACACCTACAAATGAACACGCCCCAAGGAATCTCTTTATATAGAAGGCCTATATTCACGCAAAAGAGACCTATAATCACACAAAACAGACCTATGTTCGCACACAAGAGATCTATACTCACAAAAAAACCTATATAATATGTAGTAGGTATTTCTCATGTATTTGTATAGCAGGGGTTCCCTATAGATAAATGATATTCCTCATTATTTTCTCATATATATTGAACTCATTTTTCATATATTGAAAATGAAATCTTCGAATATTCCATGTACATGAAACGTATTTCTCATAGGTTTAGAACCGAAGGTATCGCTTATGTATATAGAACTCATTTCCCATATGTATAGAACACATTTCTTGTATGCATACAACTCATTTTTTTAATTAATTTCTATTATACACAACACGTGTTTTTTATGTATACAGAATTTTTTGCACATGCACAGAACGTAGTTCTCATATGTAAAAAACTCATTTCTGATGTATCTGAGACATGTTCTCCATATGCATACAACACATGTTTCATGTATTTAGAACACGTTCTTCATGATAGAACGCATTGCTCATACATGTAGAACGCATTGTTTTGCATGATCACGCAATACAGGAAGTTTTTTTTGGATGCAAACTTTTACACGCAAGGTCTATATGGGGCTTTTTTTGTATACAAGGCCCTTTTGTATGTAGAAATGGTTTTCGAACTCACATTTTTTTTCGTGGGTTTGTTTGTTAACACCCAATCTGTCTTACTCACGCAGGAATTGTTACTAACGCAAGGGATTTGCTGGCGGCACATAGTCTTCTTTTTTGCATATATGTAGGGTATTTTTTGTGCATGTATATAGGGCTCTTCTGTGCATATGTGCAGGGCTTTTGTGTGTGTATACTCAGGGCTCTCTTGTGCATATATATAAGACTCATCTTCGCATGGAAGAATTGCTCTTTTGTGCATATATACATGGCTCTTTGGTGCATAAATACAGGGCTCTTTTGTGTGTACATATCAGGCTTGTCTGTGCATTCATACATGGCTCTTATATGCATGTATACTGGGCTTGTTCGTGCAAATATAATGGGCTTTTGTGTGTATATATACAGGTCTATTTTGTGCATATTTACTACACGTGTCTGTGCGGCTCTTTTGTGCATGTGTACAGGGCTCATTCGTGCCAAAAATACAAGGATTTTCTGTGCATATATATAGGGCTCTTTTGTGAATGTTTTGGTGATGTATATATAGGGCTCGTATCCAGGGCCTTGTATGCCGTCTTGAAAACCAGTGCTCGTTTGTGTAGATATACAGGGCTCTTTTGTGTATGTATATAGGGGTCTTTTGGTGATGTATATTTAAGGCTCATATCCAGGGCTCTGTGTGCCGTTTTGAAAACCAATGCTTTCTATGTACCAGAAATATGTTCTATACACATGAGAAATGTGTTCTATATATATGAGCAGTGTTATTATATAGGGCTCTGTGTGCCATCTTGAAACCCACACAATTTTTGGGCGACAAAACAAATAAAAAGCTTTAGGGTGGCGAAGACTCATAGGATCCCCTAAGTTGCAGATCATTTTGCACAAAAGAGCCCCTAAATATAGGTCGCTTTTGTGGAAAATGACCTATAAAGATAAGGGATCCTATGAGTCTTCGCCACCCTGTATCTCGTGTCCGATGGTTTTGTTTCCTACAATTCTTTTCAAGGAAAAGATGGTTTCTTTTCAGGTGGTTTCTGTTTTTTCAAGGGGCATTGACCTTTTGAGAGAGGCATTGGGCTCTTGAAATAGGAGGCATTGGGCTCTTGAGGCACTCAATTCGGCTCACGAGCTTAATGCCTCTCTTTTCAAGAGTTCTTTTCAAGAGCCTATTGCCTAATGCCTCTCTTTTCAAGAGCCTATTGGGCTCTTGGAAAAGGAAGCATTGTGCTCTTCAGGCACGGGCACACTTAATTAGGCTCAAGAGCCTAATGCCTCTCTTTTCACGAACCTAATACCTCTCTTTTCAAGAGCCTATTGCGTCTGTGACATGCAGGAACTTTGTCCAGCGCTAGAGTGTGACCCAGTGTCGGCCTTTCGGTCTCTTGTGTGCGTATATATACTGTTGCGTGCATATATATATATATATCTTTTGTGTTGACCTAGGTCTCTTTCTGTGGATATGTATAGGACCCTCGCCCGGTGTCGGCCTTTTGGGCCCTGGTTTGCATATATACGTGGATATGTGTGTGTTCGTGTGTGCATATACACCAGAATACACACAGGGCTCTTGGGTGCATACACATGGCTCTTTTGTGCATAAAGATGACTCTTTTGTGCATACCTCAAGGGCTCTTTTGGTGACAAATATAAGATCCTTGGTGATTGTTTTATTTTATTGATAAGCCCAATTTGTCTCATACCCATAGATATGCATATAGGACTCTGTAGGGCTCTTTTGGCTCTTTTTATAGGGCTCTTTTGGTGTCATACTTGTGTGCATGTATGAGGGCCTCTATCGTGCATGCATATCTTTAGGGTGCATCCCTATATGGCTCTTTTGGTGCCATGTCTCTATCGTATGTATAGATATATATATGGCACCAAAAGAGCCCTGTACAAAGAGCCAAAAGCGCCCTTCAGAGCCCTATATGCATATCTTTAGGGTGCATCCCTATAGAGCTCTTTTGGTGCCAAGTCTCTATTGTGCGAATAGATATGGGGTGGCTACGATTAGTAGGCTCCTTAAAATCATTGTTCTTTTTTGCGGAATATAGTCTCTTTTATAGGGCTCTTTTGCAAAAGAGACCTATAATTTTAAGGAGCCTACTAATCTTAGCCACACCATATCTCTATTGCGCATATGTAGGGCTCCTTTGGTGCCATAATATATATGTGGGACTTTGGATGGGGGTTTCTTACACCAGCCCGATGTGTCTCACGCACCCAGGAACTTTCACCAGCGCTGGAGTACGACCCAGCAGCGGGGTTTGCACCCGAAATAGCCGCAGCTGCAGGTCTATACGATGACGATGAAATCCATCTGGACCACTCAGGTGAACATACGAGTTCAATGTGTCTAATCCATTTGTGTTGTGGAACAATTGTGGAAAGAACTCAGACCACTCAGGTGAACATACAGCCAATTGCAGATAGGGTGGCACAGCATCTCGAGATTATTTCTGAAATTTTTCCAACGAACCAGAATTCTGCCCATGGGATTTACGATTAGTACCAAGTAATAAATGATGAATCCCATGAGAATCCTGGTTCGCCTTGTACAAAATTGAAAGGTTTTAGAAATAATCTCAAGATGCTGTGGCACCATATCTGCAATTGGCTGTACGAGTTCTTCGCATAATTTTTCCGCAACACAAATGTGTTAGACTCATTGTTTTCTGCAACACAAATGTATTTGACACATAGTTTGAATATGATGACGATGTAATCTACTCAGATGGTCAAAAAGAGCTCATTTGACAGAATATTTGGCATTCTTGTTAAAATCGATCTCTGATTTGAGTTCGTTGTTGCTTTTTCCGCCTTTTATTGAAACAGGGAAAATTCTGATCCGGGGCGACGCTGTGGCAATGGTACTGAGTGTTGAGCAAGATTCTGAAGAATGGCGCAAAAATGGTTTCTTTCCCCCATTTTCTTTACTGTGCTCTGTACATCTTTTTGGTATATTTCTGTATCAAACATATTTTTCTATACTGTCGAACAAGATTCGTGCCAGATTGGTCCCTTTTTTTTTGGAAAAAAAGTCTGTAAACACTGAAAAAAAGTCTGTAAAAAACCATTTCTTGACACTACTAATCAAGATTGTGAAAATGGCGCGCAAACAGGTCAGATTCAGTCTCCATGTTTTCCTCCTCCTTGCATTTCTCTTTTTCCACTCTCTTTTGGTAATATATAGCGTTCTATGCGTAGGACATAGGGCTCTATTTGTAGAATGTGGGCTTTTCCCGTAGAATTTATTGTTCCTAAATAAAAATTTATTGATTCAACATATATTTTTAGGACAAAAACAATATTCTATATGATAGAAATTGTTTTCTATTATGAAAACAATCTTTTTCCATGGAATACAGACTAGACTCTCTCTGTAGAATGCATGAGGTGGCTACGATCAGTAGGCTCCTTGAAATAATAGATTTCTTCTGTAAAAGAGCCCTATAAAAGAGGCTATATTCTGCAAAAGAGACCTGTAATTTGAAGGAGCCTACTAATCGTAGCCACCTCATTTACTTTATACTCAGAGTCTAGTTTCTCTCTGTGAAATTCGACTCTCTTCACTAAGTAGTCACTCTCATTCACTACTGCATGCATATGAGATTGAGTAAATGCTGATTTCTACAGAGAGAGTCGAGTCTCACACACTTTCACACACACACACATAAACACACACCAGAAAAAACCCTCGCCATCTCACATACAGGGTGGCGTAGAGACATAGGATGCCTCATCTTTAGAGGTCACTTTCCGCAAAGGAGCCCTATAATTAGTGACTCTTTTGCGGAAAGAGATCTGCGACTTAAGGCATCCTATGCATCTCTGCCATCTCATTGATGGGGTGGCTACGATTAGTAGGCTCCTTAAAAATATAGGTCTCTTTTGCAAAAGAGCCGTGTAAAAGAGACGATATTCTGCAAAAGAGACCTGTAATTTTATGGAGCCTACTACATGTAGCCATCTCATTTAGTGTCTTTAGAGAGTCGAGTCTCTCTGTGTGCATAAAGACTAGACTCGTAGAGGTCATTTTCCGCAAAGGAGCCCTATAATTAGTGGCTCTTTTGCGGAAAGAGATCTGCGACTTAAGGCATCCTACGCATCTCCGCCATCTCATGTATGGGGTGGCTACGAGTAGTAGGCTCCTTAAAATATAGGTCTCTTTTGCAAAAGAGCCGTGTAAAAGAGACGATATTCTATGTAGCGTCTTCAGAGAGTCTAGTCTCTCTCTGTGCATAAAGACTAGACTCGAGAGTAGACTCTTAGAGAGTCTATCCTCACTGTGCACACTCAAAAAATGTCTGGACTCTGATAGAGTCTAGTCTCTCTTTGTGCATACAGAGACTAGAGAGTCTCCACTCTCTCTGTGCATGAAGACTAGACTCTTAGAGTAGACTCTTAGAGAGTCTATGGGCTGGCTACGATTAGTAGGCTTCTTCAAGTATAGGTCTCTTTGGAGAATATAGGTCTCTTTTAGAGGGCTCTTTTCCAAAAGAGACCTATAATTCTAAGGAGCCTACTAATCGTAGCCACCCCATATCCTCACTGGGCTCACTCAAAAAAAAGACTAGAGTCTTAGAGAGTCTAGACTCTCTAAGAGTCTTGTCTCAGACTAGACTCTTACAGCCCGTTCCGTGGAAGATGAGACTCGAAATGCTGAATTAAATGGTAACTGAAATCCTGGAGGGTGGGGAGATTTTAGTCAAGGGCAAATCCAAATTGAACAAAAATCTCAATTTGCATTTGTACCGCAAGATACCTCGGAATTCAAATCCAATCAAAATCTTAACTCGACTTTGTCCGCCCAAGAATGGACTAATCGCACTGTGGCCGAACACGCGTGTAGTAAAATGTAAATATTCTGTTTCACAAAAAAATAATACGGTCCATTAGTACAATATTTCCTCACTTTTATATCTCAATTCACGGATAGGTTTTAATGGACTAAAATATCTGTACTCAGTAATCTCAGTAATTGACAAAAGACTACCTGGCAATACTAAAAAGTGGACACTTGTCCGTTCGTGGACGGCCAGAGTGCGATTAGTCCTTTTTTGGGCGGACCGTGAGATATGGGGTGGCTACGGTCAGTCGGATCGATTAAATCATAGGTCTCTTTTGCAGAATCGCATCTCTTTTATAGGGCTCTTTTGCAAAAGAGACCTATGATTTAATCGATCCTACTAACCAAAGCCACCCCATACCGAGAAATTTGATTTTCTGATTTTGACCAGTTGACCAAAGCCTCCCCACCATTCAGGATTGCGATTACCATTTAATGCAGCGTTTCGAGTCTCATCTTCCACGGAACGGGCTGTGGAGAGTCTGGTCTCTCTCTCTTAGAGAGTCGATCCTCACTGGGCACACTCAAAAAAAAGACTAGACTCTTAGCGAGTCTATCCTCTTTCTCTTAGAGAGTATGGACTCTGATCGAAAGAACCCCCCCCCACCGGAGGGGTTTCCTATTTACTATGTTCCCTGATCAAGAACCAAGAGGAAGAGGACCCTCCTCGAAGCACCTGGTACACATTCTTCGAGGGGGGTCCTCTTCCTCCGGGTTTTTGATCAGGGAACATAGTCAATAGGAAACCCCCCCCGGGGGGGG
>Ga0335398_10010515_pt1 | contig 10508 bp, 10 predicted proteins | sample BON03_FD_205742 | JGI IMG/M metagenome (GOLD analysis project Ga0335398, IMG submission 205742) | Freshwater microbial communities from Lake Bonney liftoff mats and glacier meltwater in Antarctica - BON-03 (spades assembly) (version 2) | ecosystem: Environmental > Aquatic > Freshwater > Ice >...
AAGTTGGCACAAATGATTTAATAAAAGAATGTGAGTCTGATATAGTATTTTATTTAGATTATAGATCAGATTTCATAAATACAAGTTCATTTAAGGTTTTAATGGCAATGGAAAGCAATGCAGTTATTGCTAAAACATTTGAAAAATCATATACTGATAAATTTGATCTAGTTTTTACTTTTTTAGACAATATTGTTGATAATAATAGAATTTTTAAAATAAATTATTCAAATACATTATCTAAAGAGAACTGTATTCCGTATGCAGATAAATCAAAATTCCTTTGTAATTTCTCATCTAATAAATTCTCTAACCACATAAATGAATTATACTCAAAAAGAGTTGAAACTATAGAGTTCTATGAAAAACATGGAAACGATTTATTGGATCTTTATGGATATGGATGGGACAAATCATATTTTTTTCCTGTAACTTACAATTATATAAAAAGGCTTCATAAATTTAAAGCTACAAGGGCTATAGTAAAGTTAATTAACTTCATTCCAAAAAAATATAATCCATTCTTAAAAACTTATAAATGTTATAAAGGCTCAGTCGATGACAAATATGAGTTTTTAAAAACTTATAAATTTTCTATTTGTTATGAAAATGTAAAAGGGGTTAATGGTTATATAACAGAAAAAATATTTGATTGCTTTAAAAATGGAGTTGTGCCAATTTATCTAGGCCCAGATAATATTGAACAAATAATTCCAAAAGAGGCATTCATTAATAGAAATAATTTCTTAACAGAGATAGAACTTTTAAATCATTTAAATAAAATAAATGAATTTGAATATAATGAGCTTATTAGTGCAGCCACTAGCTTTTTAAATTCAATTAAAGCTAAACCTTTTAATAGCTTAATAACTGCAAAATATCTTTATAATAAAACTATTGAGAGTTTTGAAAAGGGCATAATAAAGTGAGGGTAAAAATCTTTTTAAAATCTTTTTTTTCAATTTACAGGGATGCATACATATCTATTAGTAGTAAAAGATCTATATGGATTATTTCTTCTGCATTTTTAAGAATATTAATATTAATTGCAATTAATAAATTACTAACAAAGCAGCTAGATTTTCAAAACCTATCATCTTACTATATAGTTCTCTCAATCTATAATTTTTTCGGATCAATAATAATTGGCCCCTTTGGAGATTATATTAATAAGATTTTTTTTAAAACTAGTAATAAGTATGATATTTCTTTCTTTTTAGAATCTTATTATAAAAAACTTTTTCTTCCAATCGCTTTCGTGTCTTTAGTTTTACTAGTCATTGCCCTTTATTTTTACTTCGGTTTATCTAATAATTATTTTATTGAAATCCCTATTTTGATTTCATTAATGTTAATATTTAGAGGTGTTTTTGATGCAAACATTTCTTTTATTAATGCTCTAGGATATTATAAGTGGTATTCAATTTTAATTATTTTTAATGCTATTATCTATTATTCATTGTCATACTTATTTACCGAGTTTTTACAACCAACTTATTTTTATTGGATAGGGGGTTTTGTATTATCAAATATTATTGTTTCTACTATTACAATTTATGTTCTCAGAACTAATACATCCAATAAAACTCCAAAACTTAAATTTTCCTTTAATTCAGAAGTTTTAAAATTCCTCCCTTCTTTGATCACAACTAATTTACTTTTATGGTTTTTAACAGATGGATTTAGATTTTTTTCAGAGTTTAAGTTTGGTCTTGATGAAAGTGCAATTTTACTTTTGGGTTTTGCATTAGCCTCTCAAATATTTTCAATAACTACAAATTTTATATTACCAATTTTTACACCAAATTTACTTAAAGGTTATTCTGAGGAATCTAAAATTAATAGATACTTGTCCTTGAAAAATTATTTATTAAAAATTGTTCCATTTTTGTTTTTATCTTTAGTTTTAGCTCTAATTTTTTCTAAAACAATAATCAATATTTTAGTTCATAAATCAAAAATTAAAGAAGATCTTATTTTTATTTTTATTATTGGATTATTTGTTGAATTTATTAGATCATTAGTAAGTGTGATTAAAAATTATAAATTATCTGAAAATAAATTGATATATCAAGTCTATTCCCTTGTTATTCCATCAATTTTATTATTACTGACGCCTTTTATTGCGATTAGTTCTACTATAGTATTTGCACTGTATATACTTTTAATTTATTTAATTTACTTATTTATTTCATTTTTATTTTCACTCAGATTAAAAAATAAATCAGATTAGAACATCTTTTTTTGGATAAAATTATTTATGAAAAATTATAAAAAAACATTATTATCTGTACATGAGTTCATTTTTAAAGCAATCTATAAAAAAATATATGAAGAGCTGTTTGTAACTGTTAGACGAGATGATCTTTTGAGATTTGGCAACGAAAATGATGGCGGTTATGTATTAGATGTCAGTACTGTTTATGATAATTTATTGAGTTTTGGAATAGCTGATGATATATCTTTTGAATTAGATTTCGTCAATTATTATCCGAAATCTAATTTATTTTGCTATGATCCAAGTATAGATAATTTACCTGGAGTTTTAAATAATTCTAGTTTTTTTAAAATTGGAATCGCAAAAAAAAGCTCAAAAAATTATCAAAGTTTAAAAGAGATTTTATCATTTAATAATATCGATAAATTTAAAAACAATTTCATTAAAATGGATATTGAAGGATTTGAATGGGAGGTTATTGAACACAGTATTGAAGACTTAATTTTATTTGATAATTTTGTTTTAGAAATTCATTTTTATGAACGCCCCCCTAAATTAATTTTTCTTTTTCCTTTTACACTCTATAAAAGGCTTAAACTTTTAAGAAACCTTAAGAGACATTTCGATATTTATAATGTCCATTTTAACAACGGCCCAAGAATAATTAATTTTTCTAATTTTTTATTTCCAGAATGTGTTGAAATCTCTTTTTAAATAAACGACATCCTAAATTAAGACAATTAAATAATCTTAATGATTTCATCAAAGAGGATAAACAACCATATTAGTGATTTTAATAGATTCAACATATATAAATAGCTTTGGAGGTAAAACTTTACTTGAATTACTAATTCAAAAATCTAACACTTTAGATTTTTATTTTTTGTTAGATGATAGGATTGAATTAAATGATTTTAAACCCTACTTAAATAAAAACTATACTATTATTAAAAGCAATCATTTTAATAGGCTTAAATTTTATCAAACCAATTTTATATCATTTTCTTCTGTTGTTTGTTTGTCCAATGTACCACCACCAATAAAGAATAAAATGAAAACTATTGTTTATTTTCATAATAAACTTTTATTAAATCCCTTTGAACATGAGTTGAGTTTGAAGAATCAGATAATAAATTTTTTTAAAAATATCTATATTAGATACTACAGTTACAAAGATTACCATTGGATTGTTCAAACCCCATTGATGAAAAAACTAATTCAATCTTATTTAAAGTTAGATTCTAATCATTGTCACGTATATCCTTTTTTTAGATTAGAATTAAATAAATCTTTTTTTAAAAAAACTTGTAATAATTTTGTTTTCATATCTAGTAGTGTTTCACATAAGAATCATAAAAGATTAATAAAGGCTTTTATTGAGGCTGCGAAGAATACTAATGAAGAGATTAAATTACATGTTACATTAAATAAAGAAGAATTGCCCAAAAGTGTATTTCCAAAAAACTTAAAAGTTGAATTTCATGGAACTTTAAGCTTAGATGCTGTTAATGAATTATACAATTCATGTGAGTTTGCAATATATCCATCACTAGTTGAAAGTTTTGGCTTGCCACTAATTGAGGCTGCCCAGCACGACTGTAAAGTTATCGCTAGTGACTTATCTTATGTTCATGAGATTATTGAGCCCTCACTTACTTTTGACCCATATTCTGTTGAGAGTATCTCAACTTCAATTTTAAAAGCGATTAGCGAGAATTTACCTAAAACTAAAGTGTTAGTTGAAAATAAATTAGATAACTTTATAGAATTTATAATTAGTCAAAATGTTCAACAATAAAATACTTCTTATTACAGGTGGGACAGGTTCATTTGGGAATGCTGTTTTAGATAGGTTTTTAGGCTCAGATATTAAAGAGATTAGAATTTTTTCTAGAGATGAAAAAAAGCAGCATGATATGCGCGTTCACTATAACAACTCCAAGATTAAGTTTTACATTGGAGATGTAAGAAATGAAAGTAGCTTAAGAGACGCTATGATTGGTGTAGACTATGTTTTTCATGCCGCAGCTTTAAAGCAGGTGCCTTCTTGTGAGTTTTACCCCATGGAGGCTGTTCAAACCAATGTAATTGGCACTGAGAATGTTTTAAATGCAGCAATTGCTAATAGTGTTTCTAAAGTAGTTTGTTTAAGCACAGATAAAGCAGTGTATCCTGTAAATGCTATGGGTGTCTCTAAAGCAATGATGGAAAAAGTATTTGTAGCAAAATCTAGAAATTCAAAAAACACAATTATTACTGGAACTAGATATGGAAATGTAATGGCTTCAAGAGGGTCTGTAATTCCACATTTCATAGAGCAAATTAAAAGAGGAAAACCAATTACAGTTACTGATCCAGACATGACAAGGTTTATGATGACTTTATACCATGCAGTTGAGTTAGTGTTATATGCATTTGAAAATGGGAGGTCTGGAGATATTTTTGTTCAAAAATCACCAGCTTCTACTATTGGAGAATTAGCATCAACTCTTAAAGAAATTTATAATTCTGATGTTGAAATTAAAAATATAGGGATTAGGCATGCAGAGAAAATGCATGAGACGCTGCTCAGCAAAGAAGAATTTATTCTAGCTGAGGACTTGGGGGAATATTATAGAGTAGCAGCGGATAACAGAGACTTAAATTACAACAAGTATTTTTCTGAAGGGACAAATAAAACTGAGCTAACAGAATATAATTCTCAAAATACTCATAGACTTTCAAAAACTGAATTAAAAGAACTTCTTGCTAAAATTGATGTTAAATGAAGAAGCTAAAAGTAGTAACAGTTTTAGGGACTAGGCCAGAAATTATAAGACTTTCTGTTATAATTAAAAAGTTTGATCAGTTTTTTGATCATACCCTCGTTCATACGGGTCAAAACTATGACTACACTCTAAATGAAATTTTCTTTGAGGAGCTTGATATAAGAAAACCAGACTTTTTTTTAGAAGTTGTTGGTCAAGACTTAGGAGAAACTATGGGAAATGTTTTATCAAAGTCCTACAAATTATTTAGTAAGATTAAACCAGACGCACTTCTGGTTTTAGGAGATACCAACAGCGCTTTATGTACTATTAGCGCTAAAAGATTAAAGATTCCTATTTTTCATATGGAAGCAGGTAATAGATGTTTTGATCAAAATGTACCTGAAGAATTAAACCGAAAAATAGCCGATCATACTGCAGATGTAAACTTAACCTACACAGAAAATAGCAGGAGATATCTTTTGTCAGAAGGCTTTAGAAAAGATCATGTATTTTGCATCGGGAGCCCTCTAAAAGAGGTATTAGACTTTTATTCAGATAAAATAAATAGTAGCACTATTCTTAACAGCCTTAACTTGAAAGAGGGCAATTATATAGTTGCAAGCATTCATAGAGAAGAGAATTTAGATATAAGGGATAATTTTAAAAATATAATAGACGCTTTAAATAAAGTTGTTGAGTCTTATGATAAAAAATTAATATTCAGCACTCATCCTAGAACAAAAAAGAAAATAGAAAAATTAAATTTAAAAGTAGATCCAAGAATTGTTTTCATAGATCCACTTGGTTTTTGTGATTATGTTTACTTACAGAAAAATGCATTAATTACCCTATCAGATAGTGGCACTATTTCAGAGGAAAGTGCGATGATAGGATTTAAGGCAATAAGTGTAAGAACAAGCACTGAAAGACCTGAAGCAATTGACCATGGGAATATTGTTCTAGGTGGCATTACCACTCAAAATATAGTTAACTCAATAGAAATCACCTTGGGATTAAAAGGTGAATCTGATCTTCCTTTGGAGTACACTACATTAGATAATTCAGGTACAGTTGTAAAACTTATTCAAAGCTATACACCCATAATCAACAAAGAAACTTGGAGAAAATAAGAAAAAAGATATTGATCCTTGGTGGTGTTGGAATGCTGGGTCATGTGCTTTTAAATAAGCTAAATGATCTTGATACTTATGATGTATTTGATATTACGAGAAATAAAGAGAATAGGTCAAATAATTTTAAGTGTGATGTAACGAGTTTTGATTCTCTATTTGAAATTATAAATCAAATTGTCCCCGACTATATTGTTAATTGTGTTGGAGTTTTAATCAAAGGCTCTTTAAGTGATCCCTCTAATGCAATTCTATTAAATGCAGTACTTCCTCATAAATCAGTTCAATTTTCAGAAGCTGTTAATGCTAAATTTATTCACATAAGCACAGATTGTGTTTTTGATGGTTCTAAAGGAAGTTACATTGAAACTGACAGCAAGACAGCTCAGGACACATACGGCTTAAGTAAATCTTTAGGAGAAATTAATGATACTAAAAACTTGACCCTAAGAACTTCCATAATAGGCCCTGAGCTAAAAGATAAGGGAGAAGGTTTATTCTCCTGGTTCATGTCTCAGAAAGGGGAAGTTGGGGGCTATACTGAATCTATTTGGGGAGGTGTGACTACCATTGTATTGTCAGATGCAATAATTAAATCTATTAAGAATAATTACACAGGTTTATTACATGTGACTAATGCTGTTTCAATTTCAAAGTTTGATTTATTGAGCCTAATTAAAAACACTTTTGGCTGTAACGAAATTGATTTAAAAAAGGTTTTAGGGAAAAAGTCTGACAAATCACTAAAAACTTTACACAGCTTTTTTAGTGTGCCATCATATGAAGAGATGATTGAAGAGATGCACAAATATTATTTAAATAATTATTAGTATGAAACAGAGCGAATTGAAAGATTTGGCAACCCTTAGTGTTGCCAAAATAATGTCAAATGAAGTTAATTTCAGTGAGTTTCCATTTAAACACTTATTTGTAGATAATTTTTTTACTCCTGAATTTGCTGATGCTTTATTAAATAGTTTTCCTAAACTGGACAATAGCTCTTTATGGGATTCTTCAAATGATCCGGAGATCGAGGTAAAAATGAGGTCTAAATGGCAGTCAGAATTTGATATACCTGATACTATTTCAGATGCTGTTAGGGTCTTAAATTCCTCACTTTTCTTAAAAGCTGTTTCTGAAAAATTTGATATTCCAAAGTTAATGCCTGACCCGTATTTTACAGGAGGAGGTTTAAATGTTACTGTTAGTGGTGGCCTTTTGGATGTGCACGTAGATGGAAACTACCATGACGCTTCTGGGCTTAACAGGCGGATTAATGCTATCTTGTATTTGAATCCCGGTTGGCAAGAAGGCTGGGGTGGAGAATTTGGATTGTACAATGAGACAGGAGAAAAGCTTGTTAAAAAAATAGCGCCTATTCATAACCGGCTGGTAGTTTTTGATACCAACGATAAAAGTTTTCACGGCCTTCCAGACCCTCTAAATTTTCCAGAAGGTCATGCAAGACGTTCAATCATATTGTATTATTACACAAAGGATGAACGTCCAACAGATCAAGTAACTGTAGGTCAACCACATTCAGCGCTTTGGAGGAAAAAGGGAGGTTTGGACAAACGAGGAAATAAAACAAGAGATTTTTCTTAATTTGAAAGTATTATTAATTAGTCAGTATTTCTACCCTGAAAATTTTAAAATAAATGACCTTATTTTTTCATTAAAAGAAAGAGGTCATGAAATCACAGTACTTACAGGTAAACCAAACTACTCTAAATCACATTTCTATGATGGTTATGGCTGGGGAAGTGATGATTTTGAGATCATAAAAGATATTCCAGTTTATAGATCTAATCTTTTTTCTAGGAAAAACGGGGGAGGGCTAAGACTATTTTTAAATTATTTTTCATTCGCGCTTTTAGCATCTTTAAAGCTTAGAAAAATAAAAGGTTCTTTTGATGCTATTTTTGTTTACGAGCCCTCTCCAATAACAGTAGGTATTCCTGCTGTTTTTGCAAAAAAACGCTTTAATGCACCAATCTATTTTTGGACTCAAGATCTCTGGCCCGAAAGTTTAGTGGCCGCAGGTAATGTTAAAAATAAATTTATTTTAGGTTTTTTCAACTCTCTTACCAAATGGATTTATAATCATTCACAAAAAGTTTTAATTCAATCTAATGGCTTTAAAGGATATATTTTAAATCAGGGAATTCCAAATGATAAGATTATATTTTATCCCAATCCCACAGAAGATTTTTATAAGCCCTTAAAAGAGGTAGTAGAGTATCAAGAGTTTTTCCAAAATCAATTTTTTAATATTGTTTTTGCTGGAAATATTGGTGAAGCTCAAAGTTTTGAAACTATTATAGATGCTATAAATTTATTAAAAAACTTACCTATTAAGGTCATTGTTTTAGGAGATGGAAGGTATAAAGAGACAGCTTTAAATCTAATAAAAAAGAAAGGCTTAGAAGCTCATTTTAATTTTTTAGGTTCTTATCCTCCAACTGAAATGCCTAAATTTTTCTCTCATGCAGACGCTCTTTTGGTTTCTCTTAAAAATGATAAGATTTTCTCTCTTACCATACCTGCTAAAGTTCAATCTTATTTGGCTTGCGGCAAACCTATAATCGCTTCAATTGACGGAGAGGGAGCTAAAATAGTTAATGATGCTAAATGCGGAGTAACTTCACCAGCAGAAGATTCAATCACACTTAGCAATGTAATTAATGAATTAATGGCTTTGGACAAATCTAGTCTCAATGAAATGGGGAATAATGGAAGGACTTACTATGAAAAAGAGTTTGACAGAGATTATCTTTTAGAAAAGCTAGAAGTTATTTTCAATTCTTAATAAGTACTGTATTTACTTGGTTTATTAACCAAACGTGTTAAAAACTTTACTGAAATTCATCTTTCAAAATAGTACATCTTGATGTAATTTTGGGATATGCCATTTAATACAGAAACAGCTAAAGCAGCAGGTAAAAAAAGTAAAAGAGGTCCTTCAAAAGTATTAGACCCAAACATTAAAGAGAAAATTGAAATTCTTTATGAAAGTGTTTTGGACCACTTAATAGTTCATCAACAAGAGCTTTCAATGTCAGAAAGGGTAAAACTTCTTCAAAGTCTCTCAGGTTATATTCTTGCTAAAACAAAACCTATTAGAGATCAATTTACTATTCAAGAACTTATAGATAGAGAAAGTATTCCTTTTATGGAAAGAGGACCATATCCTATAACGTAGCAGCTATTTTCATAAAAGCATCTGCGTAGGTATCTTTATTTATCTGGGTGCCTATATAGCTTAGAAAAGTACTTTCCTTAGAGTGACCTGTAATTTGCATAAGGATTGGGGTTTCAATTTTACCAAAATAATTTGTTGCAAAGGATCTTCTTAAATCGTGAGAAGATACAAGGCTATACTTTGGATGAGTACCCAATCTTTTTCTCCTAGTTTTAGGACACAATTTATAACCACTTACCATTTCATTTATTTCTGCTATCTGACAAATCTGTTTAATTTGTCTATTAAATAATTGTGCAGAAATAGCATAAGGAAAACATTGTTTTAATATTTGAATGACATCTTTATCTACAACTCCAACCGTTACATACTTATCAGTTTTTTTCTGATTAATGTCTATATAAACACCGTTTTCTATAAATCTTAGTTGTTGTGGTTTAAGACCCAATAAGTCAGAAACTCTTTGACCAATAAATAGCCCAATTAGAATCCATTTTTTAGCATTTTCCAGCGTACTAGGTAACTCTTTAAGGGATTTTATTTTTTGAATCTCTTCAAAGGGAATAGTTTGTAATATACGGTCTTTACTTTTTTGAGTAAAAGATTCTATGTGTCTGGTGTAAGGATTTACAGGAATACTCATTCTTTCCGCTTCCTTACAAATCATTTTTAAAAGCTTTAATTGAAGGCCAGCATTGTTTAATGAATAGGCTTTTTCTGTTAAAAGCCACTCTTTAAACGTATGAACTAACATGTGATCTATCTCTTTTAACACGACAGGTTTATTTAAATACCCTTCAAATTCTTTAATTAAAATATAAAATCGTTTTAAATTTCTAATTGAATTTTCAGACAGACCAAGGGAACCATTTCTTTTAAGTCTTCTTAAAGGAGCATGTTTTATATAATTAGAGATCTGGATACTTAAATGCCCCTGATCCTTTGAAATAGTGTGTCCGGAAGTGTTCACTTTGCTCATTTTTCACTGTGTAATTTGTGTAATTTTCAGGGTAATGGACGCGCTTTAATTTTAATTAACAAATTAGATAGCATTTACGTTAAGATTTTATAGCGTAATTTTACTCAAATATTACACTTAAATATACGTTATTTTTTATGTTATTTTACATAAAAAGTCAATAAATACGGGACCTTACAGAAGATAGTTTTGAAATAACTACGGGCTGTAGTTGAAAGTTTTATCTTTG
>Ga0335398_10010518_pt1 | contig 10507 bp, 7 predicted proteins | sample BON03_FD_205742 | JGI IMG/M metagenome (GOLD analysis project Ga0335398, IMG submission 205742) | Freshwater microbial communities from Lake Bonney liftoff mats and glacier meltwater in Antarctica - BON-03 (spades assembly) (version 2) | ecosystem: Environmental > Aquatic > Freshwater > Ice >...
GGCGTGAAACTTCCGCGTGCCGTTTAGCCACGCCGTTCACGTAGTGGCTCAGGTTGAGCGCGAGATAGGTCAAGTTGAGCGTGTTTTCTTGTACGAAAACGTTGTTCACATCATAAGTGCCGTGCTCCTTTTGGAGAATCCGGCCGACCAACTCGCTGCAAAACAAATCGCCCACGTTGAGAAACCGCTGCCGCTGTCCCAGCACCCGCCCGACCATATCCATCGGGAACTTGTCGTGGCCCGCGGGCACGGGAGTGTGCGTCGTGAAAATACACTGAGCTTTGACCGCATCGATATCGTCGCAGTTGATGGATTGGCGATTTGCTTGCTTCGCGCGTTCGTCAAGAAGCTCCAACGTCAGCAGGCTCGCATGGCCTTCATTGAGGTGAAACCGCTCGATGTTCTCACAGCCGAGTTCACGCAACATTCTTACCCCACCGATCCCCAAAATGACCTCCTGGCAAAGACGATAGTGGGAATCGCCACCGTAAAGCGTGTGGGTGAGCGTCCGGTCCCATTCTGAGTTTTCCGGGAGGTCTGCATCCAGGAAAAAAACCGGCACGGAGAAATCCGCATTACCAACGACCTCATATTTCCAGGCACGCAGGTGAACCGTGCGGTTTTCCAAGGTCACGGTCACCCGCTCGGGCATTTCAGTTACGAATTTCGCTACCTCCCAGTCGGAGGACCTTTCGTGTTGCCAGCCACTCGCGTCCAGCGACTGGGTAAAATAGCCTTTTCGGTACAAGAGTGTCACCGCGACGATCGGCACCTTCATGTCCGCCGCCGACCGCACCGTATCTCCGGCTAGGATACCAAGGCCGCCGCTGTAGGTCGGCATCGCCGGATCGACCGCGATTTCCATCGAGAAGTAGGCAACCGTGCGGGCGTTCAACGGCCTTCACTCCATTTCCAGTTCCGTATTTCCGGCAGGTCTTCGCCGTGTTGATCGATGTATTCCTTATGCTCGATCAGCTTGTCACGGAGAGACTTTAGCACATAGGCCGCGCTGTGCCCAAGGGAAGGCACCCGGTTGATCACCTCGGCGACGAGATGAAAGCGGTCGAGCTCGTTCAGCACCACCATGTCAAACGGAGTCGTGGTCGTGCCTTCCTCATTGAATCCGCGCACGTGAATATTGTCGTGGTTGGTTCGACGGTAAGTGAGCCGATGAATCAGCGTGGGATAGCCATGATGAGCAAAAATGACCGGCTTGTCCTTGGTGAAGATCACGTCGAATTCCTGGTCGCTCATCCCGTGTGGGTGCTCATCCGGAGGCTGGAGCTTCATGAGATCCACGATATTGACTACGCGCACTTTCAGTTCGGGCAGATGTTCGCGGAGGATCGAGACGGCGGCGAGCGTCTCGAGCGTTGGCACATCACCACAGCACGCCATAACGACATCCGGTTCTCCCCCTTCATCGTTGCTGGCCCACGGCCATATGCCGATACCGGCGGTGCAATGTTTGACGGCGGCAGCCATGTCGAGCCACTGCGGTGCAGGCTGCTTGCCGGCTATGATCACGTTCACGTAATTGCGGCTGCGCAGACAGTGCGACGTTACCGAGAGCAACGTGTTGGCATCCGGCGGAAGATACACCCGCACGACTCCGGCTTTCTTGTTAGCTACAAGATCGATAAAACCGGGATCCTGATGGCTGAAGCCATTGTGATCCTGGCGCCACACGTGCGACGACAAAAGATAGTTGAGCGAGGCGATAGGACGACGCCACGGAATATTGCCGACCACATCCAGCCACTTCGCGTGCTGATTGAACATCGAATCCACGATGTGAATAAAGGCTTCGTAGCTGGAGAAAAAGCCATGTCGACCAGTGAGCAGGTAACCTTCCAGCCAGCCTTCGCATTGGTGTTCACTTAACATTTCCATCACACGGCCATCCGGAGCCACGTGATCATCACCGGGAAGAATCTCAGCAGTCGAGCAACGATCCGTCACTTCAAACACCGCGTTCCAGCGGTTCGAACTGGTTTCGTCGGGACTGAAGACGCGAAAGTTGGTCGGATTACCCTTGATCACATCGCGGATAAATTCGCCCTGCGTGCGCGTGGCCTCACTGATGATCGCGCCGGGCCGGGAAACTTCCACGGCATAATCACGGAAGTCCGGCATTTGAAGATCCCTCAACAGCAGACCGCCATTGGCTTGTGGATTGGCACTCATCCGGCGTTCGCCTTGTGGGGCGAGCTCGGCCCACTTGGAAAGCAACTTGCCGGACTCATCAAATAATTCCTCAGGACGATAGCTCTTCATCCATTCTTCCAGGATTTTAACATGACCTAAATGACTCATGTCGCCCATCGGCACTTGGTGTGAGCGATACGTGCCTTCGGTGAGTTTACCCTCTACTTCCTTCGGACCGGTCCAGCCCTTCGGTGAACGGAAGATGATCATCGGCCAGCTCGGGCGAGTCTTGAATCCGTGAGTGCGCGCCTCTTGCTGAATGCGCCGAATATCGGCGGTCACTTCATCGATAGTGGCTGCCATGAGCTCGTGCATCTTGTCGGGATCGTCTCCCTCAACGAAATGCGGCGTGTAGCCATAGCCGCGAAAAAGCGATTCTAACTCATCATGCGGGATGCGCGCCAGCACGGTGGGTCCGGCGATCTTGTAGCCGTTCAAATGCAGGATGGGCAGCACGGCGCCGTCATGCACCGGATTGAGAAATTTATTCGAGTGCCAGCTCGTGGCGAGCGGGCCGGTCTCCGCTTCCCCGTCGCCGACGACGCAAGCCGCAATCAAATCGGGATTATCAAACACGGCCCCGAAGGCGTGCGACAGCGCATAACCCAACTCGCCACCCTCATGTATGGAGCCCGGGGTTTCCGGCGCAACGTGACTAGGAATGCCTCCGGGGAAGGAAAACTGTTTAAACAGGCGCTGCATGCCATCCGTATCTTGCGAGATATTCGGATACACTTCGCTGTAGACTCCCTCAAGGTAGGAGTTCGCCACCAAAGCGGGACCGCCATGGCCAGGTCCCGTCACATAGATAACGTCGAGATCGTGCTCCTTGATGACGCGATTCAGATGGACGTAGATGAAGTTCAGCCCAGGCGTCGTGCCCCAATGTCCAAGCAATCGTGGCTTAATATGAGACAGCTTCAGCGGCTCCTTAAGCAGAGGATTATCGAAGAGATAAATCTGGCCGACTGACAGGTAATTCGCGGCCCGCCAATACGCGTCGATCAGGTGCAGCCCTTCCGGGGTGAGGGTGTTGGTTTTCATGGTTACGTTTCGGTATCCGGCCCGCACCGCAATTACGCCACAGGCAGGGTGAACCAGAAGGTGCTGCCGGAGCCGACCGTGCTTTCAACGCCGATACCCCCGCCGTGGGCTTCGACCGCCAGTTTGCAAAAGGTCAGACCCAAGCCCGTGCCTAGGTTAGCGCGCTGATCGTTCACTTGGCCAAACTTCTCGAAAATCTTTTTTTGATACTCAGGCGCGATGCCCGCGCCCCTGTCGGTCACGCTCACGCGTATGCACGTGGCGTCCTTCACCATCGTGATCCGCACTTCGCCGCCCTTCGGGGTGAACTTGACCGCATTGCCGATCAGGTTCGCGAGGATGCGGCGCACGATGGGGCCATCGCAGCAGGCGATGGCTTCGCCGGCCGATTCGACCAAGGCGATCTGCTGCGAAGCGGCCAAGTTGCGGATGGCCTCCACTGCGGCGCTCAGGACCGGAGCTAAATTTGTCGGTTTTTTTTGCAACGGCATCTCGCCGGCTTCGAGCCGGCTCACGTCGATGAGCGAGGTGACCATCTCGCTCATCCGCTGCGCGCCGGAGAAACACGTCTCCGCCATTTCCAGCTTCCGTTCCTGAGTGAGCCCGGCCGCGTTCAGAATGATCACCTCTAGGCCCATCAAGATTTCGGTCAGCGGCGAGCGCAGGTCATGGATGACCATATGCGTCAGGCTGTCGCGGAGATGTTCCAGCTCGTGGAGCCGCCGGAGGTTCTCCCGCACTTCGTCGGCGAGTCGTTTCGCCCGGATCGCGTTGCGCACGCGCAACCCGAGGTCCTGCAGATCAACCGGTTTGGTGAGGTAATCGTCGGCTCCTGTCTCGATGCCGGCGAGGCGGTCTTTGCGGTCCACATGGGCCGTGACCATGATCACCGGCAGCGGGGCGGTCAGCGGATCACCCTTTAGCTTTCGGCAGACTTCCAGCCCGTCCATGCCCGGCATCGCGACGTCGAGCAACACCACATCCGGCGGCGCGGCGGCGATGCGCGCCAGCGCCTCGGCGCCGCTGCCGGCCTCCTCCACGATGTAGCCGCGCAATTCAAGCGTGTCGCGGAGCAACTCACGGTTCGTGGGCTCGTCATCCACGATGAGGATGCGGGCTTGCGGCGCAGGCGTGACGACGGTTTCTGTGTTCATGGCGTGGGCTGGGTTTTACTGTTGGCGTGGAGCGTCTCGATGCGGTGGGCGAAGCCCCGCGTCTCAATCGGTTTCGTCAGATAGGCGAAGCAACCGGCTTCCCGGGCAAGCTGCGCGTCACCCTTCATGGCGTCGGAGGTAAGCGCGACGACCGGAATGGATTGGGTGGCGGCATTGGCCTTGAGCAAGCGGGTGGCGGCCAGTCCGTCCATCCCGGGCAGAGCGATGTCCATCAGGATCAGGTCCGGCTGTTCGCGGCGCGCGCACTCGATGCCGGCCTCCGCGTCGGTCGCGGCCAGAACCACGTGGCCCGCGGCTTCCAGCAAATCGGTCACCAGTTCCAGGTTCATGGGCGTGTCTTCGACCACGAGGATTTTCACGTTGCACTCCTCTCCTGATGCCGCCCTGCGAGACGCGCGAGATCGGCCAGCACTTGTTCGCGCGCCGGCTTGCTCACGATGCCTTGCACCTGCCGTTGGAGCGTCGTCCGCTCCTCCGCTGAGAGCTCCTTGTTCGTGTAGATTAGGATCGGCAATTTCGCCGTCAGTGGGTTGGCGCGCAGGCGCGCGGCGACTTCGAAGCCGTCTATCTGGGGCATCATGAGGTCGAGGATCAGCAGATCGGGGCAAGCCGTGAGGGCCAGCTCGATGCCTTGGGCTCCGCTGGTCGTCCCCAGCACCGTGTAGCCCTCCGCGCGGATCGACGCGGCCAACGCTTCGACGGATTGCGGATCGTCGTCCACGATGAGCACCTTCGTGACCGCTTGCTGCCGCAGCGCGCCCGTGCGTTGGATGACGGCCATCAGTTCATCGCGGCGGATCGGTTTTACGAGAAAATCCACTGCGCCCAGACTGGAGGCCAAATGCTTGTCATCAGTGATGGAAACGATCACCACCGGGATGTCGCGAGTCTGCGGACTCGCCTTCAACTCGCTTAACACCTCCCAGCCCGGGCGATCGGGCAGCAGGATGTCCAGCGTGATGGCGAAGGGCTTCAGTTCCCGGGCCAGCTTGAGCGCCTCTGCCGCGGTGCCGGCCTGCGCCACGACGTAGCCGCCGGCGCTGAGATAGGTTTCCAGCAAGGTCCGCGCGTGCTCGTTGTCATCCACCACCAGCACGAGGGGGCGGTCCGGCCCGGCTTCGGTCCCGGGCCCAGCCGCTTCGGACGGGGGCGGCTGAAGGGGCGGGGCAACGGTGTCGGCATGAGCCTTCGGCGCGAACGGTAGCTCGAAGACGAACGTGCTGCCCTTGCCCGCGACGCTATCGCTCTCCAGCCAGATGCGGCCGCCGTGCAGCTCGACCAGCTTTTTCGTCAGCGTCAGCCCGAGTCCGGTGCCCTGCTGGGTGCGCGCGTAATTCGAGTCCACCTGTTCAAACTCTTCCCAGATGCGCGCGTGATCCTCGGGCTTGATGCCGATGCCCGTGTCCGCAACCGAAATGCGCAACGCGGGCCTCGAAAGTTCCGATTGCGGCTTGCGGCTTGCGGCTTGCGCAGTCGCCTCAGCCGTCTGTCCTTCGCCCTCCGACGTCTGCTCATCGCCCTCTGACTTCCGCCCTCTGACTTCCGTCCTTACCGTGATGCTCCCTCCTTCGGGGGTGAATTTCACGGCATTGCTCAGCAAATTATACAGCACCTGTTTGAATTTGCTTAGGTCGGCGCACAAGACCGGGAGATCCGGCGCGAACTCGGTTGCCAGCACGATGCTTTTCTTGTGGGAGACCGCTTTGATGACGGCCAGCACGTCCTCCACCGCACGCACGGGGGCGAAGGTCTCCGCATTCAACTCCGCCATGCCGGTCTCGACTTTTGACAGATCGAGGATGTCGTTGATCAACTCGAGCAGGTGCCGTCCGCTGGTGAGGATGTTGGTGATGTAACGGCCTTGCTTCGCGTTCAGCTCGCCGAAAGTGCGGTCCTCTAGAATTTCTGAAAACCCGATGATGGCGTTGAGCGGCGTGCGCAGTTCGTGGCTCATGTTGGCGAGGAACTGGCTCTTGGCGAGGTTGGCCGCCTCAGAGGCGCGCTGGCCTTCTAGCAACGCCGTTTCTGCCGCCTTGCGCTCCGTGATGTCCGTGTTGGATTCCAGCACCTTGGCCTGGGTCGAATCGGCGGAGTTCTCTAACACCCACCGGGTGCTAACGGTGACCAGACGGCCGTCCTTGCAGCGCTGCACCAGTTCGCCCGTCCAACCTCCGGCGTCGCGCAGTTCGGCCTCGAGTTCCGCGAGGGGCCGGGGAAATTGGGTCCCCAGTAGTTCGATGGACGTGCGGCCCACCGCCTCGGCCTTGCTGAAACCATACAGGGTCTCCGCGCCGTGATTCCACGAGGAGATGACGCCGTCCAGGTCCCGCACCATGATCGCATCGGAGGACAGATCCAGCAGCCCGGCCTGCCGGCTCAGCGCGGCCTCGGTTTGTTTGTGCTCGGTCACATCGCGGGCGGCCGCGAACACCCCCAGCACCTTGCCCCGGTCGTCCTTGTAAACGCTGGCGGCGTAGAGCACGTCAGTGATGCGGCCCGACACATGGCGGATGGCCAGCGGATAATCCCGGACGAAACCCTGCGAGAACGCTTGCTGGTAGGCGGCGCGCGCCTTGGCCGGCTCGGTGAAGTAATCCGAAAAGTCCGTGCCCACGAGTTTTTCGCGTGCCACGCCCGTGGCCTGCACGGACGCGTCGTTCACGTCCGTGATCTTGCCCTCGGCGCTGATGGCGACCAGCGGATCGAGCGCGGCTTCGAGCAAACTGCGCGCATAAGCTGCGGCGGTGCGCTGGCTCTCCACCTCAATCGCAGCCCGCTCCGCTTCACGGCTACGGCGGGTATCCCGTAGAATCAGCCAGCTCGCGAATACCACCAGCCCCAGCCCGCTGACAGCCGTAACGCCGGTGATGATTAAGGAGCGCCACAGGCTGCGCCGCGACTCCGCCTGCCGCCGGGTAAAGAGCGCCTGCTCGCCCGCGTGGAAATCACCCATTTGCGCTGTGATACGCTCGGTTATTTCCATGCCGACGCGGGTTTTTATCAGAGCCAGGGCCGCGGCGGGGTCCACGTCGTGGAGGCGCACCAGTTCCGCAGTGTGATTCCCGCTTTCGGTGATGGCGTTCTCGATCGCCTGCCAGCGCGCCTGTTGGGCGGGGCTTTCCGCGATGAGCTCGCGCACTTGCCTCGCCTCGGCGGCGATCAGGCCGAGCGCCCCGACATAACGCTGGAATTGCGTGCGATCATTGGTGAGGAAGTAGCCGCGGCCGCCCGCCTCAACTTCCATTTGAAGGATCTGCACTTCCTGCGCGCTTTTGATGCGGCTGACTGTGCTCGTGACCAAGTCGGCGTCGGCCTTTACCTGCGTGATGCTGCGGATGGACAGGAGGCCGCCCAGCGTCATGAGGACGAGGCCGAGGGCGATCCCGGCGAGGAAGCGGGGTTGGGCTTTGCGGAGCGTGGCTTGGAGTGAATTCATTGCGGCAAGGTCAGGGGCAGTTCCAAGACGACGATCGTGCCGGCGTCGGGAGCGCTTTGCAGGGTCAGGGAGCCGCCGTGCAGCTCCGCAAGGCGGCGGGCGATGGCGATCCCGAGTCCCGCGCCCTGCTGCTCGTGGAGCTTGCGGTCGAGTTGCACAAAATCGGCCAGCCGGCCGATCGCCTCGGCGGAGATGCCACGGCCGCGATCCTGCACCCGCCAGAGCGCCCGGCCCTCGTGCCGGTCACAGCTGAGGCCGACCGGGGAGCCGGGGGCGGAAAATTTGAACGCGTTGTCGAGCAACTCATCCAGTATCTTGGCGAGGTTGCGCGTCGAAATCGGCAGTTCCACCAGAGCGATTTTCAGGTCGAGGTCCGCCGCGCGGGCCCGGGTTCGAGCCCTTTTTTTAACGGCCTCGATCAACTCGGGCGCGGTAGAGGAAGTGGCTTCACCGCAAAACAGAGCGCGCCGGGCGGGATCGCCTCCGGCTAGCTCCAGATCGGCGCAGAGCAGGAAATTCGTGACCAACCGGTGCAAGTGCTCGCCGGACGTGCGCAGCATCCCCGCATAGTCGGCCAGTTCGTCGGCGGAGTTCCCCCCCAGCTCGAGCAGGTCGGCGACGCCGAGGATGCCGTTTAACGGGGTGAGAAGTTCTTGGGGCAACATCCCCAGTATGTCGCGGCGCAGTTCGCCCAGCCGTTGCTCCGCGAGTTCGTGCAGGACGTGCTGCCGGTGGAGGCAGCGTTCGATGACGGCCACCAGCTCCGATGCACTGAAAGGCTTCGGCAGATAATTGTCGGCGCCGCGATTCATCCCGTGGCGCATGCCGGCCAGTTCCGGCCGCTGCGTCATCAGGACGAACGGGAGTAGCGCCGTGGCCGGTTCCTGCCGGACGGCCGAGAGCAGCTCGAAGCCGTCCAGCCTCGGCATGACAACGTCGCTCAATACCAAGTGCGGCGATTCCCTCTGGATGAGGTTAAGGGCGGCCGCACCGTCTGCGGCCGTGACGCCTTCATAGCCGTGGGAGCGCAATATGGCGGCGACTTGTTCGCACAGCGAGAAGTCGTCATCGGCGACTAGGATGCGTTTCATAAGGCTCGGGGATTCAGATTAGGCAGGCCGCGATGCGGTCGTGCTGACGTAGCGACAAGGGGACAGTTTCCTACCGGCGAACGGAGGTGGGTTCCTCGCACCGGCCGACGCGCTGGGCGGGAAGGTCGCTGATCAGTCCGCGCGCGTGTCCCTGAGCGTCGGCGAGAAAGGGCGGCGCGGTGGTCAGCTAGGTAGGTAGGGAGTGGTGGCAATGTGGGGGAACTTTACTCGATGCGCTGAATCTTAAATATGGGGTGTATCCCTACGACCTCCTCAAGCCTCCGCCCCGTCACCATCATAGCCGGAGACAATGACCGCGATCAGTTTGCCTTTCCAGTTCTCGGTTAGGGAGCGCAGAAACACCGTGATCACATCGGGCCATCCCCGTGGCTTGGATATTGGTTGCAGGCGGAACTCCCCATCAAGGACGTGCAGATCGCGCTGCGTAGGGATAATGAATACGTGGTTCGGCTGGATATCCAATCGTTCCGTGATCAGTTCGACTGGCATCGCGGTGGAGTGCGGGAGTATCTCGTGAAGTTGCGTGGCTACATTTCTCACATGGTTGACAATGACGATCGCTACTCCCATGTCAACCGGCAGCTGCCGGAGCAGCCGCGTATAGGCGTCGAGTCCCCCAGCCGAACCGCCCACGCACACGATGGGAAAATCTTTGGTCGGAGACAGGGTCTTCATGGGCAATTACTCTCTGATTGGTGTTTCATTACTTTCCTAGCTCATTGCGGCTGGCAGTCCCTTGGATCAAATATCCACGATTTTCTCACCTCTCGCTGGATAGTCCTTTTCGAGGACGAACTCCACGAACTTGATGACTTCCCTCAAATCGGGGCGGCCCATCGGCATCGAATTATAGGCTACGTAGTAAATGGTCTGATCTGGCTTGATCAGGAACAGTCCCGGTTCTCCGAAAACAGCGGGCTCTTCTTCCTTGATCGCAGCAGATGTATAAAGCCCCCATTCATTCATTTGAGCAACGGTCATGCCGTAACCAAGTTCGAGGTCGTCGATCTCCCATTCGTCCTGACTCTGGCGGGCCCGATCTTCGGTGTCTCCCGAGGCGACGAAGACGGTGATGCCTTGCTTCGAGGCATCACCGAGAAGGCCGTTCAGTTTCTCTAGATAGCTCTTGCAGATCGGGCAATGGTAGCCGCGGTAAAAGACCAGTAGTAGGAAGTTGTCCGGGCGCTGATCAGCGAGCGACCAATTGCCGCCTCCGACGCGTGGAATGGTAAGACTCGGCGCTTTTTTCTTAGGGATGAGTTTCATGAAGATGGGATGTTTGATTTATTTTTAGTGGGACGATTTCTTGAGTCGAAGTCGTTAGGCCGATGGTTTGGCCAGCAATTTTGCAAGTTCCTTGATGTCTTTGACGACATGGTCAGGCTTCTCCGCGAGAGGATAGAGAACTTTCCCAGGACGAGCGACGAACACGGTTTGAAGGCTGGCCGCCTTGGCGCCAGCGATGTCCCATCCGTGCGCCGCGACCATGGGAGAATGATTTTGGATAGATGCTCATCGTATTCGAGGTGACT
>Ga0335398_10010531_pt1 | contig 10499 bp, 9 predicted proteins | sample BON03_FD_205742 | JGI IMG/M metagenome (GOLD analysis project Ga0335398, IMG submission 205742) | Freshwater microbial communities from Lake Bonney liftoff mats and glacier meltwater in Antarctica - BON-03 (spades assembly) (version 2) | ecosystem: Environmental > Aquatic > Freshwater > Ice >...
TAAGTCACACTCCGCCTTCCCCCCCCCCCCCCCCCCCCCGTTGCGGTCTTCCTCAAAATGCCCCGGCAAGGATCTCATCATCCATATTCTACGCTGAGTCTTCTTACGCCGCATTGGCGGCGTCATGCCCGCCTTCCTCGTCCTGAGCCCGAAAGAGTAAATTCATTGCTGACGGGCCAAAACTCCCCCTTTTTTCGGGCAATTCACCGCCATGGACGATTGCGCCCCGCGGTAGATTATTCCACCTTAAGCTTTATTGTATTCCAAAATTCGTGCTTCTTTCCCGCCTTTTCATTTTCCTCAGCGCCGTATTCAGCGGTCTGTTTACCAGTTGCTCGCAGCTCCCTGCCCCTTCCAAAGAGTTCAGTGAGCCGTCCGTTTTAGGTCGTGTAGCGGATAAATCACTCAGCGAAATCAGCGGAATCGCGGCATCCCGGCGCAATCCTGGTATTTTCTGGACCCACAATGATAGCGGCGGCGCCGCCAAGATTACCGCCCTCAATCTACGCGGTGAAACCGTTGCCGAAGTGGTCGTCACAAACGCGCAGGCCAAAGACTGGGAAGACATCGCTACCTTCGATTGGAACGGCACCCCATGGATATTGATTGGCGACGTGGGAGACAACGGCGCCGTCCGTCGCGACACCACCCTCTACCTCCTGCCCGAACCCGATCTCTCGACGACCTCCTCCGGGGCCCGCCTCGCCCTCGCCGCGACGCACACCATTCCGTTCTCTTACCCCAACGGGCCTCGCGACTGCGAAGGCGTCGCCGTTGATCCCGCTACCAACGAAATCTTGCTCATCTCCAAGCGCACCGAACCTCCCGTGCTCTACTCGCTCGCGCTGCCCAGCTCGCCCGCACCATCGGCAACTCCCCAAACGGCGAAGCTCCTCACTCCGCTTCATGGCATCGTCCCGCCCTCTATGGCAGAAAGCGCCATACCAGGCCGACTCGGCCAATATCGGTCCAACGTCACCGCCTTCGATCTCTCCCCCGATGGATTCACGGCCGCCGTGCTGACCTACGGCAATATTTGGCTCTACCACCGCGACGCCTCCCAAACCTGGTCAGCCGCCCTGGCTGAGGCACCCCAACGCATTCCCATTCAAGGGCTCCCGCAAGCTGAAGCCCTTTGTTTCTCGCCCGATAGTCGAGAACTCTGGATCACGACCGAGGGGATCAACGCCCCCATCCAACGCTACCAACTAAAACTCTAGTTCGCGGCCTGCCCCCCGACTTTGGGGACGCCCCGCCCCGCATCTCTTATCTAGCCGACCGTCACCGAGCGCCCCGTTTCGGCCGATGCGTAAAGCGCTTCGATCAACGCAATGGCATTGCGCCCCTCCGGCCCCCTGATTTTCAACGGACGGTCCTCGTTGATCGCATCGACCATATCCTTAATCTGACGCACGTGCCCTTCGATCGAAATCCCACTCGGATTCGATGCGCCCGACCCCAGTTCGGCCCCGCCCCCTCGGCGTAGCCCTTCATCCTCGGGCTGCTCTTCCTTGAATTGCCACTCGGTGATCACCCCATCCTCCAGTCGAATCGCCCCCTTTTCCCCGCAGAGTTCAATTCGTTGGGACCAGCCCGGCCACGCCGCCGTGCTCGCCTCAATCGTGCCCAGCGCACCACCCGGAAACTTGAGCACCGCCGCCGCCGTATCCTCTGCTTCGATACCAACATGAACCCGCCGGGTCTTCATCGCACAAACCTCTTCGGGCAACCCCGCAAACCACTGTAAAAGATCCACCCCATGAATCGCCTGATTCATCAAGGCTCCCCCCCCATCTAGTTTCAAAGAGCCCTTCCATGAAGAACCCGTGTAGTAAGTTTCCTCCCTAAACCACTTCACGTAACAACTCGCCAACGTCATCCGACCAAATCGCCCCGCATCGACCGCCGCCTTCACCGCCTGCGCGCCCGTGCTAAACCGACTCTGAAAAATCGGCATCACCCTCACCTTCATCGCCGCCGCCGCCGCCAACATTTCGTCGACGCGCTGCAAGCTCACCTCGAGAGGCTTTTCCACCACCACGTGCTTCCCGTGTTTAATCGCTGCCAGCGCCGGCTCCAAATGGGCCCCGCTCGGCGTCGTCACACAGAGCACCTGCACATCCTCCCGTGCCGCCATCTCCTCAACCGTCGCCGTGATAACCGTCGCTCCGTGTGCTGCCGCCAACGCCTGGCCCCGCTCCCCCGAGCGACTCACTACCCCCACCAACTGAGCCCCCTCCACCGCATTGATCGCCCGCGCATGCACGGCCGCAATCATTCCACTCCCCACAATAGCAAATCCCAACGGTTTCGAATCCATCCCCCTAGTCAAAAAGCCTGAATCCCATCGCGTCGAGGAGAGATCTCCCTGCGGGGATCGATCTAGTGGGTTTAAACCCAAATTAAGACGTGCTGAATCTCCATCAAGGACTCTAAGCTGGCCAAAGATGCTTCGGACCCAGACCTTTTCCAGTCATCGCGTCATTGTCGTCGCCCTTACCGTTATCGCCGGGCTGGTCTCGACCATCGCAATCTGGCAAAAAATCCAGCATCTCGAGGAAATCCGGATTACCAACGAGTTTCAACAACGAGCCAAAAACCGCGCTCACCTCGCTCGCGAGCACCTCGCGATCTATCCCGAGCTCATGAACGGCCTCGAAGCCATTGGCTCCTTCAACCATCCCGTCTTTCGCGCCATCCTGGATATCAGTTTTGTGCGACTCATCGAACGCAATCCCGCCATCTCTATTCTAGAGTGGGTGCCTCATATCAGAGCTGAGGATCGAGCCATGTTCGAAAAACGGGTCAGCCACCAACTCGGCTACTCATTTACGATCCAACAACGCAACGCCGACAACTCCTTCATCCCCGCGACCGAAGCGGACTACTACTACCCCATCGACCTCGTCGTGCCCGTTGCCGGCAACGAGTCCATTATAGGATATGACATTCGCAACGCGCCCACCGCCCGCCAGCTGAAACAAGCTCGAAACTCTCGGGAACTCGTCGCCACCCCCCAATTCACCCTCGCTCAAGCCAGTGGCCCCGACGACTTGCGGGGCATCGTGCTCATTATGCCGGTCTTCGCTTTCGACGACCAAGATTCCGGCGACAATTTTCGCGGGTTCATCCAGTGCATCTTCAAGATTCATGCTTCCCTCGCGCAAATCCATCGGGACAAACAAGACGAAGCGCTCCTCATCTACTACGATGACGCCTCCGCGACCGATCCTCGGCATCGGATCATGTATGCCAATCTGGCCGGCCACGAGCCGGTCATCAACAACCGCAATTCGGTTCTTCTGCCGGAAATCCTCAATTCAAGTGACCCCCGGGTCTTGATCGAGAATCTCCCCATTGGCGGCCGGGATTGGCGCTTCATCGCCTTGATTAACCCCCGCTGGGTCGCCACGCAGCGGAGTTCCACTCCCGGTATTATTCTGTCCGGCGGCATTTTAGGCACCTTCCTCCTCAGTTTCCTGATCAACACCCTCCTTGTGCGCCATCGAGAGATTGCCCGCACCGTAGAGATCCGCACCGCCGACGTAGTTCAAGCCCGGCAACTGTTGGAAAAAGATATCACCCGCCGCATAATCGCCGAAAAAAGTCTCCGCGAAAGCGAGACCCTCCTTCGCGGGTTGCTCGATAACAGCACGAGCGAAATCTTCATCAAAGATATTCGCGGCCGCTACACCATGTTCAATCAGAAGTTCCAGCAACTCGTGGATCGATCCGGACCCGAAATCTTCGGCCGCACAGACGTTGATCTCTTCCCCCCCGATATCGCGAAAAAATTCACCGACGAAGATCAATCCATCATCGCAGCCAAAGAGCCCCAACAGTATGAAACTCAACTCGATGTCAGCGGAAAATCTCGCACCGACATTGTCCAAAAATTTCCCCTGCTAAATTCCGAGGGCCACGCTTACGCAATCTGCGGAATCGTCACCGACATCTCCTACCGCGTCGTCGCAGAAACCGAGCGCCAAGAACTCGAACGTAAACTCCAATCGAGCCAACGGCTCGAAAGCCTCGGCGTGCTCGCCGGCGGCATCGCCCACGACTTCAATAACCTGCTCACCACCGTACTCGGTCACGCTTCCTTGATTCGTGAAAAAGGAGGTCACGTCAGCACCCACTCCGAGCAACTGGTGAAAATCGAGATCGCCGCCCGCCGCGCCTCGGATCTCTGCGAGCAAATGCTCACCTATGCTGGTCAAAATGCCCACTGCATGGAGCCACTCGATCTCAACGAGATCATTCGTGAAACGATTGTGCTCTTGTCCGCTTCACTGCCCAAAAGCATCGAACTCCCCCTGGAGCTAAACCCCCACCTGCACGCCGTCCAAGCTGATGCCACCCAGCTCCGTCAAGTCGTGATGAATCTAGTCATCAACGCCGCCGATGCCATCGGACAAAATCACGGGAAAATCACCATCCACACCGACGAGCAGCGATTTACCTCCGCAGAACTTGATGCCGCGGCAGGTTCTCCCGATCTCGCCGCCGGAACCTACATCGTGTTACAGATAGTCGATACCGGTCCCGGTATCCCTCCCGAAAACAGGGCGCGAATATTCGAACCCTTTTACACGACCAAGTTTCATGGGCGAGGCCTCGGCTTGTCTACCGTGCTCGGAATCGTGCAAGGCCATCACGGTGGACTGCTCATTAAGTCGCCCCCCCAAACCGGGACCACCTTCTCCGTCTTACTCCCCGCCACCGACCAATTCCCGCCCCCGACCTTCCGTTCGACCACCCTCGAATTCATCGCCCCGATCTCGGGCTGCGCTCTCGTCGTCGACGACGAGGAAACGGTGCGCGAAGTCACCGTCGCCGCCTTAGAAATGCGCGGGCTCACCGTCCACGACTCGACCAACGGCCTCGAGGCGATCGAACTCTTCCGCCAATATCACGCCACGATCGATCTGGTCCTGCTCGACATGACCATGCCCGGTCTATCGGGTATCGATACCCTTCGCGCGCTGAGAGAGATCAAACCCTCTGTTCGGGCCATCATCCTAAGCGGCTACAGTAAACAAGTAGCCACCGGGCGACTCGGTGATTTGAAAATCGACGCCTTCATCCAGAAGCCTTTCGAGTTTGAGACCCTCCTGGCTGCCGTTGCCGCCATTAGACCCCCCGCTTAAACGCGCTGATGTTTCGATCAAATCCAGTCCCGGCCCCCCGCTCTAACCTCCTCAGAATCCTCCGCCTCCCGTTGGCGCTCGGCTGCTGCTTTTGGCTTTACCTCGGCCTGCCTGCCGCCGAGGTGCAACAGCACGGCGTCGTATTTGAAGAATGGATTCGCGATACTTTCTTCGACGGCTACGAGCCGGAAAGCTACACGCAAAAATGGGACATTCCCGCCGCCGCCAATCTCCGGCACGGCGGCGTCCCCGTGAACCCCAAGGCCGCCAAATATCGCACCGCGATTGGCCTCGGTGATGCCCTCCGCCAATACGACATTGCCCAACCTTTCATTCTGCTCGTTGGATTTTGGCAACAAGACGGTGAGACCAAACGCTTCGTCAACATCGTCGCCCCCAAGATCCATCCCGAAGTCTGGCGCATGTTGTGGGGCCCCGTCACTCGCGCCGATTTGGCACGCCTCGACGCCCTCATCAAAGACCGCTCCATCGACTACCGCGAGGTTCGTCTCCGGGCTCAGGCGATGAAAAAGGAATACCCGTTCAACGAATCGCTCGTCGTGCTCAATCCCAAGATCGGCTCCACCGGCCAACGCCGCCTCCAGTGCAGTCTGCGCTTCGATCATCTCTTCTCGCTCCTTGCCGCCGGCTCCGATCCCTCCCCGCAGGCCGACCCCACCCTTTGGGGCGTGCCCTTTCCCGGCCCCGTTGAATCCAGTGCTCGTCGATTTGCTCCCGACCCGCCCCCACGATGACTCGATTCTGTTTTCTGTTGCCCTGCTCGGCTTGATTGGAACCGCGCAGGCGAGACCCAATTTCCTGTTCATAATGTCCGATGATCAGGCCCCCGATACCATCGCCGCTCTCGGTCACGCCGAGGCCATTGCCCCTTGGTCGGTATGAAACCATCGATCCTCACGGCGCCAAAGCTCCCGCTTACGCCTGTCCTGCCCCCGACCATGATCTCTGGTCACCTTCCCGACCCTCGCGACACTGGTCATTGGGCTCCCTCCGTTCGCGACCTGCGCCCCGGTCCCGACGGTAGCCCGCGGCTGACCGCCCCCTCCCCGGTCAATCAACCCACCTCCGAACGCTTCGCCGATCACGCCGTCACGTTTCTGCGCTCGCCTGCGACCACCAACGACGACCCGTTTTTCATGTGCGTGTCATGCAACGCGCCCCCCGACCCGCGCCAAGCGCCCCAATCCTTCATCGATCTCTATCCGCCCGCGACGGTGACCCTCCCGCCCGTTCACGCTGCGCAACATCCCTTCGACAACGGTGACCTCACCATCCGCGACGAAAAGCTCGCCCCGTCGTTCGCCCCCCGGAGGCCAACCGCGTGCATCGCTCGGAATACTACGCCCTCATCACGCACCTCGACCAACAAATCGGACGTATTCTCGATGTCTTGGAAGCATCCGGCCCCGCCGATAACACCTTCCCCGTCTCCAAAAGGAAAAAGGCGACAGGATCCTGACCTCATCGCTCTAACGTCATGCGCGCCATCCGCCTCCGCGGCCCCTTCGATTTACGTCCGAGCGAAGACCGTGGCCAAGTCCTCGCTCAGATCGAAACCGTCGGCATCGGCGGCTCGGATCTACCCAGGTATGAAACCGGTGACATCGGAGGCCGTATCGCAGCCCCCCCCCCCTTTTCGCATGGGCTATCGCGGGCACCGTCATCAAAACGATCGCCCCCCCCCCGCGCGGCTCACGGCACGGTTAATTTAGACTTCGACTCCTCCATAAAATAGCTAGTTTTCATGAGCGAAAACTCCGGATCCCAATACCGCCTCGTCTTCCGCGAATCCGTTGATATGCCCGAGATTCTGGCTAAAGAAATGCGCGCCCGGTTCGCCACCTAATTTGCCCTCTCGCCCCTCAAAATCGTTCCCCGTGGGGACGAAACCTCATCCGCTGCGAAGATAAGCGCTCTCCAAGAATCTGCCGGCAGTAACGAGCTCAGTCGCGCTCAGATTGAAACGGGCATTGCTTCCGCTCCTCGCCTCCCGCCGCCTTACGGTGAAACAGATTGGTCCAGAATAGGGAGACTCCCCTCACCTCTTAGCACGATCGCACGCGAGAAAACTGCCCCCCTCCAAATTGAGTCACCGTCCTCACCCGCGCCTACCTTCCGAACGCCGTCACCGCCAAAGCCGACTGGACCGCTTCCACTAGCTCTTACGCCGTGCAATCGCTTCTGCGATTTGAGGAGGCCGCACGGGCTTCGCCAGAAAGTCATTCATTCCCGCCTCCAGCGCCCGCACTTTTGTCTGGGGCAGAACGTTGGCACTGAGTCCTATAACCCAGGGCCACTGTTCGTTAGATTCGTCCAAACCACGAATCCTAGCCGCGGTCTCGACCCCATCCCATCCGGGCATTTCGACATCGAGGAAAATCAAATCCGCCCGCTGTTTTTGTTGAAGCTCAAACGCCCTAATCCCATCCACCGCCTCCACCACGTCACGAAACCCCAACCGTCTCAGAATCATACCAGCGATCTTTCGATTCACGCTGTTATCATCCACGACCATCACGGAAAGTGACGTATCGAGAACGATCTCGCCTTCATCATTCGTGTCGGCGGGCTCAGGTTTCGGATCAGATGCGCGCTCGGCCGGTATCCGCACCGTGAAGCACGCTCCTTTCCCCGGCTCGCTCTCGAGGGAAATATCGCCACCCAGCGCCTCGCTCAGCCGCCGGCAAATAGCCAAGCCCAACCCGGTCCCGCCATACTCCCGCGTCGTCGAAGAATCGACCTGACTGAATGGCTTGAATAACCGCTCTTGGCTCTCCACCGGGATCCCGATGCCGGTATCGATCACTTGTAAGATCAACTGATCACCCTCGCGATAGGACACCTTGGCACTCACGACTCCATCGGCGGTAAACTTCACCGCATTACCCAAAAGATTAATCAAAATCTGCCGCAGTCGCGATCGATCCGAAACGATAAATTCGGGTAGATTTGGATCGATCACTGCTTCAACCCGCACCCGATTCGGGTCAGTGCGCGACTGCATGACCGCCACCATTTCCCGGACCAATTCGGCGGGGCGCAACGGCTCCAAACTAAATTCCAATCGGCCAGATTCGATCTTCGAAATATCCAGCACGTCGTTGATCAGATCCAACAATACCTCCCCCGAAGACTCGATCATCTTCGCATAGGTCTTCTGGTCTTCGTCCAGGTCAGTATCCTGCAGTAAACTGCTGAATCCGATCACGCTATTCATCGGCGTGCGAATTTCATGACTCATTACAGCCAGAAAATTACTTTTCGCTTTATCCGCACTCTCCGCCTTTTCCTTCGCGGCCAACAACGCGGCCTGAGACTGCTTGAGTTGCGATACTTCGACTCCCGAGACGATCACTTCCGTCACTACTCCGTTCTCGATCCGCGGATGGAAGATAGCCAGAAACCAAACTCCCCGGCGCTTCCTTCCCCCCTCAAAGTTTCGCAACTTTCCCGCCCAAGCCAGTTCGTAGACCCGCCGCATTCGCCGATAAAGAACCGGCGAGATGATCTCATCGAGGTGTTTACCTTCAACGCCCGAAGGATCAAATCCCATCTTCTGGGACAGGCCTCCTCGGCACAAGGTGTGAAGAAATCGACCATCGGGCTGTTTTTTGAAACAAAGCACCAAGCCCTCCTGCAGGTCCAACGTGCGCTCGAAGTAATTGGAAAGCTCATCCAATTTACTCGCGGCTTCTTGCCTAATCTTTTCGTTCGCCGCCGTGAGTTCATCGGACACGACGTCAAGTGTGCGCTCGTTGAACTCTCGATCTTGATCCGCCTGCGTGTAGGCCTCATTTACCGCGGCCAGAAACCCAGCCCATTCCCCCGACGCTGGATCAATGTTCGGTAACTTTTTTCGAACCTGGCGGGCGAGCAGAGGATGCATTTTTTGATCGTTGGGCGTTAAGCAGAGACGCGCTCGGCGAGGGTCGTCAAAGTCATCGTTTGGTTGTGGAGCTCACACCCATGGGAGAGGCCTCCCGGCCCGATTTCGCCATACGAATAAAACCCCACCATGCCAGGAGGATTCCCCAATTTCGTGGCCGCCGCCTCCACTTCTTCCTCCACGCGTTGCCCCAACACCAAACGACGCCCCACGCAACTCACGAGCAACGCAACTTCCGGCTTCGTCTCCGGAGATGCCATCATCTCGACCGCATATTCCGCGCCCAAAATTAACTTGTCCGTCGATGCCTTCATCAACCGGACGTAGCGACCTTCGGGCACATCTCCCGCAAATGTGAGCGACTGCGTGTGTTCATCGACCGCCAAAATCGTGCGCACCAAGCTCGTGCCGCTCTCATCTTCCGCCACCAGTTCAAGCGGGAAAAGCAATCCCGTTGACGGCAATCCTTTCGCCCGCTCACCCAAGTAAGTTTTGTAGAGCGCCAACGCCGGTTTGTCATCGAGTTCGAATAAAACGTTATCCTTGGCGCGAGTCACTTTACGCCGAGGTCCAAAGGCACTCCAGCCGCCCGCCGACCCCCAGTGCACTTCCAAATCCGGACCATAGAGACCGATCGCCGCCACCAACCCAGACCCCGCTTTCTCGTCGAGCACCACCGTGGTATTCTCAAAACGAGGCCCATCTCCCGCGAGTCCTCCCGTAGCACTCACTTCCGCCGGTAACTTCGAACGCAGCCCCCGCGCCAAACTCGTGCCATTCACCTTCAGCCCATCGCTAAAAATCAACACATGCCGTAGATCCGGAGCAGTCAAATCCTGCATCAAGGCCTCGCCCACGCTTTCACTCTCATTGGCGTTATCAATTTCTCGATACGCACTGCGCACCGTCGTCGTGCCAAACTCGAGCGCGAGCGCCACCAATCCGTCATCCCCCACCGCGCCGCCCAAAATTTCACCGGCCGTACTACAGCCCACGATCACCGCATCACTCACTCGCTCGCGCAACGCTGCCCGAATCGCCTGATCGCGCAGATTGGAGCCCGGGCCAAAAAGAAAAACCAACTGTGGCGATGAAAGCGCGAGACCTCGTTCGGTCCACGCACCGCTGTTCCAGCGTAACATCGAAGTTTTGATCATGAAGGGGAGAGACTGGGGACTAAGATGAAACGAGTGTAATAGCCTGAAGACAGTAATTCAGGCTAAATCGTTGGTGATTTTCTTGGCGGCGTCAAAGACCCCGTCAGCCAGGTCCATGCCTTCTTTAGGCCAACCGGCTCAACTCCCCGCGCCAGACCGTAGGTCGTCGCGAGTTCGTCCTCATGGGTCCGGTAACGAGGCGGTAACACAAAGACCTCAACCGCTCCATCAGTGACATTCGAGAAAAACGCTCCCTTGCCGACACCCAAATTCGCTGCTTGCGGC
>Ga0335398_10010533_pt1 | contig 10498 bp, 6 predicted proteins | sample BON03_FD_205742 | JGI IMG/M metagenome (GOLD analysis project Ga0335398, IMG submission 205742) | Freshwater microbial communities from Lake Bonney liftoff mats and glacier meltwater in Antarctica - BON-03 (spades assembly) (version 2) | ecosystem: Environmental > Aquatic > Freshwater > Ice >...
GACGCCGCGCGTGGAGAGGATGCGAGCGGTTGGGAGGGCGCCGCCACCGGGGGCAACAGCGTGGACGAGTTGGCAGGGTGGGACGGCATAAAAAAGGAGGAAATAACGGATGGCCTCAGGGTCGTCGAGGGCGAGGACATCCTTCCGGCCAACCTCACGGTCAATGTTCTGGAAGGTAGCCTCCGCATCAGCCCCAAAGATGGCCCCGCCTTTTAACAAGAAGACAGTAAAGCAAAAATAAAAGAAGCAACACCATGCCCGGCTCTCTTTTGGAAAAATGCTCTGCCTGCCCTAGGCATGATACCCGGCATCGCCCCAAACGCAGAACAAACAAAGTCCAGCTACAGTACACAGAAATATGCACATCTGCCCTCCTAATAAAAAGAAAAATAATCGCACGGTCACCATGAAAAGGTAATTGGTCCCTCGTAGAACTTATAAGCGAGCCGATTCACTACAACCCTAACATAAACGGACGCTCGGGGCAGCCCTAATAGACACTCCCGAAACCATCCTGGCCCTACGCGACACCAACCGGTCCCAAGCACACCTGATCCGCACCTAAGCCGAGAGGACCAGAGTCTGCCAGGAATACTATAACACCTCTGTCAAAATGGCCAAAATGAAATGCACCCATTTCATACATCTACTCAAGGGACTCCAAAACAAAAATATTGGCCATGTCTTTATATTGACCTTTGAACAATTCACCAAACGAGCCGTACATAACGGCCTTCGTGATGCCCCCCTTAGCAAAAACCAGTATGAACGACTACTCAAGGGCATTACATCCCAAAAACCGTGGCAAACACTTATTACATATGGCTATGTAATAACCACCACAACCGGGTCAGCCTACGTGACCTCGTGAAATCTGCCCCTAGCGCGGGACACAAATGGTACTGGTTCCACAAAGACGACACCTACGGCTACGGGCACACTGACATCGTAGACAAAACAAAAATTATAGAGCTTTACCGGAAAACACCCACCGGCGAACTCCTGCATGACACATCCCTACCCCCGCGCTCCCTCCTCCCCGATCACGAATACGAACAGGCCCATGTAAGGGAGACTACACGAAAATCACACGCCCCTCCCAGGTTTGATGGAGACAACCAGAACCAGCAAAGCCACTCAGCAGAAGAGGACGGAAACGCCGAAAACAAAACCATACTACTCACAAACGGTATCGTGGCAAACTGGTGCCTGCTACTCGACGATACCAAAACCAACCAGCCCACCCCACAGGCACAGGGGTCAGACCCCTCCGCTTTCCAATACCTGCCAGCACCCACAGATCGACAGAGAAAGGCGCAGGTCCCGTTAATCGCGGAAATGGACATACAGGCCCTCTACTGGCAAATAATCGGCAGTCAATGGCTCATCCCACGCACCCTCGACCCAACACACATTCCCTCTACTACCACAAGTAGCTCCTGGGTGAGCTTTTTGAAACACCCTACACTCAAAATACACGAAATAAGAAAAGCCCTCCTCATACCCATATATTCCCACGGGGTCATAAACACCGCTGAACCCCTAAGGACCACTGAACCCCTAAGGACCACTGAACCCCTAAGGACCACTGAATAACCCCTAAGGACCACTGAACCCCTAAGGACCACTGAACCCAAGGACCACTGAACGCACCCAAGGACCACTGATGAACGAACCCAAGGACCACTGAAGGCCCCTCCCCCCTCCCCCCCCCCTTGGGGGGGGGGGGGGCTTATTGCCGCACAGCTCTAGCAGTGGTTGAGGCCTGAACGAGGCTCCAGGCTGTTGTTGCGACGAACGAGGGACTGGCCGCAGCTCCGGTGGCATACTACCCGGTACCCGGTGGTGCCGGGCACCATTATACGTCAGTTTTCGCCAGTGTCGCGGCAGCTGTCCCCCCCCAAGGCTGTGCTTCGGCTCGAGCTTGGCCTTTACACGATATTGTTATTACCAATATTGTATTGTGTATAGCATACAAACGGGAGGACGGAAGGCGGGTCATATACTGTCCAATAAGCGTGCAATACTATTGCACCAGGGTGGGCAATGCGGGTGGGCGGGGGGGGGGTGAAAGGATGGTTGATTCGTGCAGAACAGTTTCGAATAAACGAATATTTTGCAAAGGTTAAGCTCAAGCCTACTTTGGCGCGGCCCAAGACATAGATAAGGCTAAGCTCAAGCCTACTTTGGCGCGGCCCAAGACATAGATAGGGCCGAAGACGTGACCCCCAGTCGTCTCCACGGCCCTCTGCGCGGTCGAGTCTCCGCTGCAGCCCGCCCCACAACTGCTCCACCCCCCCTAGCTAGATGTGAGCGCGCGTGGTCTACGTTTTGATGGTCTGTGGTTACGTGCCAAGTCACTTAGTGAGAAATAATACCTGTGTGGGCCCCTTTTTACGTTGTAAAAGCCGCTAAAACAAAACTAGCCATCGGCGCAAACGGCGAAAAAAGCTTGAAGTCGTCCGTCCATCGGACCATGGCGAGCCCGTGCGGCAGCAGCACAGGCTGTGTGGTCCCGATTCGGCTTGGATCATTTGACCCATGTGACCCAGCAACCGGCCCGGCCCGAAGATAGCGCGCCATGGGGCTCGTCGCCGCGCGCCGACAGTCGTTGGTATACTGCACGGCGCACGCGGCATCCGGTTTGTGAATCCGTCCCAAGTCGAACCCAGCGAGTGGTGTGTGCGCTCCTGTGGTCATGGCCCATTGTCATAGGTTACGTGGGATGCAGCAGCACCAGCGCGCTGGCTAGAACGCGCTATCTCTATCTGGTCCGTTTCTGTCATCGACACCGCTGCGCACCAATCTGACCAAAAGCAGTCCAAGCCTCACGGTTGAGCTTGTCGTCGGATGTGTCCGACTTCAGACCTGCTGATACCAATACCAGCTACTTGGCAGTGTAGTACTCTTACAGTGTAACTTACAGCCAGGCGGAACCACCTCGAAAAACACACTCGCACCAAAGGAAGTCCCGAGAAAGGTGTCGTTCCATTGATGGTGCGGTCCTTACCCACATGCACATGCGACGCGGGCGCTGTTGGCTGTTGCTGGCGCACACTTGAGTGTACCACCCAGTGAGGTCGCTGCCGCAGTCGCGCGAGGTTTGAAGAGCGCGGGGGGGCTCGTCACAGCTAGTCTCAGAGGGCTTGGGAACCGCCGGGGGGCCGCACTTGTTGCTGCTGCCAACCGTCGTGGGCACAGGTCGACGGGGTTGCCCGCGAGCGTCAGAGAGCAAGTCTGCTGTGGGGCGAACGAGGGCGCTGGGGACCAGTTGACTGGCGCTGGAGGGCCGAGCCCCTACGGCGAGGCCATGGACTGCGACGACAGCTAGGGTCGCGTCAGTGCTGGCGCCGGGACGGAGATGCGCCGCGGAGAGAAGAGAGCTAGGGACAGGGGTGACGGAGGGGAAGAGAGGGGGGGGAGGACAATAACTGGGTGATGCGTTGCGATGGGCCAGCGGGCGTCGCGAGGCGCACTCGAGAGGACGACGCACCTACACCTACGTAGCGTAGTCGCAGTGCCCTCCGCGCGGACTTCTCACACAGCCTTTTAATTTTTAACCTTAGGTTAGGCAGAGTAATCGCCGTTGTGCGTAGGGCACGCACCAATTTTCTCAATAGAAATAGTGTATCATAATAAATGAGATCACGGGCCCGGGTCTCTTTCTTCTTCCTTATAAAGACGATACATCTGAGGCTGAGGTGGGTTTCCTCGTCCTCGGCATTTTTTTGCGCGCTTCTGTAAAAAGCGTGTAAACATAGAGCGAGTCACGCAAGCTAATGCTTGCGCGACTCGCTCTTCTTATAGCCCCCCAAGCCTGCGACGCTTCGCGTCGCGGGATTTGCTGCCCATGTGGTTGCGCTGGGATATGGCTCCTCTTGTGCTCGTGTGGCGCTTTGAGGATTTGATTGATTGATTGATTGAGCCAGTTGTGACTGCTGGCCCGTGCTCAGGTTAACCTCTCCTCGTCAGGCGCCGGTTCCAGAGAGGAAGCTTCCAGCTTCCACGCCTCTAGCAATAAGGTTCATCACAGATGTTGATTGGCACTCCACTAAGTCTGGATATTGATAAACTAAGACTTGTACAGTAAATATCGGCGATATACATCGACTCGATATATCAATCCACAAAAAACACCACTAAATATCGACGACATTATCGACATATAGATCAGCTCCCCAAGTCTGCGACGCTTCGCGTCGCGAAGTTTGCTGCCCGTGTGGTTGCGCTGGGATGTGGCTTCTTTTGTGCTCGTGTGGCGCTTTGAGGGTTTGATTGATTGATTGATCAGCCAAAACACCACTAAATATCGATTACAAATCGCTATATCGATATTTCTATTCACATCCTCCCATTTACAGGCTGTGTATGCAATATGTAATCCAGTTATCCAGCAATCCATGTATCCAGTATCTATGGATTCTGGATTCCTCTTTCCTCTTAAACCTTAACCCTAACTGAATATCGACAGATAACGACGCCTGCGGCGCTGCTAAATTTTGATTGATGTTGATTGCTCACACCACCAAATATCGTCGATATATATATCGATATATCCAATATACGTTTTGCGCCTTCGGCCTTCGGCGCCACTAAACAACAAATAAATATGTTCGTTATCTGTGAGTATCTCCTTATCTAGCAACCACACCACTTCCTAACAGTCTGGTAGTTGCCCCGTGTCCATATCTCCCAAGGAACTAGGAAGGTCGGGCCCTAACCTGAAAGCTGGGACGGTGGTATGTGTTTGCGGCATGCACGGCTTGACAAGCGGCATGCAACTACCGAACACTCACCTTCTCCGGCTTCCAGGGCAGGGGCTGACCTTCCTACCAATGTCCAAGCCATTCGTTACATAAACACGCATCGTCCCAGGTTCCAGGTTATAGTTATAAGGCCCAACCTTCCCACTGTACCCACCGTCAGCCAGCCTGGCCGCCGCGGTGGCCGTGCCCAGCGGTTCCCCTGCGCCCCTTTCGCTTTCGTCGAATCTAGAATAGGGCTGAAGGGGGGTTTCGGGTCAACCCCGGGCCCGGGTAAACTGGGTAAACTCCTAACTCCTAAGTAAAACTTACTGTTACCCAAAAGGCCAAAGGGGGAGGGAGCCCAGCGCAGAAATTCCCTTCAGGGTAAAATCTGTAAAATCCCCTCGGTAGATTCGACGGCCAAGCGGGCCCGCCTAGCCACACCGACGGCTGACAAATCGCAGCCCCTCCCCACCTCAATCAATCGATCAAAGGTCCTCACAAAGCCACACACGCACGGGCAAGGAGAAGCCACATCCCAGCACTACCACAGAGGGCAGCAAACCCTGCATCACGAAGTGCCGCAGGCTTGGGGGGCTGCTTCCCATATCGGGAACACACGCGGGTTGGATGGCGGGTGGCTTGCACGTACGTCCCAACGGTGACAAGACAGGTGGGGAGGACCACCCTTCTCAAAGGTGCCCTGCAGCCACTAATCACTAATCAACCGCTATCGCTATGGGTGAAATCGCTTTGCTCAGGTACCAGAGCGAAAGAGTCACGACGCCGAATGTGGTCCATACTCCCCCCCCGCACTCCTCGACACTCTCCGCTCTCTATTGCCCCCACTCCAGGAGTGAACGAGTTCATTCAGGCTGTAATGTATAAAAACATATTCTTATGGAGAACCTCTGCAATCGCGCTAACAGGCGCACACTAACGGCCACACCGCAGTCGCCATCACTACATCAAAAAACACAATGCAAGTAATCATAACAGTGAGAACGAGCTCCATTTCAGTATGTCATCAGAATCACAGACACACACACACCGCGCAACGCACCCGAAATGTCCTATCCCACCAGTCCAGGGCGCAGCGAGCTCGGGTTATCCCTCAACACATGCAGCGACCAAGTCCAGAGCGCAGTAAGCTCAATCGTGACCGAGTATACAGGTGAGCTCAACACACACCGACCGAGTCCAGAGCGCAGCGAGCTCAACACCTACCGCAGCGACCGAGTCCAGAGCGCAGCGAGCTCAACACACACCGCAGCGACCGAGTCCAGAGCGCAGCGAGCTCAACACACGCCGCAGCGACCGCAGAGCGCAGCGAGTTCAACACACACCGCAGCGACCGCAGAGCGCAGCGAGTTCAACACACACCGCAGCGACCGCAGCGGAGTTCAACACACACCGCAGCGACCGCAGCGGAGTCCAGAGCGCAGCGAGCTCACCACATGCAGCGACCGAGTCCAGAGCGCAGCGAGCTCAACACGCAACCGCACACGTCATCTCGTCCCACGGGGTGGGCGGGGTCTGGGCGCGCGCCCACTGCAGCAGCTCAAGGTGACCGCCTCCGGCCGCGCCGCCGCAGGTGCCCTCCTCGTCCCACGGGGCGGGTGGTGTCTGGGCGCGCGCCCACTGCAGAACACGGAGGTGACCGCCTTGGGCCGCAGCCGCGCAGATCGAGCGGGCCGCGGCGCTGCAGGTGGTCTCACTCCGGGGCGGGCGGGTTCTGGGCGCGCGCCCACCGCGCCCACTGCAGCAGCTCGAGGTGGCCGCCGCGGGCCGCTTCTCGGCATACATCCTCGTTCCATGGAGCTGGTGGGTTCTGGGCGCGCGCCCACTGCAGCAGCTCGAGGTGGCCGCCACGGGCCGCTTTTCGGCATATATCCTCGTTCCATGGAGCTGGTGGGTTCTGGGCGCGCGCCCACTGCAGCAGCTCGATGTGGCCGCCTTCGGCCGCGGCGCTGAAGATCGACTCGTTCCATGGAGCTGGTGGGTTCTGGGCGCGCGCCCACTGCAGCAGCTCGATGTGGCCGCCTTCGGCCGCGGCGCTGCAGATCGACTCGTTCCATGGAGCTGGTGGGTTCTGGGCGCGCGCCCACTGCAGCAGCTCGATGTGGCCGCCGCGGGCCGCTTTTCGGCATATATCCTCGTTCCATGGAGCTGGTGGGTTCTGGGCGCGCGCCCACTGCAGCAGCTCGAGGTGGCCGCCTTCGGCCGCGGCGCTGCAGGTCGACTCGGTCCATGTGGCGGGCGGGCTCTGGGCGCGCGCCCACTGCAGCAACTCGAGGTGGCCGGCACTGGCCGCGTCGCTGCATGTCGCACCCCAGGGGGCAGGCGGAACCTGGGCGCGCGCCCATTGCAGCAGCTCGAGCCGGGCGGTCTGTCGGATCCTCTCGTCGCTCCAGCGCTCGCCGTGCTTGATCAGCCATGGGAGCGCTTCCACCCAGCCATGTTTGGCGGCAAGCTCAAGGCCTCCGTTGCGGGGGGGGTCGTACTCGGGCGAGCGCAGCAAGGCCGACATGATTTTGACTTGGGCCGTCACCGGGGTCGTGGGTCCCCACTCGCCGACCGGTGGAGCCGGAACCGCATCACCGATGGATCGACACGTGGCGAGCATGCTCGCCGCAGTCCCGAAATCCAGTTGGCTCGTCACCATGGGAATGACGTCGTCGGGCAAGTCGGTCAGTTTGAAATGGGCGAAGGCGGCCGGCTCCGTCGGCCGGTCCATGTGCGCACTGTCCGAGTCGATCTGTACCAACGGGCGGCGGGCGACCCACTGAAAGCAGCGCGCACTTTGCCGAACGCTGGAGAATCGGTGATTTCGGGAGATTCAATCAATGCAATCAGCGAGTTTCACGTGAATGTGAACGCGGGTTATCCCTCAACACACAGCGACCGAGTCCAGAGCGCAGCGAGCTCGGGTTATCCCTCAACAAAAGAGTCACGACGCCGAACGTGGTCCATACTCCCCCCACACTCTTCGATGCTCGATGCCGCGTTGGCAACGTGGCCCGCGCCCGACGAGGTGGGCTCCAGGTTGCACGGGTGTATATTTTTTACAGTTTGTTTACTGGTGTCTAAACGATCATTCGACCATACGGAGCGACTCGCCGCTACCGCTACACCCACTCAGACGAGCTTTCCAGCACTGACAGCACTCGCTCATCCCACATCACACTCACACAGCGGCATCGATGCAAAGAGACCGACGGGCTAAAACGTTCGCAGGGGCAGCGCATCTGCCCCGAAACTACTTTCTGCACGACGTCACACCTCTCCGAGCAAAAACGTTTGCAGGTGCAGCGCATCTGCTCCAAACCTACATTATACAGGACACCCAAGAGAGAGAACCCAACCAGCGCAGCGAGCTCAACACACATCGCAGCGACCGCAGCGGAGTCCAGAGCGCAGCGAGCTCAACCCACACCGCAGCCCCCGCATCGGAGTCCAGGGCTCAGGGGTCTCAACACACACCGCAGCCACCGCAGCGGAGTCCAGGGCGCAGAGAGCTCAACCCACACAACCGCAGCGACCGCAGCGGAGTCCAGGGCGCAGCGAGCTCAACACGCATCGCAGCGACCGCAGCGGAGTCCAGAGCGCCAACATATACAGCCGCATTGACTGAGTCCAGAGTGCAGCGAGCTCACCATGACCCGAGGTGCCAGCACCCATGGCATTCGCGGGGGGATTGTACAGACATGGGCACAAAATCTTCTTCAGGAGGTGTACCCAACACGCGTCCCCAGGTGTGTGCGCGGCCAGGGGTGCGGGCGACTGGGCGGCCAGGGGTGCGGCGTGCGCAGGGGTGCGGCGTGCGCAGAGGTGCTGCGTGTGCGGCCCCCAGCCCCCATTCTTGGGCAACAACGAGCGCGTTCTACTGGGTGGAGAAGATGTCACTGCACATGGAGCCACCGTGTTGATAATAGGCCCACCGGACAAGACCGCGGTCGCATGCGGCTCCTGGATCAGGCGGCCTTCGAGTTCCGCGAGTCGGACTTCCCCGTCGACGCGCAGAACCCATGCTCACTGCTGGCCGGTGAGCCGGCCGAAGGGCGTCCGGTGCGGATGCTGCGCAGGCCGAGCGGCCGGGCGTGGCAGGCGCAGCGCGCGGGCCATCCGTTCACCGTGACGATCGAGGACGGGCACAACGAAGTGCTCTCCCACGTGCTGTGGCAGTGCTCCCGCCTGCCGCCCCCCTACCTGGCCGCGCTTGAGATTGTGTCGGAGGCGGGCGAGGACGGGTTGGCGCTCTACCAGTCGCTCGACGGCGCCGCCGGGCACGGCAGCGAGAACTACGTGAACGTGGTGGGCTCGGCTTGCCCCCTGCTGTTGCACGAGTTGGGCCACGCCATCGAGCAGCAGGCGCGGAACCACGGCAACGCCGGCTTCCTCGACGAGTGGGCGAGGGCCATCCGCGCCGACGCGGAGGACGTGTCCGCCTATGCGCTGCACAACGCGTGGGAGGACTGCGCCGAGTTCAGCCTCCTCTACGCGATCGCGTCGACGCGCGGCGCCCTCGAGCAACTGGGCGGGCACTCGCCCGAGCGGCTCCGGCTGTGGAGCTGGGCACTCGAGCAGGTCAACGGCCCGCTCCACCCGGAAGCCCTGGCCACCGAAGCGGCCCGCCTGGGGGCCCTGGCCACCGAAGCGGCCCGCCTGGAGGCCCTGGCCACACAGGAGGCCCTGGCCGCAGACGCGACCCGCCTGGCCACCGAAGCGGCCCGTCCGCCGCAGACGATCGCCCTCGCAGCGAGCGCCCTGCTCGTCGCCCTGCTCGTCGCCCTGCTCATCGCCCTCGTTGTAATCCAATCAACTCCGAGACCCTCGTAGTCGTGCAAAGCGCGCGCACACCCAGGTTGGCGCGCGTGCACGCCTCGCGCGGCCTCTGCGCCCGCCCGGCGCAGCCCCTGTCGCCTTTGCGGCCGCCTCGCGCCGCCTCTGCGCCCGCCCAGCGCAGGAAATTTGCGAGCGTAGAGGTGATCGAGCACGAACCGACCCTAACCCAGGGGGCCAGTGGCCCCTACCGCCATCGCCACGCGCCCATTGGAACCCAGGGGGCCAGTGGCCCCTACCGCCTTAGCCACGCGCCCATTGGACCACGATCGAGGTCGTTGTCATTGAGTTTCGACAAAGAGTTTCGTCGTTTTGAACCGTTTTGATTATAGGAAACTCGAAGTCGAATCACTTAAGCGCACAGGGTACATTTAAGCAGCGCGTCGCCAGCGGACCCGCAGCGACTGCTTGGCCTTCACAAGATATTCGTTCACTTCAACGCTTTTGTCAAACAATTAACAGGTCACACGCACACAGGACACACCGACACCGACAGAGAAAACACCCCCAACACCGGCACACTCACATGAACACAGAGCGAGCAATGACACAACGACGCTTAATAGCCGAAGACGCTTTTGTGAACAAGCCAATCATCTTCTATTGTCCCCCCTCCATCTGCAATGCCCACACTTTTGCAATAGTATTGCACGACTACTGTCCAAGGTACGCCCCTCCCCCGACCCCCCTTGTGTATGCTACACACCATACAATATGTATAATGGCAATATTGTGTAAAGGCCAAGCGTCTGCATGGACTGCAGGCCCTCGCCGTCGTCTTCTGCGGCGGCCCCACCGCTTCGGCGTATATATATATATATATATATATATATATATATATATATATATATATATATATATATATATATATATATATATATATATATATTTTTTTGTTGAATTTTATATAC
>Ga0335398_10010535_pt1 | contig 10497 bp, 6 predicted proteins | sample BON03_FD_205742 | JGI IMG/M metagenome (GOLD analysis project Ga0335398, IMG submission 205742) | Freshwater microbial communities from Lake Bonney liftoff mats and glacier meltwater in Antarctica - BON-03 (spades assembly) (version 2) | ecosystem: Environmental > Aquatic > Freshwater > Ice >...
AAGTATGACGGTTGTGTGTGCACTGCTTACACGCAAGAGAGGAACGCTAGATCTATCTAGTCTTCCGGAAGTTGCTAGTGGCAGATGAAGCAATAGGCTTGTGGCCGCTAAGACTAAAAAGTGGAAGACGTAATTCAGATTATGTTCTTAATGAGTGACGAAAATGGAAATGTGTGGTCGAAAGTGGGACTGAGACCACCTTATGCTTTGGGGAAGGAGCAATGGTACAGCTGCACCAGATTATCAACAATATATATAATTCGAGTGCGTGGTTGCACTCACGGTTAGAGGAAGACTAAACGGTGGAAATCCGAGAAACAATTTCTTGAGGCTTGAAACCTTTGGCTCACCGATCGACTTTTCGTTGCAGATGGGAGTTTTTTCGAAGCGTTTTTGTTGCGAGCTAGGTGCTACCATACTCTTATGACTGTTCGTTGTTTTTTTCTCATTTGGCAACTTCTTCTTTCTGATCTTGGAACTGGAAGTAGAATAATAGACTTGCTGTGACGAAACCGGAGACCGTCTTTCTTCAGTTGGTTGTCGCTTAGGATTCACTTTTTTCACCATATCCGCTTTCTCGATAGTTGCTCCTATCTTCTTGTTCGCTTGCGGTGACATTGCTGGGGCTAGGATTGAAAGGTCTCGATTTGTTGCTTTTTTAATATTAAGTTCGTCCCACGTATTGTTTCGATGTGATTCACCCTCCTTCTTGTTGCTATTTGTTACCTTTTTAATAATAACTCGGTCGATCACATTTCCTAAATATAACACTTCCTTCTTGCGAAATGCCCGGAACTCTCGGCCATTGTTTTGCTGGGGTCCACCATCGTCTTCATTCACTCTTGATGCTCCACTATGTCATCCATGTATACGAATGGCGATAGCTGAACCGACGAGGACATTTCGAAGTTGGTAGTATCAAGTATAGGGTGTGTACCTCTGTTTTTTAAAAACCTCTTTTCACCAACATTTCGACATGATGTTTGTCAAGTTGAGAGATATGATCGATTGGCATCAGCAGTTGAGCAACATGAACAAAGTCACCTCTCCTAAGGATGCAGCTTCTAATTTCCTCGTGGATATCCATGGACAACCTCCGTCTCCTATTGTTTTAATTTTATATTTCGCTGCTTCGTGTTTAATTCTTTGACTGCCTTATATATTGTATACTATACTTTTTGAAGTAGGTAAATGCGATTTATGTCGAAATCAGTTAATCTTATTAAAATTAAAAACCTAGAGATCGAGCACCTCGTTCAAAAAGAGCTCGGTGGTTATCCGTGACAGAATCAAGAGAGCAGAGTTAGCTGAATTCACGCTGTGCAAATTGTTTATTATTACTATTGAAAATCAACAGCTGGTATCAGTATTATTTTTATTATACGAGCAGGTTAATAGGACAGGTGCGTCAGAATTAATCCGAAGTTCTTTTTTCATAATTTTGTTGGAAGAAGAAACTAACCCCCCGAATTTCAACACTGCCTCGTTGAGATCCCATTTCAATCCATCAGTGCTAATCCGAACCAAGGGGGACCCAAGAGGGATCAAACCGCAGATTTCGCCGACCATGGACCGACTGCACACCACAGAACTCTCACCAACAGGAACCAAAAACACCAGAGAGTATTCGCGAAGTAAATATATAGAAGCAAATTCCCCCGACCAGCGATACAACATGTTCAAATTACCAAATTCTTGATCCAACCTACCTCCACATGCTCCTAATACGAGAACGTTTACTTTCATCTCTCGTGTGTTTTGCAGTTCATAAATTGTGTCTAGACTTTTATCCATATCATGTTTGTCCTGACTTGGGAGATGCAAAATGTCGGCTCCAAGACCTTCATAAAAATCTCTAACTTCTGATCGCAAAGAATCTAAATCTCCGACAATTTTATCCGGGATGTAATCTACCCGAGATTCGTCAGTTTTAAACCTATCATACAGTCGATTAGCCCCTCCATCTGCACAAACATGGAAAAAGCACCGCTTCCAAGTCTTCAAAAATAAGTCATCAACAGAAACATCTTCACCGGAGTTCAAAATCAGCAATACGTCATTACCTGTCCCTTCACCAAGGGCGTCAACGAAACTAACATCAATTATCATCCTATTCGCTTCCACTTAATGGTCTACCGATTATTGTTGGTCATTAGACTTTTTATTAGGAGGATGGATCAACCTTTGTCATCGTCGCGTGAAACTGGCCAGCGAGATAAAAGGGACCGTGAAAATTCAAAATTGGAACAGGTTAAGAGTGTTAGAGGCGGGGCTAAAAGGAGCAGGGGTACCACCAGAGGAAGAGGTAGAAAAATCGATGAAGCCACCAACGACGTTTCAAGAAGTAGAGCATCTGACTCTTGGAGAAGTAGAGGATCCGATTCATGGAGAGGTAGAGGATCCGATTCATGGAGAGGTAGAGGATCAGATGATGCAAGAGGTGGCGGTCGAGGCGGAAGATCATTTTCTCCAGGCTCGTCCAAACCGGCTGCAAGCAATTTGAAAACCGGCATAGCAATGGTTGAAGAAGACGGGCATCTCTTGTTTTCTTTCCACGATGTACAAGTTATCCAGATAAAATCGTCAGGCGAGTTTCAAATCTGCTGTCCCACTGAGAATCGCAATGCCGATACTGCGCACGTTGTATCTATGATCATTCGGCCTTTTGGTCTGGAAATTGTAGGTGGAGAAAGCGGGGATCTGACTAGTCAATGGTACTTGACCGATGGGAAAGAGTATCGAGTAAAATGCGTTCAAGCATCCACCATTACTGGCCCGGTCGCTTTTCAAAAAACCATGGTGAAGAGAGTACCGCTCTTACTGGAGTTTTTGGGAAAAGATTGTCTATATATTGACCTGGGCAAATTTCACACTGTCTCGGACAATTGTGCCACCGCTGCCTATCGAGATTTGAATGAGTTTTGTTTGTCTCAAGGATGGGAAAAGCCGAGTTTTCGCTTTGACAAGGTGTATGTTAATTCCCAAAAGGGTTTCGTCTTCACAGTTTCGTTTCCTGATTTGGGAATAAATGTAGAAGGCGATAAGTTAAATTGGGATGCTGATATGTAAGTGGCGTTTGTCGGTTTGAACGCTGATATGCTAATCTATTTTTTAGGAAGGTAGCGAGGAATAAAGCTTCGGAAAAAGCACTTAAAATGATAAAAACCGTCACGCGGAATTGAAAGCAAACATCATCAGGTTTATTACAGTCGTATTTTATTATTTTAAACTAATAAGTTAAATGGAAAGCGAGGCAGTTAGATTGAGTTGATTTTGGAATAAGCGATTTTCGTTGTTTGAATGAACTGCTCCATTCGTTTGATAAATAATATATAATCAAAAATAGTGAGATTCAAATTGTTGCTTTTCGAACTTCATCGGGATTGAGGCTGTTTTTAGTTTTTACAAGTTTCAAGATTCATTTTCCTGAAGCTTGGAAGAAGAACGTAAAGAAGATATATATTTCAGTTTGCTTTTTTAAACACATGCACCAATAATAAATTTAAGCTCGCAACTGTATGTCGTTTTCTTGTTTTCGTAACGAATCACAAGAATGACTGCTCATAAACAAGAATATTGAAAAATCGATCTAAATTATACTGAAGTTGCTATCACCGAAATCTAATGGCTATATTGCGAAATATTATTAGCGTTTTAAGTAGATAGTCTTAAGGCCGTGATTCCTCCACGCGAAAAGTTCAGTATTAGAAAATCGAGAAACGAATAAAAAACCTCCTCATTTATTAGAGGTCAGTACTGTTAAATTTATCGATACACCGTTACGTTTCTGGTTTTCAATCTCCTGTAACGGTCGTCAGTACTTTCTTTCCCTCCCTCGTCAATACCTGAAATTACGATGCCATTCCAAAACCAAAAGCGAAATCGGATTTTGAAAGAACTTTGAATTGTCCTTTATTAAGAATGGGTGTAATGATCGATTTTGATTGCGAAGTATCAGGATTTGAAGCCACTCACAACAAAGCCGCCTATGATCTAGAAGAGTCGCTTCAGAGCAGACTTTATCGACAAAGGGTTGCAGTGGATTCAGCGTCACGAAAGATGAAAGAGCGTCTGGGAGAGGGACCTATATCACCAACAGGAGTATGCGAAGCCAATTTTGAAACTAGTAACTTGCCTTCTCCTCGAGTGGAGTTCAATGATATATTGGATATGCTTTTAGCCAGTCGCGAGTCCAGATATTTGCCAGACATTCCATTGCACAAATGCTCTTCACCTATTCCACCAAATGCGGGTAACAAGTCCTATTTGCCAGTGTTCTATGTTTCGAAGGACCCTAAGATGCAGAAACGTGAGTCTCCTGATGAAGGTATTCCAGTTCGGTATCAAGGGTTTTCAAAGGCGATAGTATGGTTTAGTCAATCCAACCCCCGATATGGCGTTGTAGCTCGCCGTATGCAGCATCAAGCTAGAATGAAACAAAAGAATCCTAGTTCCGTTGAACAATTTGCAGCTGTATCTACTGCATTCTTCACTTTTTTTGAAGGCTTTTCTTATGTCTTGGTAGACCGAGGCGAGGAAGCGTTACCTATAGACAAAAGAGATATATGCAAATACGTATGCAACGATGCTGCTAAGATTGTTCAGATTTGGCCAGCTACTGATGTAAACAAAGACCCTTCACCTAGACTTTCAGTGAAACGGGAAGCTACTAGCTCTGAGGCGACTATTTCTTACTACAACGAATATGAACCATCCAACAAACGCCAAAATATCGAATACGAACCTTACCATTTTCAATATTCCACCGGATTAGAAGAAACCTCTTATAACGAAATATCAGCATTTGATTATACATCAAAGCATACTACCGAACATGTAGAAGATGAACTCCTAGACGATTTTCTTGGTGACTTTCCATTTGATTTTAATATCCAAGAAGGGTTTTATTAATTGATGAAGTATGGCAGTATGTAAAAAAATGAAAACTACTTGTTAATAATAAAATCTGATAATAAAATCTGTTCAATTATTACATGTAATGTATCAAAATTCAAAATACAGAAGGATGTTCAATCCCCCTTGGGCACTTTAATAAATTAGAGTCTAACCATGGCGTTGGAACGCTTGCCTCAGTCCGATCCTCTGGATTTTTTTTTATTCGGTGAAAAATCAAAAATCAAAAAATCGTCGTGACTTGTCGTCATTTTCCTGGATGACCGAAAACTATGATCGCTTATTAATTTCTGACGATCAGCGCGAGGATAACTATGAAGCATTTGATCACAACCCTGAGTTACAAGAAACACCTAAATGGAGCAGAACCAAATCGATAGTCCTTGCATCAGGTTGCGCTTGCTCTACGTTTGTGGCCGCATTTCTGTTTTTTCTGTTTGTTTGCCTTCCTGCTTTGGCACAAACAGTACTGGATGAGTCTACACTGATACCTTTGCGGATGTATATGCGAAATGCGACGAATAGGACAATCATCTTGCAATCTGTGAGTGAATTACATGATGTAGGACCCTTGGGGGCTAGACTACTTGAAGCCTTTGTAGAGATTCACCATAAAGGAGACACTCTTGGACATATGATGCTGCCAGAGCTTGACATTAAAGGAGGCCAAGTCCTTCGATTTGAAATGGAATCCGTTTTGACGGTTACGAATTTCACCGCTTTCACACGTGCTACCGCCGAAATACTGCAAGGTATTGGAGGTCAATGGAAGATCAAAGGAAATGGCACGGTTGAGATTAAACTTGCGGGTATTACTCGATCGGTTGCTGTTGATCTGAACAAAGATTTTTTAATACCTGCAACGCTTTTGGAGGATGTTCGAGGGTATGATGGCCAGGTGGTTGAAGGCAGCGGTACGGAAAATGAATTATTATTGACTGCGAGAACTAGCATGTTCAGTTCCTCCATATTAGAAATGCACGATCTAGGAGAATTTGTTTTTGATTTGAATGTTTTGACTGGTGAAGAATCAGATATAAAGAAATTTGTTAAAGTGGGGGAAGTATCAGTGGATAATTTCGATGTCCGTCAAGGCCTTAATGATTTAAGGAGCAGAGGGAAAATCATTAAGACGCCTGAAAACGAAGCCGTTCTTAGTACTTTTATGGCTGGTTATCTGATGGGTAATGACCAACTGGCGTATTTGCATGGTCCTACAAACAGCAGCTCCATATTTTTAGACAATGTGGTTGAGCAGAAGATCATCTTCGCTGGTAACAATGACTCAAAACCTGTACTTGTATCCATGATAAATAAAGATTGGACTTTGGTTGGTTTCACGCCTGACCTTCCTGGCGCTACTACATTTCGTGGCCCTATTGTTACTGTACACAACACATTGACTGCAACTGTGATTCAACGGAACATCACCAACAGCATTTTCCTTGTAGAACCTATTGAATACCAGTTTAAACACCGCTTATTAGGCAGTCATCATTGCAAGCGATCTGATAAATTTGTCAAATTGTATTCTGCTCCCGGGATGTACAAGAACAACTCTACTCGAGAACCAGTCGTTGAATTTCATCCGCAGCAAACAAAATCGGTTTTCCTTCCAGGGCGACCTTTAAAAGATCAGTCAACAGGGAAACCATGTACGGTTTTAACGAAATATTTGGCGGATGGTGCTGACTGTTGCTTTGTGAGTTCTCCTATTGCTTCAGCATGCAGAGCGAAATCAAGAGGAGAAATGTTTTTCCTAACCAACCTATATTCCGATTTTATTATGCAGTTGGGAGAATTTCGAATCCCGCTTTTAGTTACCCAGAACAATATTCAAACCATGTTTACTTCGGAGGTGACTGAAGGGTTCCTTCAGGATGCTGAAATATCATGCAGCAATTTTGAATTTCTATAAAATATCGATTTTTGTTGTTGTTTAAAATGAAAATCTAATTTACGTGTTTTTATCGGACTAGTCTTGAAGCTGCGAATTGGATTGGCGTGTCTAGATTTGGGGAGCTGCCGGTGATGCCGGAGGTCCTACGCGATCTTCGTACCGTGCGCATCTGAACATATGGTGTCCCGGTAACGTTGCTAAACTCAATGGCTTCAAAAAGGCCGCTTGATTCATCTGCTTCTATTCGGTTATTCTGATTCACTTCCTCCAGCAACCCATGTGATTGGGGAGGAGGAGTACTCGGGACTTGATGAATCTCTTCAACAGCAATGTGATCTGAATAATATGCGTTCGCCCCACCATCATCATTCTCATAGTTATCATGGTAGCCCTCATGATGCAATTCATCATCTTCAAATCCTGGGGATGCATACCCATCCATAGACATGACTTCAACATCAACGGTCAATGCTGGCACCCCAGATGTACCTAACAACTTCCAAGTTAGCAGTAGCGCAAATGAAACAGCTACGTATTCAAGTACCCACACCGAATCCCCAGAAGCGCGTATTGGGTCCTCCTCCTTAATGGTCAGCTTGTCTTTGGCGTCTTCTTTCATCAAGTTGTAATCGTTCTTGCTCTCTGAGGATACGCTGATAGATTTCTTGATAGAAGGGGCGAGGTGCAGATAGTTAGAACCCATAACCACAGAATAATCTCTCTCCATGACTTTCTTGTTTATCTCAGGAGTCTTCCAGGTTGGCTTCACTGCGAGTTCATCTTCAAAATTTAATTCAGCTTGTGACTCGCTGATTTGAACCTCTGGTTTATTCACGGCTTCATCTCGAATTAGTGAGTCATCTTCACTGACTTGGAAATCTGATTCCATTTTTTCTTCCGTTTGAATCAGTGGCTCGTCTGCATCGAAATGTACTTCTGATTCATTTATATCTTCATCTTGAACTAATGATTCATCTTCACTGACTTGGAAGTCTGATTCCTTTTTTTCTTCCATTTGAATCAGTGGCTCGTCAGCGTTGGAATCTATTTCTGACTCATTTATATCTTCATCTTGAACTAATGATTCATCTTCACTGACTTGGAAATCTGATTCCTTTTTTTCGTCCATTTGAATCAGTGGCTCGTCAGCGTTGGAATCTATTTCTGACTCATATATATCTTCATCTTGAACTAGTGGCTGGTCTGCATGAAATTGAGTTTCTGATTCATATATGTCTTGAACTTGATTCAGTGATTCATCTTCACCGACTTGCATTGCTGTGCGTACGTCTTCAACTTGAATTACGGAATCATCGAATAGATCCTCATTGTCGGCTTGAAAATCTGACCCAAATACAATTTCTTCTTCGAGGTCCATTCGAGCAAAGTCGACCATAGTTTCAAACTCAGCTAGTTCCACTGAGACAGCTCCTTGTTCAAACTCAGAGACAGGATCGTTTTCAAACTCAGATATTTCCATTTCAAACTCAGGTACTTCCACTGAGATAGGTTCTTGCCCATTCGATAGAATAACCTCAGGTTGAGAAAAGACAATGGATTCCTTGACGACGAACGGCAAATCTATATCGGGACATACATTCAAAAACAAATGCTGGGCTTGTACGTCTACGAATCGACAGGTTTGTTCTGAGGCAAGCAAATGCATGGCTAATCCTATCAACGATCCCAGTACAACTGAGAAAAACGAATACTTATTCACTGATGAGAAGAAAGCATAATGTTGTTTTACAGGTTGCGTCTCAACTGGGTTCTCTTCCCAGTTGTTAACTATGTCCTTCCACCCAACATACATATGCTGCGACTTGTGGTTCTTCAGTTGATTGGAGAGTGAAAAGCCTCCACTTGGCATTTGAACTGCAGGTGGACCTCCCATTACTGGGGGGTTCTTTTGTTCAATCGTACTAAGTAGAACTTCGCCAACAATCGGAGAGCTAGCAGCCGCCTTTTCAGATGGCTGAACTTCCACCGCTGTAGTGCGTGTTTCGACAGTATTGTCACTCTCCTCCAGTTCATCGTAAACAGCTTCCAATTGATGCGACAGTTGTTGTGCCAGAAGCTTCTGCTCCATGTCATCTTCAAGTGCTTGGATTGGAACCTCCTGTTGTTCCGTTTTCTTCAATTGGTTCTCCTTTTCAACATTCTTCAACTCTGTTTCATGTGCCAAACGATCTAGGCGTTCCTTTTCCAACTTCAAAGCTTTGTTTCTTTGTTGCTCCATAGCAAGACCCATCGCGTGTCTAATTTTTTGCTGTTTCTCCTCCTCCTTTTGTAAGTCCTCCTTAACTTGCAAGTCCTTCAAGTAAGCGTTTCGTTGATTTAGTTCCATTTGAGCCTCTGCTTTGATATAGGCTCTGTCCAACAACTCATCGAATACTGCTGAGGCTGCCTGATTCAAAAGCTGTTGCCGCTCTAGTTCTTTCTCTTCTTCCTTCATCACTCGACTCACGTGAGGCAAACGTACTTGCACAGAAGGTGGAAGCCTGGACCCCATAGGACTGGCCATGCCATATCGACTTGCCAGAGCGTTCTCATGATGTTTGAAGCTTTCTGTTTGCGACTTTGAAAGTTTCCAGCGAACCAACTCGTCCAATCGGCTTTTGTATTCGCGCTGCTCCGATGAGGAAGGGGTTCCTGTTCGAAGTGCTTCTGGGGTACTGGATGTAACAACACGAGGAGGACGCAACATCGATGATGGATTGATTGTCGACGATACTTTACCTGCTGAATCGTGAACTGCGCTTGGAGGCTTGATCAGCGATGGGCTAATCATATCCTGATGCATGACCAGCTTTCTACGGGAAGAAGTTCCAACTGGTTTGAATTTGCCAAACTGCTGTAGTAATGGCGAGTCATAATCGCCCAGCATAGAAGAACTAGGTGACTTTCGTATTTCTTCACACGTAGTTACATTCGGAGACATGTTCTCGTTACTAACTCGACGTCTCATTATCTTCGGTTTCGGCTTTGCTTCTCCTTGCTTGCCAGTGGAACTTTGAACTCTGTTTTTGAATACAGAGTCTTCATCGTGAATAGCGTTCATTTTATATATGTTCGCGGTGATGGTCGTTATGCAAATTTTGCGCGAATTCGAATTCCTCTATTACGTAGTTCTCTATTCAGGTCTTAACATGTTTGACCACCCAAAAAGATGCAAAATTGAAATTGAAAACTCCTTTCATTTTGTTGTTTTATTTTGAAACGTGTTCAAACAGAATATAATTAAGATTTAACCCCCCACATGGATTAACCTACAACAACTATTAAACTATCGAAATTTGAAATATGGCGAAACGATATCTCTGAAATAGTCTTCGAACATTGAAAATGAGGAATACTAAAAATTTGTTTTGAGAATCGAGACCACATCAAACCTGAAAGACAAACTAGAAACCACCTTCGTAAACTACAAGTTCTTGCAAATCAACCTCATGCTGAACTATGTGTTCTATAAAGCAATATCAAAGAACGTTATACATCTGTGGAAAGCCCTGAATTTAACTTGGTCAATTTAATTTTTTTTTTTAAACAACAAAAATAGATATTTTTTTTGGGAAAAGTTCCTTTCACAGTTCACTTTTATAAAAAAATTCAAAAAGTAGTTCACTTTTATAAAAAAATTCAAAAGTAGTTCACTTTTATAAAAGAATTCAAAAAGTAGTTCA
>Ga0335398_10010536_pt1 | contig 10496 bp, 11 predicted proteins | sample BON03_FD_205742 | JGI IMG/M metagenome (GOLD analysis project Ga0335398, IMG submission 205742) | Freshwater microbial communities from Lake Bonney liftoff mats and glacier meltwater in Antarctica - BON-03 (spades assembly) (version 2) | ecosystem: Environmental > Aquatic > Freshwater > Ice >...
TGAGGCGTGTCTTGGGGTCGGCGCCCTGCGCAGGGGGGGGGGCGGGGTGTCAGGGGTATAAGAGCGTATACTAGTAGCAGCATAGTGAGGCGTGTCTTGGTTTTGGCGCCCTGTTCAGGGGGGCAAGGGGTGTCAGGGGTATAAGAGCGTATACCAGTAGTAGTAGTAGTAGTAGTAGTAGTAGTAGTAGTAGTAGTAGTAGTAGTAGTAGTAGTAGTAGTTGTTATCGGGGGTTAACATCATCATCAGTTGTAGTAGTAGTAACAGTAGTAGTAGTAGTAGTAGACGTAGTAGTAGTAGTAGTAGTAGTAGTAGTAGTAGTGGTAGTGGTAGAAGTAGTAGCGGTAGTAGTAGTAGTAGTAGTAGTAGTAGCAGCAGCAGCAGCAGCAGCAGCAGCAGTAGCAGTAGCAGTACTAGTAGTAACAGCAGCAGCAGTAGCAGTAGTAGTAGAAGTAGTAGCAGTAGTAGCACAGAAGTAGCAGTAGTAGGGTGAACCCGAGTACAAAAAAATCAGGTGAAGGCCAACGCACCGACGAGAGGACGCGCGAGCGGAGCACGTCGAGAGGGTAGATGCAGAGCCAGCCCACCCAGCCAGCAACTGCGCCACACGCCACCCGCGAAAAGTAGCCGCCATCGCACGCAAAATTCTGAAAGGTAGGGCGCACTGCGGTTAGTGGTTAAAGGTGCCCTGTGCGCCCAAGTACATCGAAGCAGTGTTTTTATAATCAAACTGTACTAATGACTTTGGTGCTGTGAGTCATAGCCCACCCACCCAGCCGCCGCGCCGCACGCCATCCGCGAAAAGTAGCTGCCATAGCAAGCAAAGTTCTGAAATATAGGGTGCACAGAGGTTAGTATGTAGAGGACAAAAATGTCACTACGCCAGTCGTCCTCTAAGCGCGTAGAGGACAACTGACAGGGTGGGCTTTTGTCCTCAACAAAACAGCGACTCCCCGGGGTTCGACTCCCGGTTGCCGCAAGTGGTGAACTCTGCGGCATTCGGGTGAACGCCTCTACAGGAGCCGATGTGTTGTAGGGGTCACAAGGCCACTGTGCCAGTTATAGTTCACTTCCTCTCAAACTCCTTCAAGACGCCGGCGGAGTTAATGCTCGCTTCGCCGAACCCAGATTAGTAGTCCAAGACGCGAAAAGTAGCCGCCATCGTACGCAAAGTTATGAAACGTAGAGTGCACAGAGGTTAGTGGTTAAAGGTGCCCTGCAGCTAAGTAGAGCAGCGTTACCGCATAGGCAAATTCGCTTTGCTCGTGTACATGAGCGAAGTTCCGACTCAGAGTTTCGTCGTTTTGATGATAGGAAACTCGAGAGTCGAATCACTTAGGCGCACAGGGCGTCTTTAAAGACGATTGTTCATTTCCTCAAACTCTTTGAAGCCGTAGTTGGCTGCAAGATACCTTGAAAAGAAAACTCGTTGATTTCGCGTGGAATCGGCGATTTCTTCTATTTACCCGGCGCGTGCTCGCCTTTTTTCGGGTGAACCCGGCTAAGAGTTTTAATCAACCCGATTTTTTTTATCTGGAGCGCCTGTTTTGATCAATCATCGGGTCAATCTCGGGTGAACCCGGGGAAACAGGAAGGGGGGGGGGCGCAAAAAAAATCAAAACATCGGCGAGTTTTCTTTTCGAGGTATCTTGCAGCCAACGACGGTGCGGTCCATGCTCGCTTCGCCCAGCCAAGGTTGGCCTTTACACGATATTTCCATCACCAATATTGTATGGTGTATGGCATAACAAGTGGGGGTCGGTGGGGGGGCGTATATTGCGCAATGGTCGTGCAATCGTATTGCAATAGGGTCGGCTTTGCTGGTGGGGGGGGGGAATAAAAGCATGATGGACTCCTACAATAAAGCTTCGAATTGAAACAATATCGTGTAAAGGCTAAAGCCAAGGTTAGTAGTCAAAGACGCGAAAAGTAGCCGCCATCGGACGCGAAGTTCTAAAACGACTAGTGTCCGAGGCTAGTCAGCAGAGCGGCACTATAAAGGGCAATATATCAGCGGCTACACTAAACAGGTTTCTAGACAGTTGGCTCAGTTGTCGATCTAGACCTAAAAAAGGGGTCGGAACCGGTTGAGTGTAGCTTCTAAGATATTGCCCATTTTAGTACCACCCTGCGGTTACCCTTGCACAACAAGGCAACGTAGGGCGCACTGAGGTAAGTAGTGAAAGAGATCTCAGGTCACACACACACGCGCACACCAAACAAACTCACAAACACAGACGAACACACACACACACACGACGCACGCTCGCACACACACACACACACACACCCAACAAACAAACCCCCACACAAACCCACGGACACACACAACACACAGACACACACAAACTCACAGACAAACACACACACACACACACACAAACACACACACACACACACACGCACACACACACGACACACACACTCAGCCAGGAGCGATGTGCTTAATCGCACGCAAAGTTCTGAGTCAAGGAGACACCGTAGAGCGCACTGCGGTTAGAAGTTAAAAAGGATAGTTTACCTTCTCAAGGAACCTGATCGATTCCCCGTGTGAATGTGAACACAACAACCCCGATTCCCTAGATGCGCGACGGTTCCTCTCCGGTGTTATTAGCTGTCGCGCCTCTACAGATTCGGAATTGTTGTGTTCACATTCGCTGACTTCGGCGCGGCCACCCACCCGGGCGTGGGAGGTGGCACGCACTGTCGTCGCGCCACCCTTGAGCGTTGTTAAGTGTTTGTGGGGGGTGTTCGTTTGGAGGTTTGGGATGTTGTTCTTGTCGTGTGTGTGGGTGTCGGTGTCGGGGGTGTTGTTCTCTGTCGGTGTGTGTGTGTGATCTGTTGATCTTTATACACGGGGAATCGATCGAACCCCTACGGCGGCGCCGTCCATGCATACGCCGAGTCCAGATTAGTAGTTAAAGATACCCTGTGCGCCTAAGTGATTCGACTTCGAGTTTCCTATAATCAAAACGACGAACCCCTTAGTCAAACCTCGCTCAGGTACCTGAGCAAAGCGAATTTACCCATAGCGGTTCATTAATAGCTGCAGGTCACCTTTCAGGACGAGGCGAGGCGAGGAGTTGGCCGTTCTACGCGCCCAGCTCTAGAGAGAAGCATTAAACGTGCCCTGCAGCTGCGAAGTCAGCGCTGTGGGTAGGTTCGCTTTGCTCGACTAAGAGTTGCGTCAGTTTAATTATAGGAAACTCGAGAGCCGAGCTAACCCTGTCCCGAATGCTGTCATAAGGGCACGTCAAACGCGCGCGGCAGTTACTAAGTAAGCGCTAAAGATAAATTCGCTTCTCATGTAGATGAGCGACTTTCGACCACGAGTTTCGTCGTTCTGGTTCCGGGAAACTCGAAGTCGAATCACTTAGGCGCAAATAGGCACCTTCAAATCGATGGCTTACCCTCGGGTCAATGAACACGGCAACAACCGTTTTTCGCAGGGCCGTTGAGCCCGATTCCCTGATCGCGGTTCTCTGGCACTTTTCACGCTTCGCCAATTGATTTTTATTAGCCTAATGATTTAGCCTGGAAGGATTAAAAGAATTCGACCGTTACAGGCAGCCGAAGGACGAAAATGACAAAACGTGCCAAAAAAACGCGATCAGGGAATCGGGCTCAACGGCACTGTAACAAACGAAATCGTTGCCGTGTTCATGAGCCCGAACCCTACATGTTGAATACGCGGGGGGGAGAATAAACTACGGTATTCTATTCATATTTCGCCTGTTTTATGAATACAGTAACCTTGAATATGTGCAGTTGCATGTTATATAGGGTTTTAACCAGGCGGAATGCGTTATTCGTATTCTTGTGGCTGCGTCCGAGGAACACGTGAATACCTATTCAACATGTAGGGCCCGAACCCCAAACCTTGGCGCGGCTGTCACGCTCCTACGTGGACAATCCCAGATTCGGTATTCATTGCCACTTCCTGGATTCAGTGAATCCGGGATTCATTTGGCGAGCGCCACCGGTAAACACCTTGGACTCCTTTGGATTGGCGTACAGGGATTCATAAGATAGGCCAACAAGAATCTAGACTCGGGATTGTTTTCTTCGCTGCGCGGATTGCCCACGTAGGGTCCGAGGGAAGCGTCGAATCTACCGAGGGGATTTCAGAGATTTCAGAGATTTGGATATTCGTGTTATTTCTCCGCTGGGGTACGCACATATTTAGGGTAAGGCTTGGGTAATTTAGAGTGAAGAGTTTACCCGGGGTTAATCCAAACCCCCCCGTTGGTCTTATTCTGGATTCGACGGACGGGTAGAGACGGGGGAGTAATCGCACGGGGGTGTAGTCGCGGGCCCATGCTGTGGCGCGGTACCGGTTGGCCTTTGTAAAAAGACATTGTTTTACTTCGGGGCTTTCGTGCACAAATCAACCATCCTTTCATTCTACGCGATCACCTGCATTGCCCACCCTGGTGCAATACAATTGCGCGACTATTAGGCAGTAAACGACCCCCCCCTCCGACCTCCCGTGTGTATGCCATACACCATACCATATTGGTAATAAGAACATCGTGTAAAGGGCAACGGTACCGGTGGGGGGGCACAGGGGCGTTAGGGAGGACCAGCCACGAAGAGTTGGGATACTTTGTAAGGGCCTGGTTAAGAACACGGTCCGATGAGAGGGTATAGATCTATATACTGTATGTTTATATATATGTAGTAGATATATATGTATGTATGTATGTATATATATATATACCATATATATACATATATCTAGATCTAGATCTATATATACATAAATACATATAGATATATAGATATATGTATTCATATGTATAGGTATGTATATATATATTTGTGTGTGTGTATATATATATAGTAGCCATATCCATATAGATATAGATACATATATATCTATACACATATACATATATATATATATGTCTACATGTATATATATATATATATATATATATTATATACGGGTTAACCCTAACGCGCACATGTTTGGTGTAAGCGTAGGTAGTCAGGTACGCGCCGTTGCCGAAGCTCTCGCACACAAAGTGGAGCGGGAACCCTCGGTACAGGCCACGCACTCCGCCGCGCCGCAGCTGATCACGCACGCACTCGGCAAGGGAGCCGCCGTGTATCTGGAGGGACAAGCGGGTGTACACGTGTGTGAGCGTGCGGCCACGCAGACGGAGCGCAGGCGCAGAGGGCCCCGTGGCTGCGTCGCAAGGGCAGCCGACCTGCTGTGTGATCTTGAAGGTGACGAGGGGCATGGTGATTGGGCAGATGACTGCGCCGGTGATGGCGGCCGAGGCAAAAATAGTAGACAAATCTGGGTCGTGTCCACCTGAGAGCCGTAGCTTCAGCTCCTATGTGGGGTGGCAAAGGTTCGTTAGTCGCGTGGGAGCAGCGAAGGGCCGTGCGACGCAGGAGCGACCGGCGGAGCTGCGCGAGCTGCGCGCAGGCATCTGCCACGGGCTGTGCCGTGTAAACGCGCCCCGAAGACGCCAAAGTTCAGGCTGCGCAGGAAGCCGGCTGTCAGCAGCGGTGTCAGTATGCCGCGGTACAGCGTCCGAATGTTGAGCGTCTGCCTGGGCCCGCTGCCGCCGACCTGCTCGATCACCTTGGCCGTATCAAAGGCGTGGCCCACCAGCGTGCCGCTCGCACCAGCCACCGCCCCGGCCACAAAGCCTTCCCAGTGCATTGTTGTCATCAGATATCAGATTCCAGCCGTCAACGATCGGTGGAAATCGGCACTTTTCACAGGAACGCTTTCACAGACGGTTTATATACAATAGAGCTAGATCTATATGTAATACAAAGGGGTCACGAGCACACACACGCGAAAGGAACTGGAACTGACCCCCGAGGATCCGAGGGGGCTTGAGGGAGCGAGCCTTTCACAGATGGTTCGATTTTTAACAAATGTCGGACCCAAGCCGCCGAAAGCTTGACGCCGGGCTTAGACGCCGCCGTCCCATACTCATACTACATAATTATTAATTAAATTTAATTAATACTACTACTACATACTACGCCGGACCTCTCGTCGACTCTCTCTCTATCTATACTCTATACCTATACCTATACTTTCTTACTTATATATTATAAACGCCAGCAGCTTTACGAATCCAGAGCCGCCAGAGACCATGCACATACGAGTAGCGAGTAGGAGTAGGAGTAGGAGTAGAGCAAAAGAGAAAGAGCAATTTTGTATAACAGCCCACAGCCCGTCCCCAACGACCATGGCGGGCCCAGCACAATAAATCGATAACTCGAACCCCGCCAGAGAGCAGAAGCCAGCACCCAGATTTAGTAGAATGAGAATGTAATAAATGTAACTTGGAATCTAGAATCTAGAATATAATTATTATTACTGTTACTATTACTAGTTACTACTGAGTAGTAGACTACTGTCGTTTATATTGTTTTTAATACTAATACTATAACTGAAACTAATAAAAGGGAAAAGGCGTTAATATATATAAGTTAATAACGTGGCATGCCGGTTAACGATTAACGGGCGGGCAGCGGGAAATGCTCGGTCGGTTGCCTGAGCTTTATAGCAATCACGGCGCTACACGGTACACGGTACGAGGCGCTGCGGTTAAAGCGTTGCTACTTATATGGCGTTGCGGTTCCACACAACCAGCAACACAAACGCAGCGCCCGACCCCCCGCACAACACCCCTACCGCCCTCTCACGAACCGGAACAGCCAGCAGCGAGCTGCCCTGTCGTGCCCGCCGTTTCCTTGCTGCGCGCCGCGTGGGCTTATGCTAAGGAGTGTCGTTGGAGTTATGCGTATGGGCTCATCGCTTATCGCATGGCATGCCCTTACTTATGCTTATGGGCTCATCGCTTATCGCATGGCACCCTTTTACTCATGCGTATGGGCTGATCGCTTATCGCATGGGCGGGTAGTCGTAGACCCCGCCCATCCCCGGGTAAACCTCCGGGGCTAGGGTGAACCCTAACCCCCCTAACCCTAACCCTGATCGGCGTATCGCTTATCGCATGGGCGGGTACTCGTAGGACGGCACGCCGCCCATCCCGCCACCCATGCCACCCATGGGCATGCCCATCGCTCCCATGCCACCCATCTGCTGTTGCATCGGGTCCATCTGTTCGCCGGCCTGCATCGCGCCGGCCATACCGCCGCCCGTTCCCGTAGCCATTTGGCCAGGCACCTGCTGCTGCATGGCCGCGCGCGCCTCCATGAGTTCCTAGAGGGAAGAGCCAAACATTAGCCACTACAGGATTAGGTAGTGTATATATATGTGTATATATATATTCTTCATAACATACAACTCACGGAAAAGCCTAACATCAGAAAATACAGTATTAGGTGGTGTGTGTATATATATATGTATATATGTATATATTTATCCTTCATAACATACAACTCGCGGAAGAGCCTAATATCAGCAAACACAGTATGCGGTAGTGTGTGTGTGTGTGCGTATATATATATATATATATATACATATATCCTTCATAACTAAACTCACACCACCAAAGCTGTGCGCAGGGCGGAAGAATCGCACTGGTGCCAAAGGCGTCGGCACGTGGCCAGAAGACCAGAAGAGGGGGGGGGGGGGGGGGGGGAGGGAAGGGGGCCAACGGGGGAAGGAGAGCGGCTCACCGGCTGAACCCGCCGATATAACAGATCAATCGATCGGTATATAAATCAATAGATAGACAGACAGACAGATAGACACGATGTATCGGTAGTCAGATAGGAATACGACAGAGGAACGAGTTTATAGCTCGCTCTCTGGTGTTAGTATTTAGGTTATCATATTCTGGAAAGGTGGGGGCAGGGGAGGGAGAGAGGGGGGCACTAACCGTCACGGACCGGCAGTACTTGCAGTTGGTGTGTGTGAGGGGGGTAAAGCGGGGTGGGGCGGGGTGGGGGAGGGCGCTGGTACTGTTGACTGTTGATACGCCCAGGCAAACACACAGTACAACGGTCATTGGCACTAGAGCTCTACTGCTACGACTGCACGGAGAGGGAGAGAAGGGTCCAGGGACCTGCTGCATGGATGCGCACGCCTCTAGGAGCTCCTGCACCGTCGAATCTAGAATGAGACCAAACGGGGGTTTCGGAGAAACCCAGGGTAAACTCTTAATTCTTAAGTAAAACTTACTATTACCCCAAAGGGGGAGGGAGCCCAGCGTGAAAATTCCCTCCCGAGTAAAATCTGTGAAACCCCTTCGGTAGATTCGACGGGAGGAAATAGTTTGCAGAGAGCTTTCTGGTGGTGCCGCTCGGACGTCGCGTTGGGAAACTTGTTCTTGGCCTGAATATATATATGTACATATACATACACACATATATATACATATATATATATACATATATATATATATATACATATATATATACATATAAATAAATACACACATATATATATATATATATATATAGGAAGAGAGGGAAATCTATATGTAAATCTAGATCTACAGATCTATGGGTTCACGGGTTAACCCGACTCACCTGCCTCTAGTCGTAGAAACGAACGACGTCGAGGACAGAAAAATCCACCAAAAATTTCCATGTTTGTAGTCGTATAAGCCGAGGACCGAAATCAGAAAAGTAAAAAAATATCTCCTTCGATGTAACCTTTGGTCTTATGGCCACGCGCTGGCGCCTTTGGCGCCGGGGCAATTCTTGAGATCTGCGCTCAGCTTTTGTGGTGTGAGTTGTGATATGAAGAGTGATCAATATATATAAATATATATATACCTGTCTCTTGTCGTAGAATCCAAAGTCGTCGAGGACCGAGGTGCGCGCCTTCATATGAATGGGGTCACAATGCGTGTCTCGTCACAGTTTTCTTGTTACCTGGACCCAGAGTTTTTGGGAGCCTGGGAAAGTCCCCAGGTGAAAGACGTTTTTTTAAACCAATACCTGTCTCTTGTCGTAGAATCCGAAGTCTTCGAGGACCGAGGTGCGCGCCTTGTAACTGTGGAACGCTAAAACAAAACCCCGTCTGCGTATCACTCATAAAGTGGCCATAGGCAATCGCCCGAAACTGACCTGGGGTCTATTTTGAGTTTTTAGTCTCTAGACCCGCCTTTTTGAGTTTCGTTAAAAAAAATTAAGCATAGGGCATTTTTTTAATAAAAACACCTGTCTCTTGTCGTAGAATCCAAAGTCGTCGAGGACCGAGGTGCGCGCCTTGTAGCTGTGGAAGATCTGGAGCATCTCCTGGCCCTGCTCCAGCAGCACCTAAATACACCAGCAGGACCAGTGTCGGTGTAAAGCACTTTGATGCGGCACACCTGGAGTTCGCATCTCACTAACTCACACGTCGCTCGTTGTGCCGTTGTTGTGTGGGTCGCGTGTGTGTCCGTGGTGTCTCGGTGTTTAGTGTGAGGTGTAAACGTGTCGAGGCGTTAACGTTTAAGGAACTTCCACCGCCCATGACACCGCACAAAGAAAGACACACAGGCACTGGACACGCTCTTCCAGACAGGCTAAGTGGGCCCACACCCCGCGGTATCGCGCCCTTACATCCCTGCCCCTGGCCCTGGTGGGTTTGCTATCGCTCCTAATTGCTGCAGCTAGCAGCTATACAGCAGTACACAGCGAGTACTGTTGTTGTACAATGGACACTGCTACAAATCACGCAATCTGCGTGCTCGTTACCCATAAAGCCTCTACATCAATGACACAAACATCAACGGTTGCACCGTACGCCAACAGGCCAATTTACACAGCAGGAAATATATCAAGAGGCCCAGTGTCATTGTACAGCGCTTCGATGATCACGCAAAGGACTCCGATGCCGTGCTCGGTGCGTGGTGCCTGTCGCCGTAGCGATCGCCGCTTGGTCGGGGCGCGCTTTGGCCGTTGGCGTGAGGAAACTTTTGGGCGGGCTAAGGGGTTACGAGTTAACCCGAGGTTAACCCTAATACATCAACAGGTCCAGCGTTGTTGTAAGCGCATAAGCCCTACCCTAAATCTGAGACTACCCCAGGGAGAAAATTAGTCCCATTACCAGATCTCTGAGATACCCCTGGTGGTTCCGACGATAGCCTCTACACCAATGACACAAATATCAGTGGTTGCACCGTGCGCCATTAGGCCAATTTGCACGGCAGGAACTCTCATGGTATACACATTGTAGCCCATCCAACATATTCTGCAGTTAGTGATGTACTATATAGAGATTGATATGTATGTATGAATAGATAGATAGACAAAGATAGACAGATAGATATATAGAGATGGATGGGTGGATAGAAAGATAGATAGATAGAGAGATGGATATGTGTGTATATACATATAGATATACCTATATCTATATCCATCTATGTATCATATCTATATCTATCTATCTATCTATATCAAGCACCTCCTGCGTGCCACGCGAATTGATCCATATCAATATTTATCGAGAGAGATCCATATATATATATATATATACATATATACATACATACGTATATATATATATATATATATATATATATATATATATATATATATATATATATATATATATATATATATAT
>Ga0335398_10010537_pt1 | contig 10495 bp, 10 predicted proteins | sample BON03_FD_205742 | JGI IMG/M metagenome (GOLD analysis project Ga0335398, IMG submission 205742) | Freshwater microbial communities from Lake Bonney liftoff mats and glacier meltwater in Antarctica - BON-03 (spades assembly) (version 2) | ecosystem: Environmental > Aquatic > Freshwater > Ice >...
AGCAATTTACGGGCCCCCACCGATAGCATTAATTTCCCGCGCCTCTTGCCTGCGCCCCTGAGTTTGGCGCATCCTCGGGTGAACCCGATATACCATGAGCCGATACGTAGAAAACTACATAGAGCTACTCTTACCGTATGATGGTGGCCGCCGATGCCCTGGTGCGCCTGGTTGGCTGCCAGGCCGTACGACCCGTAGGCGTGCGGTGGGCCGCTCCCCGGGTACGTGTGAGGAGCGAGCGAGCGGGGACCGGAGCCGAATGGAGTCTGCGTCTATGCTGTATCAAGGGTCTTCACAGGCGACACGCGCGCGCCCCGCGCAACACCGCCGGGGGGGGCCGGCACACAGGCCCCGCACAGGGGAAACACCCCCCCAACCCCCCCCACCCGCCAACACTCCCCCCACCGCGAATCCTCCTATGAGGGTCGCGGTGCAAAGACTGGCGGCTCCGATCATGACGAAATGGTTGGAGGAAGCAGGGGCACAGAAACAGAGGGACCTAGACCTAAAGGCCAAAGGTCCTTTCGCTCGATCGAGTCTCCGTCCGCTCGTTGAGTCCTAGATGCTATATATCGAGATACAATATAGCGAACTAGCGTGTATACATTATAGGAATGATGGCACCGCCCGCAGCGTTACATAGGGATCGCCCACGAGTTGGTGACGTAGCGTAGGCTGAGCTTAAGCTTGGAGGTCGGGACCCACTTGGTGAGAAAATCAGCCGCCATCTGTGTATCGCCGACATGGCGCAGAACAACATCGCCGGCCGCGACGCGTTGCACGAGGACGTGGTAGCGCCGAAGGAAGTGCTTCGAGCGCGACGGGGTGCCCTTTCCGGAACCGATGCTGAGGTTGGCGAGGTTGTAGGTCGTCGGTGCCGATCAGCGTCAGGCCATTGCAAGGCGCACCAATGGCGCGCCCGACCTCACGCGCGAAAGTGACGACCTCGGCCGCCTTGCCGGTGGCGATAGCCTTGGCCTCCATGGTGCAATCGACGAGGAGGCCCATCTTCTTGCACTGGTGCAGAACCGCTCCGCCACCGTACGTAAGCACGATACCGATGAGATTTTGGTCGCCCCACAACGCGTCGGCGTGCGCCTCAAGCGCCGGGCCGGCGGGCTCCGACAAGTCGATGTGCGCGGCGATGGCGCCCGAGAAGCGGGAAGACGCCGAGAGGCCAGTGCCGCCGTAGGCCGTAGGTGATGCCCACGAAACGCTCACCGTAGACAGAGGCGAGGGCGGCACGGGCGACATCGTAGGCCTCGGGCGGCGGGCAGGACGTAACGCACGAGAGGCGGTGCAGGATGAGGGCGATGCGGGGGTGCAGCAGCTCGATGTACTTGAGGGAGCCGATAAGCTGCTGAACGCGCACTTGGAGCGCGGTGAGCTTGCCTGGTGTAGGCGCCGCCAGCACCATATCGTCGGCGAGTCGCTGGAGCGCCTTCCCCGCGGGAAGCCTAACGTCGCCGCCGTCGAGAAGCTCCGGCAGGTGGGAGCGCACAGCCTCATCGACCTTCTGAGGGAAGGTGAGCTGGATCAGCCTGGCTGCGCGGTCCCGCCGAATCAAGTAGCCCTTGAACGACGTCGGCTCGCAGCTCTCATAGCGTACATCGCCGTAAGCCTCCGAGAGGATAGCGCAGAGCTTCTTGCTGGCAGGCCCGGTGGAGCACCTTGTCTTCGGAGAAGAAGAGATCGTTGACCACGATGAGCAGACGGCAGGTGCCCTCGGGCGCAGTAAAAAAAACACAGGTCGGGCACGCCCTCGGCGGGGCGCCAGCCGCTGGCGGCGAGCATCTTGTCGCGCGCCTGGGACCACTCGTACCCTGCCGCCGCCTCGCCCCCGCAGGCGGGTACGCCGAGCTCGAAGCAGAGCTCCGAGCCGTCGTCGGCGCGAAGGTGGGCGAGCGTCGCCGGCAGCTCCATGTACATGACCGGCCGCTCCTGGGGCTCGCCGTGCAGGTACGCGTTGGGCACGTCGGCTTTGGCGAGGTCGTGGTCGCGCATGGCGGCGTCAGCGATGGTCATCTTGACCGTGATGTCGTCAACGACGGAGGAGGAGGTCTCGACGCACCCCGTGCGGACGCTGGCCGCGGCGAGCAGAGGGCCCTGGCGATTCCCGGCGACGCAGATGCGCGCCTTGAAGGCGTTGCGCACCTCGAGGCCCTGCGTGGCCGCGTCGATCTTGATCCTGCGCATAACGACGCACGGCACCAGCGGCTGGCCGGCCGCGCGCGGGACAGAAACAGGGACCATCCTGTTCCCGCCGAAGGCGAGCAAGGCCTGCATCGCCTTGTCGTCGGCGTGCCACCAACTCGTCCCTCTGGTTGGACATCATCACCTGGCGCGCTGTCGCTGGCACAACCAGCTGCATGGTGCCCGTTGGCGTCTTGACGTCGACGACGCCCTGCGAGGCCTTGTTGCACTCCGGCGGGCCCACGAGAGCGGGCGGCGCGCAAATAGGCTGTCCAACCAAAACGAGGCCGTGGGTGTCGGCCTCGAGGCGAAGGCGAGCCGAGTCGAGGTCCTCGGCCGAGGCGCAGGCATATGTGTCGCCAGCGGGGCCGAGCGCCTGGAAGAGCGCCGTGTTGAAGGCCTCGGCGTGCAACGGCGCCGGGGTCCTCTCGAGCACCGCCTCGACGAGGGCGTGCGCCGCGGCAGCGCGGCGGGCGCGCGTCACCGGTCCCGGCGGCGGCGAGGAGGGCGCCGTGCCCGGCGGCGCCGACGACTGAGGCTGCGCAGGCGCCACGCGAGGCAAGGCCGTCCCGCCGTCCACGCGTCGCCACTTGAAATCATCCGATGCGAAGTCGTGCAGGAACCGCTCGTCGGGAAAGCCGTCGTAGGTGACGTAGTGGCGGCGCCGCCCGCTGGCGTAGGTGCGCACGTCGACTACGGTGCCTGCGTACCATGCCGCGGGCAAGGCGCCCTCACTCGCTGCGAAGAACCATTTGACCTCGACGCGAGCGCCGAGCGGATTGTCGACGGTGGCGATGACCGACTGCGCTGGCGGCGCAGCCGCTGGCGCCGGCGGTGCGGCCACGCAGTCCGTTTGGGTGGTGGAGTCAACCTAGGCGACGGCCGACGGGAGGCTGCTGCGGACGAGGGCAAGCTCGTTGAGGGGCTGGACCTTGTGCTGCGCGACGGTGTTCAGACGAAGCTCGCAATAGACAAGCTTGGAGGAGCCCGAGACGCCAACAAAACGCCCGGTGGAGCCACGCGGGGCATCCAGGCTCCCCTTCGGCCCCCGCATAGCTTCGACGACGACGACTTGCGTGCCGAAGATGAGGGGCACGTTGTCGACGAAGGACGGCACACTGCCGTAGTAGCGCTGGTACTTGGTCATCGCCGTCGGCGTGTGCACGGTGCGGTTCTCAAGGTAGTTGGCGTACTCGCGCGCCGGGAGAAGCCAGCTGGTGCCCATCTCGGCGCGCTGGAGCATCGCCTCGGCGGCGCGCGTGAGGATGTCGTGATGGCGCTCCGCGCGCCCCACGCCCTGGTGGTGCTCTCGCGGCGTGAGCTCGACAATGAGGCCGAGCTCCTTCTCCACCCAGCGCCGAAGATCGACGGACTGGAGCTCAGGCGCGCGGTCGAATCGCACACGCACCGGCTTGTGGCCGAGCGAGCGGGCGTGGATCACGACCGAGCGAAGGAAGGCGACCCAGTTCTCGATTGTATATTGTACGCGTCTTGACCAGCGTGCCACGGCGCTAGTACTCTAACGCTGGGGCACTGCCACGCGAGGATGGGGAACACCTCGCATAACGTTAGTCGGATACTAACATTATACAAGAGACTTCAGGGGAGCAGGACTCATTCCACCGGAAGTGGAGACGGGATACCATTTTAGTGTGTTATAGTGTAACCGCTCTGTACCGTTGGTACAAAGCGGTAACCCATCGAATCTACCAGAGGGGTTTTACAGAATTTTCTCCGGGGTAGTTTCTGCGCTGGGCTACCTCCCCCTTTGGGGTAACAGAAGTTTTACTTAAGAGTTAGGAGTTTACCCGGGGTTTCTCCGAAACCCCCGTTTGGTCTTATTCAAGATTCGATGGGACTTTGAAACCAGAGTTACAATCAGCGTAGAGTCTGTTTGTTGTCCCGGCCAGAGCGCCGGCAGTCGCATAGCGTCAGCTCAAGTTCATCTGTGGTAGCGGCACCTGGCACGCGCGATGTACGCGATGAATGCGACGAATGACTTCGACGATTGCGCCGGACCAGCTGCAACAACGGGCACAATGACCCTGCCGGCCTACCCATCGGGCCGCCGGCAACACGCACACCACCGCGTCGACTTTGTGCGAACGATGGACAGCCTGCTAGCGGAGAAAGGACTGCTAGCATTAGCCAAGATGGGCGCTGCACCCGCAAGAGTCGAGTCGCTCATGGACATGGACATGGACGAGATTCCATAACTGTCCCCGGGCACCGCCAGCTACGAGTCGCGGCGCGCGCTACGCGCGCAGCACAAGGTGAAGAACGCGCAGAATGACAAGCAGCCTGTCGGTTCTATTGCGAGGACGCCACTAAGATCTACACGATGCTCTACAAATGCGCGGAGGTCGCGAACAAGACACTCGCTGCGCAGATGTTCCGCCGCTGTAACATGGCGACGCAGGAGGAACGGGAGCAGATCCCGGGCCACTCCTTCGAGGGGTACTGGGACGGCCGCATGGCCTACCGCCTGCTGTGGAACGAACTCTTCGCGTGCACGCGGAGCGAGGCCAACAAGGCGCTTTACCTGGCGGCGCTCGAGGTGCGGGAGAAGCACCACCTTCCCGACCACTGTCCCGTCTCCATGTTCGAGGAGAAGGCCTACACGTTCCAGCACAACATCGCCCCCCACCTCGCGCGCCCCTTCTCGCCGCGCAGCGCTCTACATCATCAAGATGATGCCAAAGTGCCTCAAGGAGTCGGGCCGCGCGCTGCGCAAGAGGCTCATTTCGAGGGACCAGCTCACCGACCTGCAGATCGTGGTCTCGCATTGCGTGGTCATCGTGACCGAGGACCAGCTGACCGCCGCATCCGCGACCTTGTTCAACGCGCTCAGCTTCCCATGCCTCGCCGACGAGACACTCGACTCGCTTCGCGCGCTCACCGGCGTGGCCTTCGAGTACGCCGCGAGCGGCGCCGCCAGCGGCGCCTACGGCTACAGCAGCACCGGCGGGCGCCCCGCGGGCGGCGCCGGCTCGCGGCAGTGGTGCCCTACCTGCTCCAACGCCGGGACGCACCACATTGGGGGCGCCGACCGGCCGTGCTTCCTTGACCCTCGCGATCCGGTCAACGTTCCGGCCAGCGTCTGGACCAACCAAGCTCGAGTTGCCGCCATGACCAAGGGGCGCGAGGCGAACGCGCGTGACCTCGGCATCACGGCCGGCAAGCTCATCCCGCCGCTCGCCGACGCCATCAAGCAGTACGAGGAGTACGCCAAGGACGGCAAAGGCGGAGGCAAAGGCGGCGGCAGGCGCGGCGGCGGCCGGGGCGGCGGGGGCCGAGGCGGCGGCGCCCACGCGGGCGCGCACGTCGACGAGACCACCCGCGAGTGGCTGGACGGCCTTGCTGACCTCACCGACCTCACCATGGCCACCATCGACGACACGCTGCTTATGAACATCAAGCACGCTGTCGACGACGCGGCCGCTCTCGAGGCGGCCGCCGACCCCGCCGACACGACCGAGGACGAGACGGCCGTCGGCGATGAGGCCTGGCTGAGCGGCATCCACGAGATCAACGGGGACGGCTCCGTCAACGGCTACTCGCCCTACAAGCCTACCGTGCTCGACTCGCCCTACAAGCCTACCGTGCTCGACTCGCCCCACAAGCTCTTTAAGCAGAGCTCGCTACGAGATTGGCTCCAAGCGACCAAGCCTCTTGAGGCGCACGCCGTCTCGAGCAGCGGCGATGGAGCGCCCGTCGAAGAGGAGGCGGACATCTTCTTCAAGGAGGAAGCAGCACTTGGTTGGGCCCGGCGGTCTGCCGAGCACGGTCTACCAGCAGCATCGACTACGCTTCAACAAGCTCTTCAAGCAGAGCTCGCTACGACCTCTCCGGCGCTCCCGCCCACTACCCCCAGGGCCCCAGGATACCTGGAATCTTCTGTTTCGGCAGATTTTTTTAGCCTGGGGTCGGCCTTTTTTGTGGGCGGGACAGGCCCTGGCGGGGACTACTCGCAGATTACTGCCAAGGACGACGATGGAATCACCGCCAGCGCATTACCCTGGCGGGCAACGCCGCCGGCGAAAGAGCTCGCACCGGCGACGGCGACGGCCGACCGGCTCCCATCCACGCCCGCCTCGGCGAGCGGGCTCGACACGACGGTCAAGTTCACCCCGGCGCCGGTGCCGAGGAGCTGCGTGCCGCCACCCATGCGGGACATTGCGTTCAGGCCCATCCCGGGGGTGGAGCAGCGGCCTGGTGCCACGCCCACGCCGTCGCAACCGGACCCCGCCACCGACGATGTCTCGCGCCGCCTCAGCCTGAGCGCTTCCGGGCCCCGTACGCGGAGCTCGGACCGGAGCTCGGATCGCTCCGTCGGCGCCGGGAAGCAGCTCGGCCTCGCAACGGGCTCGATTGCCTTCTTCATTTTCGCATTCGCGTGCGGGGCGCTCGTCACGCTCGCAAACTGCTCCCTGGTTGACTCCTACTCCTCGCGGCTTGCCGTCATCTCCAGCGCCGGAGCCGGAGCCGCCCTCGCGCACGCACAGCAGCAGCTAGGGGGCGTCGGCGCGGCCATCGACGGCTTCGTCGCGGCAGCGCGCTGGGTCGTCGAGCACGCGCAGCTCGTCACCATTGTGCTCTTTTTCGCCTACATTGCGGCCGCGCGCGCCGGTTCCGTCACGGGCGCCGGAGCGCGCCCGGCGCCGGTCGGGCGCACCCTTGACCAGCTCATCGCCGGTTCCGCTCGCTACGACACCTACTGCCCCCTGCTCACGAGGGCGCAGGCCTGTCAATTGCACGTAGAGCTACTCGCCGGCAACGAACCACCACCCAGCTTGCCCGACGCCATCGCCAAATGCCTCGTCATCGTTGACACCGGCTGCGGTCGCTCGATGGGCAATCATCCATTGCAGTTCAAGGCCGGCTCCATCCGGGCCATCCGCGAGAAAGTGACGACGGCCACCGGCGCTTACGGGTCTTTCAAGACTATGTTCGAAGGGACCTGGGCCATGCCCATGCAGACCGAGTCGCACGGCATATGCATGTACGGCGAGTGCGACGCCGTTCTCCACGAGGCGTGTCCCTACGCACTTTGGTCTCCCGGTCGCGCGTCCATCGAGCGCGGCGTCTCTCTCAGCATGCCAGCCTGGAGCAAGGACGGCTTCGTCGAGTTCACGAGCGGCATCCGCGTCGGCTTCATCAACCAAAACGTACTCGTGCTGCGCCCTCTCGGATACAAAGCGTCCCCTCGTGCCGCGCCCGCCCTGCTTGGCGCGCCCGGGAGCCCACCGGCCGTCGCGTCGGCGCAGGCGTCGACGCCCGCCTCGGCATCAGCCTTGGCGCCGGCGCTTACTCTCATACACGGCAAGACGATTCCGCGCGCAGGCGTGACGGCGGAGCTACTCCATCGGATCTCCAGCCATCTCCCCCGGCGCGATATGATCCACCTTCAGGACGCTTGGTGCGACGCGCCCTCGTCCTGGACCACTGACGTGCTCAAGGAGACCAAGGAGGCGCTGTGCGAGGCGTGCATCCGAGCCAACGCGCCGCGCGCGTCGCCGAGCGGCTCGCTGCCAGCGTTCGAGGGGCTTTGTTTCCTCGATATCTGGCACATCTCCGAGGCGGCGTACTTCGGCGGCCAGAAGACAGTCGTCGGCGTTACTCACTCTACCTCCGGGCTCGTCAAATCTGTGCCCGTGCTCCGCAAATCGCAAGCCGCCGACGCGATGCGCATCATCATCCACTACTTCAACTCGGTGGGCAAGCCCATCACGTGGATACACACCGACGGCGCGCACGAGCTCAAAGGCGCCGGCATGATCGAGCTGGCTAACGAGCACAAGATCCGCATCACTACCTCCAACGTCGGCAACTCGCGCCAGAACAAGCAGGAGCCCACGTGGCGCGCCACTTGCGCCGCGATGCGCACCGAGCTCGCGCAGTCCGGCCTGCCCCACTCCTTCTGGCTGCACGCCTTCAGTCACGCCGAGTAAGGTCGCAACATCCGCCCGTCGCGTACCGCCCCCTTCGACACGCGCCTCGGCCGCCTGCTCGGGCGCAAGCCAAAGGGCGCGTACCGCCGGCCTTTCGGCTGCCTCTGCTATGTGCAAGACGCGCCTCGCTACGTCGGCGGCACGCTGGTCAACAAGGCGGCCGCGCAGGCGCAGCGCGCCATCCACCTCGGCTACTACGGTGACGAAGGCGGCTCCTTCGAGAACCTCGAGACGAAGGGCGAGCGCGCCCAACCTGGCTACTTGTGCTTCGTGCCCAACGCCGGGCACCGGGGCACCATCATCGTGACCGACTCCGTCAAGTTCGTCGTCGACTGCTTCCCGGGCGTCAAGCGCGTCGTCGGGGGGGGGTATGAGATCTTGTCGGACAAGATCCCCTTCGCTGATGACATGCAACTCGACGCCACCGCCGACGGCGCCGTCGCCATTCCTTCGCTTTGCTCCACCGCCGACGGCGCCGCCGCCACCCCGTCGCTCCGCGAGATCAACAACGAGGACGACATCGCTGGCGCCGGGCACGGCGAGGCGAGCGAGAGCGTCGAGCCTCATCCCGGTTTCGCGCCCGACACGCAGGACGGCGCCGACGTGGATGACTTGCCAGGCCGGGGGGGCGCCGACACGATCGGAGCCGAAGAGCGCAACGACGATTCGGACAACAAGACCGACCCCAAGGGCTACGTCGGCCGCCGCGTTGTCATAAGCTGGGACCTCTACGGCGACTCGCCCGGAGTCATCGACGACTGGGGCCGCCGCGGCTCCCACGGCTACAAGCACCACGTCACCTACGACGACCCCGACGGCGAGTGGCCCAACTACGACGACACTCACCGCTGGCACGACCTGGGCGACCACAGCATCAAGTGGCGGTTCGAGGACGAGACGCCGCCGGCGGCTCCCTTCACCGGCGGTCAGCGCCCGACGCGCGAGCGGCGCGAGCCGGACCGCTTCTCCCTCGCCACGCTCATCGCCGCCTACACCGAGGCGAGCGGCGCGGGCTTCAGCGTCTCTTCGTCGCGCGTCTCCTCCACCGCCTTGTACGTCAACCTCGACGGCCAAGCCGACCGCATCGCCGAGCGAGCAAGGGGTCAAGCCGGCGTCTACCTAAGCTACGGCGCCGAGATCAAGGACGCCTATCTCGCGCTGCCGCCTGAGGCGCAGATCTGCGCCTGCATCGCAGTGGACCACGACGACATATCCGCCGAGTACGGCGCCCGCTCGCCGCAGGCGGCGCTCATGCGCGAGGTCTACGCTGCGGCAGCGGTCGCCGCCGCCTGCATAGGGGTCGCCGTCCCGCGGCTGGCGCAGGAAGCAGTCAGCGTCACCGACGAGTCGCTGCACGCGTCGGCCGATGACATGTTCGACGACTCGTTCGACGGCGGCGGCATCTTCATCCTGGGTCGCGGCTACGACGGCGCCTACGGCCCCGACATCGCCTGCTCTGCCAAGAAGTCGACCAGCAATCCCGACATCCTCACGGAGCGCCAGATGCGCGGGCCTGAGTGGGACGAGCCTAAGTCGATGGAGGTTGACTCCATCCTCAACAAGCGCATGGCGGCGGAGAAGGTTGCGGCGGACGACCCGCGGATCAAGGGCATGCTTCCCGTCGACACCATGTGGACCGGACGCCGCAAGCGCAACGCCGACGGCTCTATCGACACGTACAAGGCGCGGTGCGTCTTGCGGGGCGACATTCACATCAAGAAGTACAACGTCTCGCGCAACGACACTGCCTCGCCCCGTCGCGCGCAACACCTCGCTCATGACCGTCGAGGCCATCGCGTGCCTTCGCGGCCAGGACCAGCTGCAGAGCGACTTCACCGGCGCGTACCTGCAGGGTGTCCAGAAGAAGTCCGAACAGGTGCTCGCTCGTCCGCCACCCGACTTCCGCGAGGTAGACGAGCGCATCGTGGAGATCCTCTGGCTCATGCTTTTGCCTCTCTACGGTCAAGCCGACGCCGGTGCCATCTGGAACTGCACGCTCAACGACTTCCTCGTCGCGCCCGAGCCCGCCGGCCTCGGCTTCGAGCGCAACGTCAACGACCCATGCATCTACACGAGGACCAAGCCCGGCGGCGGTCGGGTCACCTACGCGCTGTACGTCGACGACGCGCGCCTCTACGACAACCCGACGCCCGCGGCGCGCGAGCTCGCCGGGCGCGTGCAGAGCTGGCTCAAGGAGCGCTTCGAGATCAAGTTCGGCGAGACGACCCCTAAGGAGGACTACTTCCTGGGCTCCAACCGCGTCAGCCACGGGCAGCACGCCACCACCATCCGCTGCGACACGTACATCGGCTCGATGGTGGAGCGCTATCTACCGGGCGTGGACGCCTACA
>Ga0335398_10010538_pt1 | contig 10495 bp, 9 predicted proteins | sample BON03_FD_205742 | JGI IMG/M metagenome (GOLD analysis project Ga0335398, IMG submission 205742) | Freshwater microbial communities from Lake Bonney liftoff mats and glacier meltwater in Antarctica - BON-03 (spades assembly) (version 2) | ecosystem: Environmental > Aquatic > Freshwater > Ice >...
TATATATATATATATACATATATATATATGCATATGTATATATATCGTGTTGACCCGAGCCTCGTCAGCGTCCCCTTTCGTGTACAGGTACACGAACCGAGAGGAGGGCAGCAGGTTTCAGTGTCAGAGGATAGCTCAGGGGAAAGAGCTGCGGGTTAGCCCGACAGAATACAATATTGGGAATGGCAATATCGTGTGAAGGCCAAACCCGAGCCTCGTCTCCATCTTCTTTTGTGTAAAAAGGTCCACAGGTCACACGCACACACACCGACAGAACAACACCCCCGACACCGACACACACATACACACACACGACATGAACCACACCCCAAACCGCCAAACGAACACCTCCCACAAAACAGGTGCACGAAACGAGAGAAGGGCCGCAGGTTTCAATGTCGGAGCGCAGTTCAGAGGTGGGAGCTGCACCGGCGGCGGGCGGCGCGGAGAGCAGCGACGCAGGTACGGAAGCTGACTGCAAGTTACCGTGACAGTAGTCCGCACCTGGCAGGGCACGTGGCTCTTTTTTTATCACTGCCTCAAACCGCCCTCATCCCCACTGAAGCGCGCCTGCATGTTGGTAGTTAACCGCTATGGGTAAACTCGCTTTGCTCAGGTACCTGAGCGAGTTTCGACTATGAGTTTCGTCGTTTTGATCATAGGAAACTCGAAGTCGAATCAGTTAGGCGTACAGGCCACCTTTAAAGCGCGCCTGCATGTTGGTCTTGGAAACGTATGTTCGATCCCAGGTTAGACCGGTGTCCAAATCCGCCGATTGGCATGTGGCAGAACCAGGAGTCGAACCCACGACCTGTGAGTGAGCGATTGAGGACCGAACCATTGATCTAAACGGTCAGCTGTGATGAGTGATCGGACGAAATAGCACCTCATATATCGGGATATATGCGTGGCATCGGCTGCTCACAACAACCGGTGTAGTGGAGTTTTATATTTGCTGCAGGAGCGCTCAAAACACCCGCGAGAAATCGTTCTAACGCATAAGGCGTCAACCTAAATGCACACGGAAACAAAAACAAAAACAGCCCTAACACTGGCTCATGCGCAAACAATACTCTATAAGTAACTAGGCCACCCCATTGGGAAGCCTGCTAGGCAGAGTGCGTGCGAAGCGCCCCCTTAGGCACGCCACGCACCGCTAGCCGCGTACACGGCTCCGGTCATCGAAGGCGTGCAGGAGTACGCCAAAAGAATCCCCGTGTGAATGTGAACACAACAACCCCGACACCCTAGATGCGCGACTATTTCCCTCCGTGGTGTCTGCTGTCGCGCCTGCTGTGACCGGCGGGCCAGCGCCTAAGGCGGCCACTCGGGTCGCGGCGTCGACTCCCCTCCCAAGCATCTAGATATATTCCAGGGAGCTCCCCGTAGGCTCCCAAAGCCTCTCTCGGATCAGTTCCCTGTGCGTGTGTGCTCGTATCCCCTTTGTTTATGAACCGCCTGCGACCATGGATGAAGCATCTTCTCTGTCGACGCCTTCTGCGTGCGGGAGAGAAAACATTTGAGGATGGCCTTGGAATCATTTACTACTGCCGCCTTGGATTTCCCGTTCAAAGAGAAACAGAGTGAGGGTTAGGGTTAGGGTTAGCCCTTGGTGTTTTACGTCCTCAGGTGCGGACCGCGTCTCACGCGCTCGCAGCCGTGGCGTTTTCTTTTCGGGTTAACCCGATTAAACTCGAATCCCGATACGAAGTGTACATCGAATACTGACGCCGACTCATCTCAGTAGTCCGCACCTGTCAGGATTCGGGTTAACCCGACCTCTTAAAGATTCTCTGCAGCTACTAATTAACCGCTATGGTTAAATTCGCTTTGCTCAGGTACCTGAGCGAGTTTTGACTAAGAGTTTCGTCGTTTTGATTATAGGAAACTCGAGGTCGAATCAATCAGACGCACAGGGCACCCTTAGCCCCATCGTGGTTCACGTCCTCAGGTGCAGACCGCGGCTCACGCGCTCGCAGCCGTGGCGTTTTCTTTTCGGATTTTGGCAGCGCGCAGTGCGCATGGGGCGGCAGTCTTTGAGCGGAGATGCCGCGTGTTGTTGTACGGGGGGTGGGGGGGTCGGAGCCTATAAGCCGCACGGCCAGACGCTCGCCTCTCCGCTCCTTCCAACCGCACGCGGCTAGGCACTGGCACCCCCCGGCTCGCCAGCCGCTCACGCGAGTGGAAGAGAGAGAGAGAGAGACGAGACGAGAGAGATTATTCGGCACCACTGGCGCTACTTCGCGGAGCACTCTCTTATCCCGGTTAGTCCGAGCAGCGCATGGGGCGGAAGTCTTTGAGCGGACATCATTGGGCACCAGAGGGGAACCGCGCCGGAGGAGCTTCTCGCGAAGAAAATCAGGGTCGGAGCGCGCGCGACGCTCCCGCTGAAGTGCATGCCGTGCGGGCGCGGCGGAGCTGTACGCCACCTTCCGACTTAGCGTCTGACCGCGACGAAGAGAGCCGTACCAATGGATTCAGTACGCTGCCCTCCATGTGCCATGCTAGCAATCCGCGCGGTCGTCCCAACGCTAACCGGGCTAACCCGAACCTGGTCCATCAGGTGCCGCCACTTCGCGGAGCACTCTCGTGTCCCGGTTAGTCCGAGCATGTCCGGGTTCGCCCGATGAGCAGGCCTAGTTTTCTTTCTAATAGAGAAATCGTCGACGCGAGCAGAGGACGTACATGTCATTGCGAAATGGCGAATAACCGTTTAACAACCGGTTGTTCGCAAATTGTGGTGGCCTAATTGAATTAGCCATTTAGCCGCCTTCAATTATAACGGCCTGTGTACACCCTCCCTCCACGTTAGCTGTTGAGTTTTGTTACAGTGAAACTAGGGCCTGTTCATTTGGCATTGGCCTTTACACAATATTGTTATTGCCAATATTGTATGGTGTGTGGCATACCAAAGGGAGGTCGAGAGGGAGGTTGTGTGTTGCCCAATAACCGTGCAATAGTATTGCAACAGTGTGGGCAATGCAGGCGCGCCGGAAGAATGAAAGAACGATTGACTCGTGCACAGACAACTAGAAGCGTGATGCTCCCCCATTACTTCGATTTCCAGTCCGTCTCTGATGACCTCGTCGATGGGCGCATCCCCCTCGCTCGAGGGACAGCAGGAGAGGTTTGCCCGGCTCGGCTGGGACACCATTTCATCGACCGGCAGGCTGATGCAGCGCATGGTCGGGTATGTCGAGGACCGGGTCGCCATTCACATTATTGCCGGGGAACTCAACTCGGCCGGCCGGCCTTGCCGCCACGACGACCGTCTGCTCACTGAGGACGATGACGCCGACACCGCTGACACTTACGACAGCGATACAGATGCTGCTATCCTGCTGCTTCCCACTCACTGCTGCACGGTGCACGCCTCCTCTATCCATTTGCAAGTCTCCTATTCTATCCACTCGCTGCACGTCTACATGACGTGCACTACGCACTGCCTACGCAACAGCCGCAGTCTCCGCGTGGCGGGTGGCCTCGAGCCCCCGCATCTCCTTCCACACGGACGCGTTCGTCCCCTCGTGCGCGTTGCAGTGCGCAGGGCGCTCGGCGTCCTCCGACGTCCACTGCTTGCACTTGTCCCACTCCACATCGCAGACGAAGCACCAGCAGCGTGCGCACGCCTTCTCGTTGTCTGCTACCGTCTTCTTGGCCAAGCGCGCGGAGCCAGCAGTGAAGGGGTTCGCCGGGCACTGGTGGCGGTGGTGCGGCAGGCTCGGCACGCCCGTCGAGCTGATCACTGCGATGCCCTCCTCGCCAAACAAAACGTCGTCGACCACTGTGGTGGGGGCGGGCCGTGGCGGGGGCGGCACCTCCTGGCACTCGTTGTCGGAAGCGCCTTCGTCATTATCGGACGAGAGGACCACGATGTCCGGTGCGGGCGCGCCGGCAGCCCGAGAAGCCGGGGCAGGGGCGCCACAGAAGGGCAGGGAGGGTGGCATTTGCCGCGGCGGCAGGGCTGGCTGTGGGAGGTCGAGCTTGGCCCTGTCAAACCCCACTCTCTGTCGCTTGTTGGACGGCAGGGGCGTGGGGGGCGAAGGGCTAGTAGTCCTAGCGCTGCTCGAGTCGATGTCGGCGGCACTGTTGCTGGGGGCGAGGCCACTAGTGGCGCCGCTCACACCGGCGCTGCTGCTGCTGCAAAGGAGGCTGGGTTGGGCGGAGCTGCTGGCCCCACTGCTGCTGCCCAAGAGCTCGCGGCCGGTCTGTGGACCCGTTTGGACGGCCTGTCCGCGCCCGTTGCCCCTAGCCTTCTTCTCCTCCTCCATCAGCCGCGCCGCCAATGCCAGGGCCTCCATCGCCTCGCCCTCCGCCCGCTGCTGCGCCTCTAAACTCCGCTCCACCGCCACCCGCGCCTCGCGCGCAGCGCCGCGCTCGCGCAGCAACTCTGCCTTCGACGCCGCGTCCGCCTTCGCGTGCTCCTTGACCGCCGCAGCGAGCCGGCGGTCTGCCTCCTCCCTTTGTACCCGCTCGGCATCGCACCGCGCCTCCAGCGCCGCGAGCTCCAAGCGGTGCTCCTTGGCCGTCGCGGCGCGTAGCTCCTCCACGCGCCGCGCCTCCGCCGCCGCCTGCTTCTCCCACTTCGACACGAGCGTCCGCTGCGCCTCTTCCGCCACCGCCTCGAGCCGCGACTCGCACGCGGCCACCGCGGCATTCACCGCGGTGGCCGCCCGGTCTGCCTCCTCCCTTTGTACCCGCTCGGCATCGCACCGTGCCTCCAGCGCTGCGAGCTCCAAGCGGTGCTCCTTGGCCGTCGCGGCGCGTAGCTCCTCCACGCGCCGTGCCTCCGCCGCCGCCTGCTTCTCCCACTGCGACGCGAGCGTCCGCTGCGCCTCTTCCGCTACCGCCTCGAGCCGCGACTTGCACGCGGCCACCGCGGCATTCGCCGCAGTGGCCGCCGCCGCCGCCTCGGCCTCAGTCGCAGCCGCGCGCGCGTCCGCCTCGACCGCCGCCTCGTGCAGCAGGCGCCGCATCGAGTCCAACTCCTTCGCACCTTCGCGCTGGGCGACGTTGGCGGTTAACCCATCATTATTGGATGACAGGACCACGACGTCCGGTGCGGGCGCGCCGGCAGCCCAAGATGTCGGGGCGGGGGCGCCACCGAATGGCATAGGCGGCGGCGTTGGCTGCGGCGGCAGGGCGGGCTGCGTGAGGTCGAGTTCGACCCTGCCAAACTCCACTCTCTGTCGCTTGTTGGATGGCAGGGGCGTGGGGGGCGAAGGGCTAGTAGTCCAAGCGCTGCTCGAGCCGACGTCGGCGGCACTGTTGCTGGGGGCGAGGCCACTAGTGGCGCCACTCACACCGGCGCTGCTGCTGCAAAGGCTGGGTTGGGCGGAGCTGCTGGCCCCACTGCTGCTGCCCAAGAGCTCGCGGCCGGTCTGTGGGCCCGTTTGGACAGCCTGTCCGCGCCCGTCGCCCGCCTCCGACTCCGCCGCCACCTCCTCCTCCTCCACCACCACCTCCTCTTGTTCCTCCTCCTCCGTGTCTTCCTCCTCCGTGTCCAGCTCCAGGGTTACCCGGGCCGCCATCCCGGAGGGAAGGCGGCCCCGGGCGGCGGTGTCAATGCAAACCGCGCACCGCCGCCCGGGGTTGCGGCTCCACTGGCGTGGCGAGAAGCCGGCCGCTTCCTTCTCGATCCCGCACCCCGAGCACAGCTTTTCTGTCGCAGTCGAGTGACCAGGCTGGCCAGGGCAAAGCATGCACCGCCGCCCGGTGCCGCCGTGCCTCCACTGGTACATCGAGAAACCTGCCGCTTCCTTCTCGATCCCGCACCCCGAGCACAGCTTTTCTGTTGCATTCGAGAGACCAGACCTGCCAGTGCAAAGCATGCACCGGCGCCCGGGGTCGCCGCGCCCCCACTGGCGTGGCGAGAAGCCGGTCACTTCCTTCTCGATCTCGCACCCCGAGCACAGCTTTTCTGTTGCATTCGAGAGACCAGACCTGCCAGTGCAAAGCATGCACCGGCGCCCGGGGCCGCCGTTCCCCCACTGGGTTGACGAGAAGCCGGCCGCTTCCTTCTCGAATCCGCACCCCGAGCACAGCTCGGTCATCTGCCTGACGGCCTTTTTGGGCCCTTCCAGAAAGAGGGGTCTATTTTTGGAAATAACGGCTCTGCGAAATGGCGGCCGGACGGTTTCCGAACCAATAGGTCTCTGTGAGGTCGAGCCCAAGCAGGATACAAGGATCTGACTAACGCGGCGGAGCGCCTGTGGTGGCCCGCGAGCCGCCCCTCAGCGCCTCAGATCCTTGTATCCTGCTGGGGCTCGTCGAATCCTATCCACTGGCCTCTGGCTGTGCCGGCGGCGTTTGTTTCGGCTATGCCTGCCCCTACCAAGGCGAGCCGCGCCGCAGCGGGCCTTGCGGGAGGGCGGTCGGATCAGGCGTTCAACTGGGCGCCCGCTGCGTTGCACCTCGCCGCACGCGCCTGACCCAAGGTGAGCTTGCCTCTTGCGCGGCCGCTTTTGTTGCCGGCGGCAACAAAGGGCCCTTGGCGGCACCGGCCGGCGGCCAGCTGCCTTCGGCTGCCGCCGCCCTATCCCCGTACTCACTCACGCCCGATCCCGCCCCCGTGCGCAGGCTTCTCGCTCGCACGCGTGCGCACGCTGCTACCTACGCAAGCATTCAAACTTCTGCTGTTGCTGTTGCACCCACGTGACGCTGCAAGACTCGCGCCGCTGACTGCACTCCGCACACAAGACTCGCGTTGACGGCGGGGCTAACCCCCTAACCCTAATCTAGATTTGGACCAAAAGGGGTTTCGGATAAAACTCCGGGTAACTCTTAACCTAACCCCTAGTTAGGGTTATAGGGGTTAAAGAGAACCCTCGTCTGTGAACATACGCTGGCCCAACTATGGGTCAAATCGGTTGGGGCGGTCCGTCTACGGGCCCTACCCTTTTCTTTGGTGCAACAGGGGTGTCTCCGTTGCGGTGTGAGCCGCTGCGGGCCGGCTGCTGCTGTGGTGGGGAGGGGGTGTTAGGTGTTTCGTAGGGGTAAACTTATCATCATCATCACGCAGATCCGAGAGTTTGGGGGTCAGCTGTTTTCACCCTAGCTCTAACCCCGGTTAGGGTTAAGTCAACCCATTTTGTAAACAAGTACCGCCGTACACTAACTACTCCTGACATGTGACATAGTACATATTCGTACTGCTGTATACCTCCTGCCTGTTGATCATCATCATCATCAATCATCCATCACATCACATCATCAGTGTTGGCGTGTGGGTTTCCCAGTGTGCTGTTTCCCCCCTTGTGGTGTTTCCCCCCGCGGTGTGCGGGGGCTGTGCCCCCCTGCGGTCTTCTGACCCGCTCGTAGCTTTGCTTTCATGGGTCCACCGCTCGAGCCTTCGGGCGTCGGGACGCCAGACTTGGGCTGGCAGCAGCCCGGCCGACGCGGGCGCGCCGCAGCTGCACGCACTAGCACCACTCCAGCAGAGAAGCTGGCCGGCACACAGGCCAGCCCACGTCATGGTAGCCCCACGGTCGTCTCGACCAGCTCAGCGCAGAGCGGACTTCCCACGCCAGCGCAATACGACCCGTACACCGCGCCCGCCGAGCCCGGCTCGCCCAACCCGCTTCAGGAGCAGATGGCCGCGCAGCTGAACGCGCAGGGGGAGCAGATGAACGGTGCAGATCGCCGCGCTGGCCGCTGCGCTGATGGCGGGCCAGCGCGACTCGGCGGCAGAAGTACGCACTCCAAGCCCGCGGCCTTCGCCCCCTGCGCGTTCAGCTGCGCGGCCATCTGCTCCTGAAGCGGGTTGGGCGAGCCGGGTTCGGCGGAAGCCTTCGCCACCGTGGACCGCCGCGACGCTGCCAGCCGCGCACGCTGCCCCACCTGCACCTCCGGCGCCAGCGCCACCGCCACCGCCCATGCCAGCGGCTCCGCCGCCACCTACGCCGGCGGCCCAGCCGACGCCGCCCGCCGCCGAGCCCCTCTACGAGCTCAGCGTGCCGGACTTCTACGACGCCAGGGCGCTCGATCGACACTTTCCGGCGGTCAAGTCCCTTACCGCCAGCATCACCAAGGCGCTTAAGGTCAGCCTCGACCCCATCACCATGGACACGGACCTGGATGTGCTGCTCAACCTCCTATGCACGCACGACACCAACATGCTGTATTACCTGGACATGTCGCCAGAGGTGCGCACCAAGCTGCTGGCCGAGGGGGGTGCGCCTGCGGAGTGGCTCCAGGCCACCTACCTCGCGGTCGCCAACGGGGTCCACGCCTCCCTGGACAAGGACTCCGACAACATCAAGAACTTCTACAGTGAGTACGGCGAGGATCGGGCGCTCTGCAGCAGCGGCCGCGCTCTCCTCGCTTACTTCAAGGACATGTCCAACGTCATCACTGGCCTCGCGCTACTCCAGGCGGAGCGGACGTTGCGCGACCTCGTCCCCTTCACCACGGGCATGGCGGCTGCGAAGACCCTCAAGAATGGATACCAGATGCTCTCCCTCCAGCAACGCCTTCCTGCCGCGCGTCATCTCGATGGCGTCAAGCTGCTTCAGGTCCAGCTCCGCCTGCTGCTCAACAAGCTCCCCGACTCGCAGCCGGACAAGATTGAGCTCATCCGGAAGGCCCTGCAGGACGAGTCCCAGGGCGTGATGCCGTGGTCAAGCAAGCACGAGATGCTGAAAGCCGTCGCCATCTGGCTCGCGCCTTCGCACGAGCTCTCGCTCGCGCGCGCCGCGCCAGTGGCGGCCGTAGCCAACGCGGCAGCCGCGCCGGGGGCGTTCGGATCTCGCCCGCCAGGGCGGGCCAGCAGCGGCTGCTGGATCTGCGCGAGCGTCACCTGCTCCTCACGCACCTGCCCGCACAGGTGCCACACCTGCGGCGACAAGTTCTGCCCCGGCGCCAACCTGGCCAAGCCGCCCACGCCCTGTCTCGTCTACGCCGCCACTCCGCCCGACGCCGGGACCACGACGAACGCGCTCGGCGATCGGCTCCCGCATGCCATCTTCGTGGGCCTTACGCGGCGCTGGGAGAGCCGGCAGGCCGTCGCTCCCGCCGCGGCGCAAGCCGGCGAGTCGTTCGCGTCGCTCTCCGAGGCGGAGATCGCCGAGATCGAGTTCGGAGTCGAGCAGCGCGAGTTCCTCTTCAACCATGCCCACCAAGCCAACGCGGCCGAGTTCAACCGCGATCGCGAGGAGTTCAACTTCTACAACGTCGGCTCCTCCTCCAACAACGTCGGCTCCTCCTACAACGGCGCCGTCTCCCACGGGGCTGAAGCGAGCGCCAACGCAAGCCGTGCCGCCCTCCGCGGCGCCGTCTTGCGCGATTTCTGGGGAGCCCTCTAGAGGTCTTCAAGCGGGGGGTGGGTAGCGTATTAGCTCTACCCCTTCTGTGGAGCCTTTTAGGGGGCTTGCAGTGGGGGGTGGATTGCGTATTGCCCCTGCGAACGACGTTCTTCCGGTGTTTTTTCACGCGGGAGTCCGAGGATCTTCCCACCGCCACGTTTCGCCGCGGCCCTCTTTTGGAGGACTCGCGGCGGGGTGTGTGTTGGCGGGTGGGTTACCCCGTGTGCTGTTTCCCCCCTTGTGGTGTTTCCCCCCGCGGTGTGCGGGGGCTGTGCCCCCCTGCGGTCTTCTGACCCGCTCGTAGCTTTGCTTTCATGGGTCCACCGCTCGAGCCTTCGGGCGTCGGGATGCCAGACTTGGGCTGGCAGCAGTCTGGCCGACGCGGGCGCGCCGCAGCTGCACGCACTAGCACCACTCCAGTAGAGACGCTGGCCGGCACACAGGCCAGCCCACGTCAATCAGCATCATCATCATCATCATCGTTACTACTGGGTAGTTAGTGTAAAAGCAATTTATTGTACCCGAATCAATTTACTCCCCAAAAGAGGAAATTCGCTTCTTAGGAGGTGGGCAGCGGTCGCGGAGAAGGGGATAGAGGGATGGAAACTCTAGAGCCAGGCGAGAGGGGGGTTATGGGTTATGTTAGTTAGCAGGCGGGTAACCCTGCATCTGGTTGTTACGTATCAGTATCACATCTCTTTTGTATTCGTCACAAAATTTCGTATTATAGGTGCGTATCTATTATCTATGACGTATATCATCGTCGATACAACACAGTGTGTTACGTATAACGTATCTTGGTGGCACCCTGCTTCAAAAAATCTTTTAAGATCAGAAGCTGGGTACCCGCCAGCCCTCAGATGCAATATTTTAAAACAAAACACAGGTCACACGCACAACACGCGCAACACAGGTGCCATATTTTAAACAATCAACAGGTCACACGCACACAACACACAAGCGACAAAAACAAAGACAACACAGGCAACAGCAAAACACCAAAACACTCACACACACACAAAACACACTCACGCAACGACGAGCGACAACGGCTTAGCAGCTGTTATCAGAGTCGTCGTCGTCGCCCACGAGATCATCGTAGGTGGTTTGACGCGCGCCGCGCCGCCGAGGGCGGCGACGTGGTGGGGCTGACAGTGCGGTCGATGGTGACGGTGGCGACGCGGCGGCCTCCA
>Ga0335398_10010545_pt1:0-5000 | contig 10490 bp, 15 predicted proteins | sample BON03_FD_205742 | JGI IMG/M metagenome (GOLD analysis project Ga0335398, IMG submission 205742) | Freshwater microbial communities from Lake Bonney liftoff mats and glacier meltwater in Antarctica - BON-03 (spades assembly) (version 2) | ecosystem: Environmental > Aquatic > Freshwater >...
GGATGATTGGTCGGCCCACGACAGACTACGTCATGATGAGCGGGAACTTTTTCAATAGTTCTACTTCAACCAAGCAAATGATCGATCCCATGCGGCACCTAATCCTGAATTTTGCGGCGCTCGGGCTGACGATTCTCACCACACCCCCTCCGCCCAACCCGCAAGCATTTGACAAAACGTACATGCAGATAACCGTGAATGCCTGCAACTGCGCCACTGCCCCAGGATGTGAGAAGTGGGGAACTGACTCAGTCAATTGTCGAACCATCGTGAGTGACCCAAACCCTGAGCCTTGAATATGCCATTTTTTTTGCAAACACACGTCAATTCGTGCTGTTGCAGGCATCCACTGTGATCTTCATGGACGTTTTCATGAAGATTTCCGTGGATGCCTGCAACAGTGCCCACATCCTGCGGCGGTGGTTAAATCGTGCACCGCCCCAGGATGTGAAAACTTAGAGAGGGCTCGTTTACCTCAGCGAATTGTCGGACAATTTTAAGTGCCTTCAACCCTGGGCCTTGAGTATCCCAAAACGTCTTGCAAAACTTCACCCTGGAGCCTCTTTCACGCATACATTCATATGGGATGTATCTGAATGTGTTTGGTTGTCACAGGGATCAATCAAGATCAACGACGCGGGCGAGTTTAAAGTCGATTGTAATACTCCGGGCGAATCCACATGTGAATTCTCGGGCGATGGTCGGGATATCAAGTTTGCGGTAAGTGCTAGTTCCATATATTTGTAAAATGACTCATTTGCATGAATAATTTGTGTGTGACAGCGCGTTGTGCTTTCCTGCTCAGTTGAAGAGATCACTGGTGTTGCAGTGTGACGTCAAAATGGGTGCCCAAATTTTTGTCTAACACAGAGTTGTTGTGTTATCGATTTAATTTTCTCGTGGTAGGCGCACAACGATGGATTCAATATTACTCTGGAGACACGGAAAACAATTGAATGGATGGAACCATCGTACGTGATAAATGCAGCAATTAATTTTGCAGACCTCAGCAGTGTAGAATGCACGTACGCGGGTTGGCCCAGTTCTACTACCATTACCTCATGCCGGCTGGCCAATGCTTATAGGAGCCTGGTATTCTTGGAACCTGTGGGTTCATCTAGAGGACCGTCACATCCATCCTGTTCAGAGTCTTCGCCTTTTCATTGCCCTGGTTATGCAGGTGGGGGTAAAATCGACATGATTTTGTATAACAGCACTACGATGCGACCAACCGGCGGCTTGAGGCCAATCATAAAGCATTTTTTCGAAGGCGTAGTGTCGACTCAGTGGACGGAACAAAACCAGGTGGGAACCTCGAATGCTGGCTTCATTAACAACCACCAGTCAGAGTCTGGCCCTGGCCCTTTTGATTGGAGCGCCCCAGCCAAGATCTACGCAGTCAGGGAAGGTGAGACAGGTATATTAAGCGCCATGATGACACACACTTCTGGTATTCCATTATTAGTGAATGGGACCAACCTCCTTCGAATCACGGCACGCCAAAAGCGCTATTATACAACGGTGATCACGACGACATCATCTGGCCTCATCACCAGCGTCACTCCATCGGGCACCATTGATATCATGAGAAATTGCAATGTAACTGCTGATCCCCCTATTTCCGGATGCATGATGTCTGGCCAGGAAACGATTACAGTTGCTTCCTGGGTGCCCCCAGGAGTCAAGCCCTCAGGTTTCAAGTGCGCATCGGATCTGTCAGCGTCTTCGTACAAGTGTGTCGACACGGGGGAGTACATCTGTATTTCTGCGTACAACAATGTCGTCGGAAGTGAACTGAGAGGTGCTAAATTTGCCTACCGGGGGCCAGCGTCTGGTAGGGGCTTACCCTTCGGAGCATCGCTAATGCCAGACTCGAGCCATTCTGGACCGTATCCCGGCTCCGACTCGAGTTCCACCATTGTGTATACCGGTGGGATCGAGTTGGAGTATTTCAACATTTCCACCAGGGAGTGCGGCGATCTCACTGACAATACTTCGTGTGCTTGCACAACAATCCCAACACATACTGTCGGAAGTTTGTCAGCAAGCGGAAGTGGTTCAGGTTCAGGGAGCGGATCAGGAAGTGGTTCAGCGCCCTCAAGCGGTGGCCTCTTGGGAATCAAGGGGCAAGGGTGTCCATCTGATGTTTGCCCGGACTACGTGAACAAGTTAAACAAGTGCTTGTGCAATAAGTGTTGTCTCGAAGTAAACTTTCACGTTTCGAACGATATCGCCGAATCATCGGCCATTGAAGAGTGCTCCTTGACGAAATGCGGTTATCGATTCGAGGCCATTCTACATATCGAGGGCGTTTTGGCGGCCGAGTTCGACCAGATTGCGCTCTTCCAGGGCATGCCTCAGGTCACTTCCAACTATAGCAATTACACAAATCTACAGATCGGCGAAATCATTGGTGGTGCTAACGGCATCTTGAATGGGAGTGAGCTCGCTACTGTATCACGCCGGCAGGCTCCGTCAGGTTCCGTTCCGTCGGCTCCCGTTGCGTCGGTTCCCGTGAACATCAAGGTTCCGATCACTATGATGTGTGCTTATGAGGACCCGTGCACCGAAGTGTGGAACGAATTTGAAGAAATGAAATGCAATGGAGATTTGGCAAACAACCTCTCGATCGCCCTCGGTGTCCCCACACTGACCATACCCCCTGAGCTCAATGGCTGCTTGATAGAGCCAGATCTTTCTCCTGGCCTCGCAGCCGCTGCAGCCACGACGTCGGCAGGTGTGCATTTGGGTGTGGGTGTACGTCTGAGTCCGAATCTGAGTATGATTGAATGTGCGTGTGCTACCAACAACGGGCCTGTACCTAAGTCTCTCTCCCCCCTCCCCAACCCTCTCCCTCTCTCCCCTGCATTTTTCCTCTCTCTCGTGCGTGCGCCCTCTCTCTTCTTCCTCACTCAGTCGTTTCGGCGGTGGTTGCAGCTTCAGTGGCTGGTGCTGTCGCAGGTTTGTGGCACGTTCCAAGAGTCTTACTTTTGAGATCTTCATCACAATTTAAAATGCGAGTGATGTGCTTATGTGTTGTACGTGATCACAGGATCTGTTGCTGGCTCAGTGGCTGGATCGGCATCGGCACCCGCACCTGGAGCAAGTGTGTACTCACTCATCAGTGCAACTCAGTTCATGGTATGGATCTATGTGTATTCTGTGTGTGCAAATGAGTGTGCGATCGAATACATCCGTGTGTACATGTTAGCATATCTCCACATATACATGCTTTTTGAGGAAGTGTGTTGGTGTGCTATGTACTGCAAAGCACTACAAATGGAGCATGCACTGTTTTGTTTGGCGGGAGCGTTTGCCCGTTTGCATGCCTGCACCCTACCTTGTGACACACTGGATCTTGTCCAGGCGCTATTTGGCAAGATGGTTGACAAAACTCCCGTGCCGTCGCCTATTGATCCAAGCAAGCCGCTGACCGAAGGTAGCCGAAGGCGAATGATTCACGAGCGCAGGAAAGAAAAGAAAGTGAAGAAGTCAGAGGCTTCCGCATTTTCCGACGCCTTCGGTATTTCTTGTACGTGTGGTATCTCTTGTATGTTTCAACTGTCCTAGGTGCACAGCGCAATCACATACGTCGTCGATAACTCGAAACTCACCAAATCAATTCTCAAGAAGAACTTTTAGACACAAACACACGAATGGCGTGCGTGTCTGTGTGCAAAAGTAGCAACAGGCCTTTCCTACTTTTGAGAGGGCAGTGTTTTTCAGTTCATCTGTTTGTGGTGTGCTGACTATACACACATAATCATACATACAGCGTGGGCCAACATGAAATTCGACAAGCTCTTCCAATTTCGCGAGAACACGTGCGCGTCGAAATATCTCAAGGACTTTTGGGCTGTTACGGGCACGTTCATCACCGCTTTATTCAGCGCTGGCGGATTCCGCACGATCATCGACCTCCTAACCCGTCAAGTCTTTGCCAAAATTACCGGGGGAGCCCCGCCGGCTTCGGCAGCCCCAGGAATGGAGAAAGGCGCGTACGAGTTGCACATTGTGAAAACCTCGCATCTTGGTCTCTGCCAGGCGATGGGCGCGCTCCTCTGTGTCGCGCGCTACTCAGGTACTCATGCATCCCGCTGCCATGTATTGATGTAAATCGTACTATTGTCTATATATTCCGTCTAACCAGTCATAACTAGCCCTTTAATCGACCTCTCATGTGCTGTTTTCTGTTTTCTTCCGAGGTCAATCTCCGCCCTGACCGTGCTGCTTGTCTGTTCAGGCTGCCCCTGTGGTTGGTTGAATCAAGCCCTGTGGAGCATGGCAATCATGTGGCTCGTTTGTGTGCCTTTCGGATTGATCATTCTGCTGGGCTATTCATTTTATGCTGGCTCAAAGCGTGGCAATATTGAATTTCAGAGAAACCCTGGGTCTTCGTGGACATCCTTTTTCAAGAAAGTAGGCGCTGTCAAGTCAGTGAATGGAGCCGAAAGTGTGCTCAATCCTCCCTTCGTACATGGGCTTTTCAAAACGATTTTGGTAAGTTTTTACTCACAGTTGAGCAACGTATCCGCAAAATTCTTGATTCTTGTGCTCATCTTGATAAAACACATAACACTGAATTCTGTGTGCAATATTGACTCATGTATTTGTCAATCAGGGTGTCATTGGCACACTTATCATCATTCTTGGTCTTCGGGCGACGATGACATTTACAAGTTTTGGTTGCAAAATGACCTGCGAAGATCCTGCGACCGGAAAGTTCAGTTGGAAAATCGACAAGCATTTCTCGTGGGGTGCAGACAAGGAATGTCCAAAAGCAGGACCAGAACAGTTTGGTATAATAATTTCCAGCAAATGCAAGACAATGATTATGATTTCATGGATATCGTGTGATATTTGTGTGGTATGATGAGTACGATTGCATAGTATTAATGACGCATCAAACCTACACAGTTTTCTGGGCTATCGGTGCGGTTTTGGTCTACTTGTCATCAGCTGGAGTCGGATCCAAATATGGCCGCAAATTTGTTTTGGCC
>Ga0335398_10010546_pt1 | contig 10490 bp, 3 predicted proteins | sample BON03_FD_205742 | JGI IMG/M metagenome (GOLD analysis project Ga0335398, IMG submission 205742) | Freshwater microbial communities from Lake Bonney liftoff mats and glacier meltwater in Antarctica - BON-03 (spades assembly) (version 2) | ecosystem: Environmental > Aquatic > Freshwater > Ice >...
ACACCCTACTGTTTCTGCTACCATGAACGTTACTTTCTTGGAAGGTGCCATTTCGAGTCTTAAAGTATGCTTGAATGGCATCGTTCAAATTCCAGAAATTTTCGTTTTCTCAGTTGAATCGATTGCCACCTCTGTTGGAGATGCATCAAAGATTGTTCGAGATGCCACGAAAGGATTTCAACTAGGAGGTTTCGGCTTGATCGAGTCAGACTCGATATTGTGGGCAGAGAACGAAGCTGAATGTTTTAGTGGTCAATTGAATCACCATTTTAGTTCTTATACTCCATCCACTGAACTTCGCATTGATGTTCTTATTTCCTCAGATGTGGATGTGGTTTATATGTGCTACAAATTTGGCATCGAAGAGTATCAGTTGTTCTCTGAGTATTATTTGAAAGTCCATTATATCAATAACATGACTAGTACCGATCGGTTGGTTGTGTCTGTTCCGAAAGTTCAAATCTTTGAAGGAAACGGCGTGGCTGCGGCGTTTGATTCAATATCTTGGATTTCAAACTCACCGGACGAAATTCTTAATGACTTGTCTTGTCTTGAGAATTCAAGACTGCTGAATATGACTGTTGGGAATACGTTGGTAGGTTATAGTCAAGAACATGTTGAAATCGATACCATGCCTCTTCCACCATTGACGTTTTCCTTGTGCTATACCTTTGAAGGAGAGCCAGTAAAATTGTACCAAGAAATCACCATCCTGCCTTGCGATATTATTGATTATAACGTTGCTCACGGTGATAGACATATTGCAGTAAGATATTTCCCAAAGATGTTTTTCTTTCATGGGGGAGGTTTTGATGCACAAGTGGATCGATTCGCCTGGACTACAAGTGATGCTAGTGGATGCAGTGAATTTCCAATGACTCTTGCTTCTGTCGAGGCAAGTGCATCTTATTCAACCGGTGTTGTCGCCCTGGCATTTCCAGACGAGTTTAATAATCTTACTCTGTGCTACGGGTTTGCCTCTGAACCATTCAAGGTATATGAATTTGTAAATGTAGAGGTACGCTATGTCCAAAGCGCAGAAGTGAATCATTCTGTGGCTGGGTTAAATCCAGCTATGAACATCAGTTTTCATGGTCTGGGTCTTGAGATAGGAGATCGAATCAAGTATGTGTTTCCTTCGATATCGAACAACAAGGATACTTGGTGCGAGAGCAATGGTGGTACGAAGGAAGTGGAACTAGGATCAACAAGCCAAGGGGCAGTGGTTAGGGTATCGTTCGTGTACCCCAGCGTAGATTCACCTTATGCGCTATGCTATGGCCATGCTTTGGAGCCGTACCAGCTATATGAATCCATCACAATGATGGTTGATGGTATTGTAAGTATGTCGCAGCAGGAGTTTATAGCTGGACAACAAGCGCAAACAGGATGGGTAGGTGCTGGCATCTTGAAAGGAGATGCAGTGAAGTGGATTTTGAACTCTGAAGAGTTGCAGGATAAAGATTGCGAAGAAACTGAAGCTTATCACTCGGATGTTATCCAGTCTGTCGGTGAATTGGCGACTACTTTTCCTGAAATAGCATCAGACGAAACCTCGCGTTATGCATTATGTTATAATTTCGTGGGAAATGATGCAGGATGGCGTTTATATAACGATGAAGACTCAATGCTTGTTCGAGCCATTGGAATACGCGGTATCAATATCTCTCATGCTGTTGTGGGGACAGTTAAAACGATAAACTTCGCGGGGGTCGGCATAGAAGCTGGAGATGTTGCCAAGTGGATTCGATTTGATGAACAACATGATTGTGAAACTGCTCCAAGTCTCACAACTCAGAAATTCGGAGATCTTGTTTTAGAAAATGGAGTTCAGCATGTTGAATTTGCGCAGCCATGTTCTGAGGTAGTCTTGTGTTACAAATTTCAAAAACATTCTCAAATGAAGTTATACAAAGACATTCGGTTGATTTCTAATGCAGTGACATCGTCGGATCGAGATATGGTACTCATCAATAGTGCTGATTCTATTACCTTTCAAATAGCGAAAGGTACTCCAGGTATTGACAAAGTTAAATTCATTGTTCCGGGACAAAGTTGTCTAGACAGTGGAGTTGAAGAAAGAGAGTTTGATGTTCGCATCGTTCAATGTCCTTTAGATTCAGGCATTATAGGTCATTGTTCCCAGATATCCGTTTTCTTCAATATGTTGGAAAGTATGATTATGTGTTATTATTTCGCGATGGAAAAAAGATACTTTGCTTATCCTGAAATTGCCCTCACCTCCTTGAAACCTGCGATTGATTCGATGTCCTCCAGGGTCTATGTTGTAAAACTTGCATCTTCCATTCAACTATGGGGAACCTTCGGTATCACTTCTCCTGAAAGATTTTGGTTTGTTGACCAATCAACTGAAAACTGCCAAGATTCTTCATCGTCAATGTCGGCTATTTCTTCTTCCCGAAATCCTTTAAATCCAACGAATGGATCTGCCACTATCGCCTTCAATTTTAATTTTGCCACTGATCCACTTAAACCTCTTCAGTTGTGCTTTCAATTCGGCACACAAAAAGTTATGTTTAAAGAACATGTTTTGGCTAGTCAGCAAATCGATACAATCCAGTTGCTCTCCAGTCCAGATTCATCGCCCATGAAATTCAAATTTTCCGGTAACGGTGTGTCTGATGATGATAAGGTCAAATGGGTCCGAAAACCTGGTTCTGGTAATATGGATTCTTCTTTATTATGCGACGATCCAATGTCAGAAGAGCAACCTGTTTTTGAAATGACTTCCTTTTTTGAATTCGCAAATCAAGCTGGTAGCGAATTGCTATTATGTTACAAGTTCAACACTTTTGAATTTAAGCCATTTCCCAATGCGGAAGTACAGGTGATGTATATTGATGAAACAAATACCGATGAATCAGCGCTATTCAAAGAGCAATCTAGTATTGATGAAAAGCGGCAACAGGAGGTCAAGGTTCAGTTGAGTTTACAAGGTGATATCACCTCGATTCCATCAGGTTCACATGAAGAAACGAGATTCATTGCTACTTTTACGGGGGACCTGGCTTCAGCCCTAGGCATTCCATCGTCTCGTATTGTTGTGACAAGCTTGTCGAGTGGATCAATCATTGTAAGCTTCCTCATCCTTCCACCTCAGCTAGATGACGACATGTTGTCAGTGGATTCTCTTGCTGGAATTCTCATTGAGAAGATCCAAGATGTTTCAAGCGACCTCTATACGAACTCTGTGCTACTTTCAACCGTCATTAGAGAACGAGCTGTTGATTTTTCGTATGCACTCAATGCAGCTGCTGCTGAGCAAGCGTCTAATTTAGCTACCAAGTACTTACAACCACAAGTACTAGAGATCATCCCGTACCAGCCAGGTGGTCTGTTTTCCTTTTTTAGCACCATAGAAGTGGTCGTGGAAGACTTTGACGACTTTGTATATCTTACAGTGGTACGGGAGCATGGAGCGAACCACACAGTTCCTATTCTATATTCCACTGTTGACGGAACTGCGTCTTCTCCTGAGGTATACACTGCTGTTAGTGGAATTCTCACCTTTAATACTGGGGAACGCAAAAAAACAATCAGAGTTCCAATTTCGAAAAATTCAAATTCTGGACCGCATTACACTTGGTTCATGGTAAATCTAACCACATTAGAAGGCCTTCAATTTGCAAGATTAGGACACAAATCTTCTGCCCTGGTCAAAGTATTTGATTACGGAGATGGTGAGGTGCTTGACGAATATTCATTCCGCAGAGAAAGCGGCACAGCAATCGATACAAGTGGATGGCAGATTGTTGGAAATGGAAACACCATCACACTGCCTTGGGTAGATTATCATGGACTTTATAGCTCAGATCAAAAGTACGCGAATCAAGAATACAACGCGGACTGCGATTACGCGAGTTCGCTGGAGCCATGCACATACTCATGTGAGTTTGGCGGTAGCTACGCCAACTCGAAGGGCTCAGATGATGGGGTTCTGAGCCTCAGTGGTCAAGGATGGGTAGCCTCCAACGACCAAGTGTTGTCTTCGTCTCCTGAAACTGCTTTGACAGTATCGATGTGGGTGCTATCGCCGAGCGATGCTCCGTCTGGAACATTATTGAGCTACCACGTGCCAGGCAAGTCGGTTCCAGAAATTATGCTGCACGACCACAAGGACTTGATCTTTGTACTGAAAGGTTCAGTCACGCCAACACGCAACATGGGAGTTCGTACTGGACTTAATCTAGCAGATGGAAAATGGCATTTTCTCGCCATTACGTGGCAAAGCGCTGGGGGCGAAGTCCGCGTGTACAAGGACGGATTGCTGGTGTTCGACGGGGGACCTTATCGTGCTGATGAGACACTAAGCAAGAATGGAGTGCTTAGTCTTGGTGTCACGTCGCTTGGATGTGCAGCAAGCTGCACTTACGATGAGAACACCGGGTTTACCGGACAGCTGCAAAATGTGCGGTTATGGAATTCAGTGAGAAGTCAGAGCCAAGTACAAGATGAAATGAAGTGGCCGTTTACTTCGTTCCAAGGGAATCTCGTGTTATACTGGCGGTTTATTCATGGATATGACTCCTCGGAGAATATAGCTGTCGGAGGAGTTCCTCTCTATGGACAATTGCAAGGTGATGCAAGAATCCTCGATGGCATCTCTTCCCCTTCGATACATCCAAAGTATCCATGTGGTGAAGTGAATTCAAACATATTTTACTTCCAAGCTCCTGTTTCGGGAGACATTCGTACTCTGTATAATGGTAGAATTCAATTCAAGATGCTGGCGCCTAGTCAACATGGAACAATGCGGAGTGCTCGTGGCGCCATTCGAATTATTTCCAATCAAACAACCATCTCCAACTCTTTAATGGGACAAAAACAACCTGACAATATTCAATGGAGGGGTTTTTCTGCGGTATTGCACGAGGAGTTTGGTTGGATAAAGGAACCATCGGGACAGAAAGTTTCTTTAGAGGAATTTAGAAGAGTTTTGGGAGACGTCTCAGCTATTCAGGTCAGAGGTGATGTAATGGTTTATAGCACTTCAGGATCAGGCCAAGAAACATCGTACATTAACGACTTCAGACTCATCAAACCTAGGACATATTATTAACTACCTGGTGCTTTCACAAATAGAAGTTATGATTCATTCACAGCTGGACTTCAAACTCATCCAACCAATTGACAACATAGTACTATATTTATTTCTAAACTTGGTGAAAAAGCAGAGGTAAATTTTTATTATATACAGCTGTTTCATCACGGGGACTTAAACTTGATGTACTTTTCAATCTTTCGTTTCAACCATCCTTTTGGATGTTGGTAGCAATTAAGTTTCACGTCGCGAAACATGGAGTCATAATCAGTTCCGTACTTTTCAAACAGGGGTCCTAGGTACTCTACATCTTCATCACTCAACCAATTCGCCGTTCTACGAGCAGACCCATGACCAGTAATGTTCTTCTCTGAGTCGATAGTACTCCACTCTTCTAAAAGTGATGAGTCTTTTACCTCGTCCTCGTTCTTAGAAACCGGTTTTGAGAATCTATAACTGATTGGCAATACATCATTTGCATTCTTTGCCAGTCCCAGTATTTTGAAATTATCTGCCGTAGTCAATTGTTTGTTCCATTTCTCAGCAACCGTTGCATTCAGTATTTTAGCTTTTTGCTTCCTATTGGTGCGACTAAGCTTCTTCTTTTTGTGAGTCTGTACTCGCTTACCTGGCATCTTGACTGGACCTGAATTTCAAATGACAAAAAAATAATAATAATAATAATAATAAAAAGGACCAAATACTACCTGTATATAAAGTATACTAGTCTATAGAGTAGACACTATATGTTCGAGAAAAAAAATTGGAAACTATTTTCACCACCAATTCCAGTTATTCCAACGATGGAATTCCCTCCAGTTGGCGCCTTGCACGATGATGGGATAGTAGCACTGGAAGAAGACGACAACGAGCTGTACAATATCGGCGGTAAACCATCAGAAAAGAAGAAGAAAACTAGCGGATTTCAAGGACTAGGACTCTCTCGTGAAGTGTTTTCTGGCATCATGAAACTCGGGTACAAGGTGCCTACTCCCATTCAACGAAGATCGTTGCCGGTAAGTCTTTCCGGAAGAGATGTAGTTGCCATGGCGAGGACGGGATCAGGTAAAACAGCTGCCTTCCTAATTCCGTTGCTGGAGAAACTCGGCGCTCATTCATCCACGATTGGTGCACGAGGTTTGATTCTAAGTCCGACCCGAGAGTTGGCTCAACAAACTCACAAGTTTGCCGGTCAGATGGCAACGTTTACTTCCCTCCGTATGTGTCTTCTACAAGGTGGAGATACGATGAATGCTCAGTTTGAAGCACTATCAAACAACCCGGATATTATCGTTGCCACGCCTGGAAGACTGATGCATCTTCTTGCGGAGATACCTGATTTCGGATTAGGCCGAATCGAAATGTTGATTATCGACGAAGCAGATAGAATATTTGAGATGGGGTTCGCAGTGCAACTGAAAGAGATTTTGGATCGACTTCCAGAGTACCGACAGACTTTACTATTCAGTGCCACAATGCCAGCTCAACTCATGGAGTTTGCTCGAGCGGGTCTGGAAGATCCTGATTTGATTCGACTGGATACTGAGACCAAGGTCAGTGAGAACCTCAAGTTGGCTTTCTTCACCGTTCGTACGAAAGAGAAGATGTCGGCATTGGTGCATCTTTTAACAGAGGTTATCCCGGAAGATGATCAAACTATCATATTTGCTGCGACTCGCCATCATGTAGACTACATCAAAGAACTTTTGGAAGTGGGTTTAGGATTGGAGAGCAGTGTTGCTTACGGCTCGATGGATATGGAAGCACGAAAAGCTAATCTTGCAAGGTTTCGAAACAAAAAGACCAATGTTCTCATTGTGACCGATATTGCTGCTCGTGGAATTGATATACCATTGCTTAACAACGTCATTAACTTCGACTTTCCATGCAAGCCAAAACTTTTTGTTCATCGTGTAGGACGAGCTGCCCGAGCAGGAAGATCAGGAACTGCGTATTCATTGGTGACACAAGATGAGTTGTCCTTTGTAGTGGATCTTCACTTGTTTCTAGGTCGACCTTTAATAGGCTACAACACAGACCCAACGTTAAGCTACACTCTTGCCACCATGAGTCCTGATGATGTAGCTATCGGGCGCTTCCCTCAAAGTACCCTGGACACGGAGATGGAACGATTTGATACCGCGGTTTCAAATTCGATGGAACTTCGAAGTCTTGTTAAGGTACTTGGTAATGCACATGCTCTATATGCGAAAACAAGACCAGAGCCTTCTCGTAGATCCGTTAAGCGCGCAAAGGAATTGGGAATCTCTCCCAATCTACACCCACTCTTTGTCGGCTCCAGGAACAGTGGAGGTCTAGCACTAGATCAGCAATTGCAACTACTCAAGGGATTTCGTCCTAATTTGACGGTATTTGAAGTGGAAGCCATGAAGAAAGGTAAAACGAAATCCGATGCTTTGACGTCTGCCAACGCCATGCAAGAGAAACGAGGACTACATCAAGGATTGATTCATCGAGAGCAGCAAAAGAAAGCAGAAGAAGAACTTGATAAACTAAAAGAGATGGAAGAAACAGTGGACGACAATGATGAGTTAAGTGTGTCCTTTAAGAAAACCTCACAGATTCAACCGCTAGTAACTAAACGCCGTGTATCTAAAGCAGAGCGGAAGAAGTTAAAGGTTGGAATTGCAATCGAACCAAAACCTGATATTTCTGAAACCAGAACTGAAATCAAGGAGAAGAGTTTTAAAGATGAGAGTTGTTATATAGAAAATGCTCCTAGTGATTTCAATCCTATCATGCAGGATCATATGAGTATTCATACCAAGCGAGAAGGGGAACATTCTCATTTAACTCGTTTGGAAGATGCTTTGCTCGATATTAATCCTGATGAGAAATCAGACATGGCTACTAAATTACGAACCTATCATTGGGATAAACGCAAGCGCAAATATATCAAAGCAACGATCGAAGAACATGCGAAATCTAAAAGAATTCGAAACGAAGCTGGTGCTTTAGTGAACTCCAAGCAGATTAAAAACAGAGGAGACATTTATCATAAGTGGCAAAAACAAACTCGAAAACAAATTGCAAGTGAAGGTGGTACAGAAATCGAATCGTCCGGACCTAAAAAGAGAAAATATAAGGAGCAGAAAGATCTTACGGATGTGAAATCCATTTCCAAGAAAAGTAAATCCATATCCGTTGTCAATGATGGTGCTGTGAATGAATTGAAGAGTGAACAAAGTATTAGAAAGGATAGAAAGATAAAAGAAAAGAAGATGGAAAAGAATGCACGAACACCTCATGCTACACGCGGGAATTCAAAAGCTAAGGATGACAAAAAGAAAAAGAGTTCTGTGATTCCTTCTAGAGGAAAGGGCGAATCCAGCACGAACAAATACTCACGAAGTAGGGCTGTGGTGAAAAAGCCATCTTCACATGGTAATAAGAAAGGTAGAAAGTAAATAATATAATAGCCTGATAGAACGAAAGATAGATACTCGTCTAGACAGAACTCAATGATTGTCTAATATACTGTGATTCTTGTTATGACTTGTTTTCAACCTGGGTGATTTGTATCAAAACTCAAAAGGACATTTGGCATGGGAATAAGAAAGGTAAATAATAAACCAGTATGATAAAATCAAAGAACTTTGAACTTGACATACTTCTCATACAGTTTATTCCTTTTATAACTTTCTTTCAATCTTATTGATTTTGTATCAAAAGTATTCAAAACTCAAAAGGACATTTGGCATGAAGATAAGAAAGGTGAAAGTAAATAATAAACCAGTCTGATAAGTTAAAAGAACTTGCTTTCAATCTTGTTGATTTTGTACGAAAGGGGACATTTGTAGTTTTGAACAATACAATTGAAGTTAATAACTTAAATTATTCACTTTTGCTTTTCTTTTTCTTCTTTTCGCTTTTAGTACTGGATTCAATAACAAGTTCCTCTTCTTCGTCGTCAGCTTTTCGTTTCTTCTCCTTTTTGGCACTTTTTTCTTTCTTGTCTTTCTTTGCTGTGGTTGGTGCTTCATCCACGACTTCTTCCACCAATGGTTTCGCAGGTGTAGCTGTCTCAGACTTCCAGTTGACAGGTGTGCTATCATTGGTTCTTCCGTACTTATCCAACAATCCATCCTTTATCATTGACTTCTTCTTTGTTGCAACTGGACCCAACCCCCAGCGTCGAGGATACGTATCTCTCTCCATGATGACTCGTTTAATCTTTGCAACAACACCGTGATCAACAGTAGCCATGACAGCTGTGGTCATTTCTGCGATACCAAGAGCAATAGCTTCTCCTTTGGTAGACATGAGAACAACTTCTTCCCCGTTGCCAATGTCATCGGCGAAACGAAGCAACCCTGGAATCATCAACTTTGCGCCATAACAAATAGCATTCACCGCACTGTCCTTGACAACCACACGTTTTAAGCCTGTCAATAGTGCCTCCAAAGGACGAACTACACGTCGCAAGTATGTCTCATCTTTTTGATTATCCATCTTCCATTGAGCATCCAGTACATCATGCATCGATACAAGACCATCATTCTCACTGACAGCACCAGATCTCACTCTTCGAAGTTCCTGCATATGCCCTCCAGTTCCAAGGACGAGTCCAAGGTGGACACACAGGGTACGGATGTAAGTTCCGGCTTGACAGCTGACCCAAAAGACTCCCAAATTGCGTTTTTCGTCAAACTCAATAAGCTTGCTCTTATAGATGGTTCGAATTCGAAGCTGACGTTTTACAGCACTGATAACGGGAGGTAGCTGGAACAATGCGCCAGTGAGAGTCTCAATTGCACGACCAAGTTTGGCTTCCGATTCGATTGCATTGTGTAGCCGAACCACAGCAACGTATTCCTTTCCTGCGCCTTGCTGAGATTTGACTAGTCGAGTGGCTCGATCAATGCACACGATCAGACATCCAGTAACCTTCGGATCCAAAGTTCCACTGTGTCCAGTTTTATCGCATCGAAGAATCCTTCTGATCCAGGCAACAACTTCATGAGATGAAGGATTTGCAGGCTTGTCCAGATTAATAAAACCGGACTTAATGTATTCTTCAATCGGGCGTTTTAAAGGTGTGTACCCGTTTGGAATCGGAGTGTAGTGTCCAGTTCTGATATTCAATTTGTCAAAGTTCTTCAGCAGAAGCGGCCATTCACTGGTGTCTAGCGCAGGGGTCTCAGCTTCAGGTTGAATCACAAATCCTTCCACCACATCTCCGCTCTTAGATTGCTTCTTGTCCTTGCCCATCTTGCTTTCAATGGATTTGAAACAAGCTCAAATTGAATGGTCTAGCGAATTTCACAAGGAGGATAGTCCCCATTTTTTTTATTTTTATTATTATTATTATTATTATTTTTTTTTTTTAAACAACAACAAAAATCGATTTTTTTAAAACTACTAGTAGTGGATAAAAGCCATCAAATTCTAATTTCTTAATAAACAA
>Ga0335398_10010557_pt1 | contig 10483 bp, 7 predicted proteins | sample BON03_FD_205742 | JGI IMG/M metagenome (GOLD analysis project Ga0335398, IMG submission 205742) | Freshwater microbial communities from Lake Bonney liftoff mats and glacier meltwater in Antarctica - BON-03 (spades assembly) (version 2) | ecosystem: Environmental > Aquatic > Freshwater > Ice >...
AGCCCGTCCGACGTCCAGCGAACTTCGAGCGAATTGGTTCCCAAACCGCCGCAAACAGCGACATGCCCTTAATTCGCTGTGCACCCCAATCTGCAGACAGCTCAGAGGCTGGCACGCCCCAAACTTTCTCGTTGTAGGTCTTGAAGAAATGGTCAAAGAGCCGGCGTCCATAATTGGCAACGATGTAGTCCTCAAGAGTCTTCTGCTCTTTGGGCGGTCGTATACGGACCCACAGCGCAGATGCAATGCATCGCACAGCCTCAATTGGCCCCAAGTTTACTAGCGCATTCACAGGCTTGATGGGGTAGTCGTAGTACTTCGACTTGTAGTAAATTCGGCTCATACGAGGCCGTAGAAGAAAGTCTTCAGCTGGCAGGATCTCATGCCAGAGTGCCTCTACCTCTGGGACTTTGGTAAAGAAGCGATGTCCACCGATATCAAAGCGGTATCCATCACGCTCGACCGATCTAGAAATGCCACCGACAATGTCGTCTGCTTCCAAGATTGTGCTGTGAACCCCACTTTTTTCTAGTTCGAATGCTGCTGTGAGTCCGGCCGGACCAGCACCAATCACCAGAACATCTAGTTGGGTAAGTTGAGTTGAGTTTTCTGAAGTATTTTGGGTCATGAGCATTGTGATAGAAGCTAGGAGCGACTACTCAGTGAGATTAGCCTGAAGCGCAAGGCCGCTGGCATTCACGCCGGTTTGAGGTGCCGGACCTCTGCTGTTGCTGCTTCTACGCGTTTTACCCACAAGATGCTGTCAGTGCGAAAGCTTGCCACTCGGACTGACCAGCAATCGACGGTCTGTCGGCCTGCGTTGCTGCAAAAGAACGTAGTCATGGATTGTTCCTGCTGATAAGCGTCAGCACCTTGAACCTGTTGCACAGTGCCATCGGCAAGGTGAAGTTCAAACTGAGTGGCTTGAGCACTGAAGGCTGTTGCTGTGGCTGTTCCATGGCTATCCATTCTCAGATTTTACGGGTTCTCAGCTGTGGATCGCTAGTGGCCTAACCCTGTTAATTCAGTTGATTTTTGGTAGGAAACCCAGTTGATGAAGGGTGGAGGAGCTGTGGATGGGAGTGAGGGTTTCCACAGGTGGTCGAAGATTGTCTCTGGAACTGACTACTTCGTGCAATGCTCACAGGGTGAATGAAGATCAAGTAGGCGCAGCCCAAGCTCATGATTCTGTACCAAACCCTGATACTGAACTTCAGACAGACCAGGTAACAGACACAGCGGGTATTGGGTTCACTTGTCCACGGTGCCGCCTTCAAGTTCTTGAGGAGTTCTACGGTCCCTGCAGCTCTTGCAGAACCACTTTGCGGGTCCAAGTCGGTGGCCACGCCAGAGAAGTAGAAGATGTGGCCTACGAGCCCAAGATGAATGTGACCCCAAATGCAGTAGCAACAAAAGAATAACCCCCCCTCCTCCTCCTAACCTGTTTTGTCATGCGGTGGACCCCCTATAGGGGGTCCACCGCATGACAAAACAGGTTAGGAGGAGGGGGTGTGGGATGAGGGATGGGGGGTGTTAGCCAAGCAGAGCTTGGTGTGCGGCCCAGCGATAGTCGGCCTTACCCGAGGGGGACCGAAGGATCTCATCGCGTCGGATGATGGCCCTAGGAAGTTTGTACCTCGCAATATGTTCTGACGCGACGCTGCAAATTTGCTCATCCGTTACAGAAGCACCCGGGCGAATTTGCACAATTGCCACCACTTCAGAGCCGAAACGCTCCGATGGTCTGCCGCAGACAACTGCATCGAAGACCTCAGGATGCGACTTGACAGCTGTCTCAACTTCTTCGGCAAAGACTTTCTCGCCTCCAGTGGTGATGCAAGCGGAGTCTCGTCCGAGCAGTTCAATCATTCCGCTTTCTGATAAACGCGCTCGATCACCTGGAATGGCATAGCGAATCCCGTCAATCACGGGAAATGTTGCTTCGGTCTTGACCTTGTCTCGGAGGTACCCCAACGGCACGCGACCGGATTGAGCTAGCCATCCTGACCCCTGCTCACCAGGAGTCATCTTTCGGCCGAGGTCCTCGCTGAGGACAACCGAAGTTGAAGCTGGAGTAAAGCCGGAGACATTGCGATTGAGTGCAGAGCGTCGCGCTACCCCCTGCCGGCCAGATTCAGTTGACCCTAAGACGTCAAGAATGCTGATCTCTGGCAAAAACTCTAGGAGTTCAGATTGAACCCCTTCAGAAAGCACTGCACCACCAGAAAGTAAATACCTGAGGGAGCCAAGCTCACGAGATTTACAAGCTTCCCGCTCCCTAACAAGCTGATCGAGAAGTGGGCGAGCCATCGGGTCGCCTACGAGTAGCAAAGAGGTGGCCTTGGAGTTCTCGATAGTAGACAACACATCCTTAGGGTCGAAGTGATCCACCACGCTCTGAATAATCACCGCGCCACCAGCAATCCAAGTTGAGAGAGCATTCCAATGTGCGGCACCGTGCATTAGAGGGGGAGCCGGAAGTGCCCGCACCCGCCCATGGGCTTGAGCCAGGAGTTGCCCAACACTTTGGAACTCCTTGCCGCTCTTACTGCGCACTCCAAGCGCCGCCACCAAAAAATCAGCCTGTCTCCACATGGCACCCTTGGGCATTCCTGTGGTGCCACCGGTGTAACACAAGTAGATATCGTCACCAGTCCATCCGCTAGAGATAAAGCTTGGCAACGTCGGCGAGGCAGCCGCCAAGGCGGCCTCATATTCGACGGCCCCGGGCAGTAGTCCATTGCCAGATTCATCGGCCACTTGAATAATGAGTTCTAGTGGGTGGTTCAACTCGGAGAATATAGAGCTCAGCACTGGAGCAAATCGGTCATGAATGATGATTCCTCGAGCTGCAGCATCATTGAGTAAGTAGGTCAATTCTTCTGCAACGTAGCGATAGTTCACGTTAAATGGAACAGATCCCGCCTTCCAGCAACCAAGCATTGACTCTAAGTATTCGTTGCCGTTCAGCAGGTACAACGCAACATGTGACTGAGAAGACTCCCAACGCTCTGCAGGGTTCTTTTGAACACTCCAATCGCCGGGTTTCTGTGGGCCGAAACCTGCCTGATGGAGCACGCTTGCGAGTCTTTGCGTTCGGTCTTGTACTTGCGCCCAACTAAAGGTTCGATCACGAAAGATCAGGCAGTCAGCATCTGGCTGTTTGTTGGCTAGGGCTTCACAAATCGTTACAATATCGAGTTCCATTATCGGCGACAGATCTGATAGCGGGAGCCGGCCCTAGACGTTCAGGGCTACTGGAATCTCAGAGACAGCCTGAAGGGGAAAGTGACAGGCTACGTAGTGGTCCTCAGAGACGTGTTGCATCTGGGGCTCAACCTGTGAACAAATCTCTTGTGCTAGCGGGCAACGAGTGCGAAACCTGCAGCCGCTCGGTGGAGAAATCGGAGAAGGCAGATCACCCTCAAGGTGATGCTCGGTGTCTAGTGATGCGTTGGGATCTGGCAAAGGGATAGCTGCAAGCAGAGCACGAGTATACGGGTGTGCTGGTGCTGCATAGAGGGTGTCTGGGTTGCCAATCTCACACATCTTGCCTAGGTACATCACTGCAACTCGATCAGACACGTTCTTCACAACAGCTAGGTCGTGGGCGATAAAGACCAAAGTCAGCCCGTATCGTGCTTTCATATCCTCAAGCAGATTCAGAATCTGTGCTTGCACCGACACATCAAGTGCAGAAACAGGCTCATCACAGATGATCACCTTTGGCTCTGTAATCACTGCCCTTGCAATAGAGATTCGCTGGCATTGCCCACCTGAGAACTCGTGCGGCTTGCGCTCGGCAGCTGCATCGGGGTCGATACCCACAGAGGCGAGGACCTCTGAAACCTTGACTCTACGCTCCTCGGGAGTTCCAATTTTCCAGATATTGAGGGGCTCCTCAACGATCTGCATGACGGTTCGCCGAGGGTTCAGCGAGCTAATCGGATCTTGAAAGATCATCTGCAGTCTTGGCCGTGTGTTGCGTAACTGCTCTCCCCGTAGCGAGCAAAGATCAGTACCGTCAAGAAGAACTTGGCCGCGAGTTGGCCGCGGAAGTTGCATGATGGCTTTTCCGGTTGTCGACTTGCCACAACCAGATTCCCCCACTAACCCAATTGTTTCTCCACTAGAAATATCAAATGAGATATTGCTGACTGCAGAGACTTTCTTGCCTCGTCCAGCAGGAAAATCAACTACTAGGTTCTCTACCCTGAGTAGGGATTCTGAGGACTCCCGAAGGTGTGCAGTTCCGCTTCCAGCCATAACTAGATACCCTCTATTTGTTCTTGAGCTGTGTCTGTTGGTTCAAGCTCGGCTGCAGCGTTCACATCGGCGTTTGCATCGACAGATACACGAGTTGGAATCACAAATTTAGGGGCCGTTGTCATGAGACGCTGAGCTGCCAGGCGCAAGCGCACCTCTTCTGTTTCTGGTGAGCCAATTGGGTAGAAGCAGGCATACAAATGCTCGGGTCTTGTGACTGAGGGAGTAAGCCTCGGCGCTTCTTCCTGGCAGCGAGGCTGCACATAGGGGCACCTTGGGCTGAATGCGCAACCTTTCGGCGGATTAACTAGATCTGGTGGCCGTCCGCCGATAGCTGCAAGCCGTGTGTGGGATGGGTCGGTTAGCTTAGGAATGGCGGACATAAGAGCCTCGGTGTAAGGCATCTTCATGTCACTAAACAGCAAAGCGGTTGGAGCCTGCTCCACAATTTGACCGGCGTACATCACAGCAATCTCATCGGCTCTCCCGGCAACTACCCCAAGATCGTGAGTCACCAAGATCATTCCCATAAAGCGCTCACGCTGCTGTTCTGCGAGCAGGTCAAGAATCTGGGCTTGAACGGTCACGTCGAGTGCCGTAGTCGGTTCGTCAGCGAAGAGCAGTTTGGGTCCACAAGCAAGTGCAACGGCGATAACTACCCGCTGTCGCATCCCGCCAGACATTTCGTGGGGATATGTAGAAAAACGCTTATCGGGTTCAGGTATCTTGACAGCTTTGAGCAGCGCAACAGCTGTGTCTTTGGCATCAGATTTGCTCATATTGCGGTGAAAACGGAGCGACTCGGTTATCTGTAGACCAATCTTCATGACGGGGTTGAGTGCCGTCATTGGATCTTGGAAGATCATGGCCATCTCATCGCCCCAGAGTTTTCGGTACTCGTTATCGTTGAGGCCCGAGATCTCTTTGCCCTCAAATATGACCTGGCCAGATCGTTCAGTATTTGAACGAGGCAGCAGACCCATAATTGAACGAGAGAGTACTGATTTTCCTGACCCGGACTCGCCTACAACTCCCAAGGTTTTTCCGCGTTCCAATGACAGCGAAACCCCGTTTACGGCAGTGAGCTGGCCGCGATCGGTAGTGAATTTCGTGATGATATCTCGTACATCAAGAAGCGTGGGAGCTCCCGGCGTGCCGCTAGGCACGGCAAGGCCCGTGACGGGCGTCTGTATGTTCACAGCACAGACTCCCGCACACCGAACTTCCGGCTCACCGCATCACCTAAGAAGTTGAGTGCCATGACTGTGAGGAACAAAATCAGTGAAGTGAAAATGACTATATGGGGTGAGTTGCGCATCTGTCCGCGACCCTCGGCGATTATGTTCCCCCAAGATGGCATCGGGAGTTGAACCCCGACTCCAAACAAGCTCAGGCCACCTTCGGCAACAATTGCAATACCAACTCCGAGCAATGAGATTGACAACATCGCTGGCATCACATTGGGCAGCACCTCGCGAATCATGATGCGCCAATTCTTTGCTCCCATTGCCTTAGAGGCAAGCACAAACTCACGCTCGGACCATGCCAAGGTGTTGGCCCGTGTTATGCGGCCAAGTAGCGGAATCGAGACGATTCCAAGGCCAAGAACAACTACGGCAAGCCGACGAGAAGAGGTTACTCCCGCACCGCTAGCTAGAACCGTGACTAATGAAAGTGCAAGCACAAACTGTGGGATTGCAAGAAGCACGTTCATCAGCGGGGTAATTAGGCCGTCAACTCGACCACGAAAGAACCCGGTCAGTAGGCCGAGCATGCCTCCCAGAATTAGGCCAAAGGCAACTGCACCAAAGCCGACGATGAACGATGAACGGGTACCCCAGATGATTCGTGACAGCAAATCACGTCCGATTGCATCGCCGCCAAACCAGTGCCCTGCAGTCGGCCCCTTTCTTGCTATTGCGAGGAAGGATTGATTCGGGTCCGGAATCGGAAGCAAGGGGGCAAGGATTGCAAGCAGAGCTAAGAAGGCGATCCACCCAATTGCAACCCAGGCAGCTGTGCCTAGGCGGTCACCGCCCACAGCATGCGAGGAGGGGGCCTCGATTGCCTCAATCGTGGGAAGCGAGGAGGGATCAAGATGGGCTATCGAAGTGTCACGATTTGTTTGCATTACGAATCCGTGGATCGAGGACGGTATATAACAGGTCAACGGTGAAGTTCACCAATATGTAGAGAATGGCGATCACAGCCACCATGGACTGGAAAGCAACGATCTGCCGACGGCTGATTGCCTCAAAGAGCATCAGCCCAATACCGGGCAAAGCAAACACCACTTCAACAATCAGAGCCCCACCAATGAGTGTGCCGATATTGAGACCGGCCACTGTGAGCAAAGTGAGTGAGGAAGGTCGCAATGCATGGCGAAACAGGATCCGTCTGGACTTCAGCCCTTTGGCCTTAGCCATCAGAATGAAATCTTGCTGCAGCGTGGCGATCATGTCGCTACGAAGGAGCCGCATGTAAATCGCTATTTGACCGACCGCAAGTGTGATAGTCGGTAAAATCATGTACTGAAGGTGCTCGATCGGTCCCTCGCTTGGTGAGGCGTACCCACTGGTCTTAAACCATCCCAGCTTTACTCCTAGGTAGTACTGCAACAAGAAGCCAAGGGCAAAGTTGGGAATAGCTAGCATTGCAAAGGCAGAGGTGTTCGAGGTGCGGTCAAACCAACTTCCTTTGCGGTAGGCAGTAAGTACCCCCAGGGGAATTGCAATCAGCAGGGCAAGCATCTGGGCGTAGAACATCAATAGCAACGATACTGGTAAGGATTGCCAGAGTCGGTCAGAAACAGGCCGATCAGAACTGACGGTGTAGTAATTGCCCATGTCGCCAGTGGCGAAGTTGCCGAGCCAAGTGGAATAGCGGACGGCAAAGGATTTATCTAACTGCAATTCCTGACGGAGATCTTCTCGTTGCTGCGCGCTTCCCGATGGAATCAGAACCTCGGTTGGGTCACCCGGAAGCAACTCGAGCAGCAAAGAAGCGAAAAGGGTCACCAAGATGACTGTGACTATAAGTTGTCCGAATTTTTTCAGAATGAACATCTGTTCCGATTCCCACTCGTGGTGGTTCTTGAGACCAAAACTTGGCTGTAGCTATACGGTGATCGGGACAGACACCCCGATCACCGTATGTCTACTGAATCTCAGTGAGTGAGTCTTAACTTTGGATCCACATTCCTGTTACCGGGTGTCCGCTAGCAAGGCCTGGGAACGGCGCCCCAGCATTATCTGGTAAGTCAGGACCGAGCGTGCCAGATACATCCGTGGCAGTAGCTATGTCCCAGAGGGTCCATTGCAGCCAAATGCTGTAACCCTCCTTGGCAAACTGCTTGTTGATATCGCCGTAGATCTGCTGACGCTTGGCTTTGTCTGGAGTTGCACGACCCTCTTCCAAGAGTGCGTTTATCTCGGGGTCATTAAACCTGCTGAAGTTCACTGGGTTACCCTCTCCATCCCACCACACGTAGTTGGCGTCCGGGTCACCACCTGGGTAATTACGAAAGACCATTGCCTGGAATTTTCCAGAGATAGCAGTGCTAATCAAAGCAGCTTGCTCAAGGGCGCTAATCGTGACCTTTATGCCAGCGGCTTTACCCATCTGCTGCACTACTGCTGCCGCAGCCTGGGTTGCTGGATCTGGTGTTGCAATGAGCGTGAACTCAAGATCAGTACCTGTCTCTTGCTTGTACTGCGCCACAAGTTTCTTAGCGCCTTCAAGGTCATAGGTGGGGTAGCCGCTGTCTTTCAGGTAGCCAATTCCACCGGGGGCAAATGGCCCGTTTGCATTCTGCAAGATTCCAAGATTGACCGTCTCGTTATAGGTCTTCATGTCGATGGACTTGATGGTAGCCATGCGAGCTGTTATCGAATTGAAGGGTGCTACTGAGGTGTTCAACTGGCCAAAGCTGACTTCTCCGAACTTGTCTGATTCGTAGGAGTTGATATTGCCAGCTTTGGTTTCTGTTCGAAGCTGATCAATCTGTTCGCCACCAGACATTTGGATTGCGTTGAGGTCACCTGCGAGCAAACCGTTGATCCGGCTAGCACTCTCTGGTGTTGGCTTGTACACAATTTCATCTAAATAGGGCAGCTGCGCGCCGTCGGAATCCTTTTGCCAGTACTTCGGGTTTTTCTTGACGACAAGGCTCTCGTTCTGGGTCCAGCTCACTAGGCTGAATGGCCCAGTGCCAATCAACTTGGTGTCGCAAGTCGAGGGGTCATCAAGCTGTGACTGCGCAACAATTCCAACGCGCCCAGAACCGTACAAAGCTCCCGGAAGTGAAGCCCATGGTGTTTTTGTGGTCACGGATAAGGTGAGGGGATCGACCACGCTGACATCGGCAATGTTCGCAAACACGAACGAGAACAGCAGCACACTGCGAGCTGCGTACTTTCCGCGATAGGCGTCTAGGTTGTTCTTGACCACGGTTGCATCAAGCGCAGTGCCGTCGTGGAAGGTCACACCAGAGCGCAGGGTGATTGTCCACTGGGTGAAGTCTGCATTTGGTGTGAGGGTCTTTGCCAAGAAAGGTACGTAATCGCCATTCTCATTAGGGGCGGTGAGAGTGTCGTAAATAGATCGGGCTACTTGGATACCGGAGATTGCTAGCTGCGCCTCTGGCAGGCACCAACCGTCTGCGGTTTCGCCTTCTAGTGCGTAAGTCAGCGTGCCGCCTGGTGTCGGCTTTCCTGTGGCTCCACCTGCGGTGTCTTTGGGGGTACTGCTACTGCCGCCACACGCGCCTGCGAATAAAGCCAAGACGATCATCGAACTGATCACCGCGAATGATTTGGCAGTTCGAGATTTTTGAGTTTGCATAAGTTCCCCCTGAGGACAGATTGTTGGTAACAGGTTCTGTGCTCACTCGAATTGGTAGACGGATATTCGCCGCATTACGAACCGAGATAAGCAGACCGCATAAGTGACGCTCTTCACACAGTAGTCAGACTCTACATCTGCTCTCGGCCGGGTCAATGACAGTTGTAGCAATGAAATGAGGATTTCTTTACGTCCCCTCAAAGAATTTGACCGAGATCAACCTAGAGCTGCGGTATCGCACGCTGATAGCCCCGAGCCTGATTCAGAACGATGTCTACGTACTTCTGGCTGCGGTTATAACTAAAATAAGCAGTTCGAAGTGGACCGTCTTGATCAAGCCCCGGGCCTTTTCTACATAAATACACGCCAGCAGTGAGCGCTGCGTCATAAAGGTTTTGTGGGTCGGCTATGCCATCACCTGTTGCGTCTTGTGCCACTGCTTTCCATGAACTGGGGAGAAACTGCATGGGGCCAACAGCGCGATCTGTGGCTGGGGTTCCGTCTAATGCGCCACCATCAGTATCGCGGACGATGGCAAACGAGTTTGATCCGTTCAGCTCGGGGCCAAAGATCGGCGGTGATACAAGCCCATCGTTGCCAAGAATAGCTCCTCGGTACGTGCCGTGTTTACTCTCTGTTCGGCCAACGCCAGCAATTGCCCACCATGGAATTGCACACTTTGGGTTGCTCATAGCTAACACCGCGGCAGCACGCCAGTAGGCGTCAAGTGCGCCAGTAGACAAGTCAGTGCCGTCGATGGTTGCAGACATTCTTGCTTCGCTAACGCGAACTTCGTTCGTTGTTAGTTGCTCAGATAGTTTCTGTGCCGAAGTATTCAGCGCCTGAGAGGTAACTGTTAGTTCGCGTAAGGATGTGTCAAGTGTTGACAACTGCGACTGCAACTCTGATTGACGTTGTTCAAGTTGTCTGAGCTGCTCCGTAGCAACGAGCTCTTTTTTTATTGTACTCCTCGCAACTGACTCAGAGAGAACTCGCGCCCTGTCAAGCCGCTCTCTGTCAGCCGAGCCCAGAGTGGGGTTGAGTACCGACAGCCTGCCAAAACCCGTAATAAACCACTCCACCCCAATGACCCGTAATGCGGCGTGAAGCTTTTGCTGAGTCTCAGTGGCCAGAGTGATTTGTTCAGCTTTGATGGCAAGTGATTGCGAGGCAGTATCGCGCTGCAGAGTGTTGCTCTGAATCGTCTCCTCCGTTTGTTTTAGTTTTTTTTGGACCTGTTCCTGCTGATCGCTGAGCCGCTTTCGTTCTACTACTGCAACGTTAAGTGCAGGCGAACTTGCAGGAACTGCTGCGACTGCAGCAGAAAGACCTTGGCCTGGCAGTGAGTCTGAAGACTGCTGGCTGCTAGCAGCAG
>Ga0335398_10010558_pt1 | contig 10482 bp, 9 predicted proteins | sample BON03_FD_205742 | JGI IMG/M metagenome (GOLD analysis project Ga0335398, IMG submission 205742) | Freshwater microbial communities from Lake Bonney liftoff mats and glacier meltwater in Antarctica - BON-03 (spades assembly) (version 2) | ecosystem: Environmental > Aquatic > Freshwater > Ice >...
TATATATATATATATATATATATATATATATATATATATATATATATATATATATATATATATATATATATATGTATGTGTGTGTGTGTGTGTTTGTGTGTGTGTGTGTGTATCACGTCATTCAGTCGGGCGGCGCCAATCAGATCTGAATGCGGCCACAGCAGCCAACTGTACGGCCGCGAGAGGAGCTGGCGGAAGGGATCCAATGTAGAAGACAAAAGACCACTGTGCCAGTTGTCCTCTAAGCGCTTAGAGGACAACTGGCACAGTGGTCTTTTGTCCTCTACAACACAGCCACTATCTAGGGTTCGACTCCCGGTAGGCCGCAAGCGGTGGCACACGTGGTCTTTTGTCCTTACATCCAAGACCCATTGGCGTCTATCGTGTCTCTTCCTCTTCCTTTCCTGTAGCATTGTAGCAAAGGGTTCGCCCTAACTTGGCACGTTGCTTTAACTTGGTACTCCCTTCCCTTGAGCCCCCCGCGCACACAGTTCGAGCCCTGGAAAGCTGTTGGCACGCGGGGGGGGGGAGCCACCCTTGCTGTGCCCGGTAACGAGTCGCGGGTCGTCCGGCGCAGCAAACGGTTGTGCTGGCGAAGAGTACCAAGTTAGGGCACGGTACCAAGTTAGGGCGAACCCTTTGCTAGTATGCAACAGAGCAACAGCCGCGCGGCGGGCACCTCACCACTGGAGAGCTCACCTAGATGCGAAAGTGGGGTTCGCCTCCTCGGGTTGGCAAGCGGAGTAGGGTAGGGTACAATAGTGGGTAGAGTTTACCAGAACAGTATAGGGTGGGATGGGGTAGGGTATAGAGTAGGGTAGTGAGCCCGAGCCCACGTATGCGAAAGCGGGGTCCAGTCGCTAGAGGCGGCAGGGCGTGCGGAAACCGAGAATTGAGTAACCTTCACTAGCTAGTGGCTAACAATTGCACTCGTGGTCGTGCGAATCCTATAGAGCTAGAGCTGCGCACAAGCGATCAGAAGCGAATGAGACGCCACACTCCAGCGCTGGCCTCTATGCGAGTCCGATTTCCTGTATCGCGAACGTACCCCCAGGCTTCGGGGGACTACTCAATATACTCGGGGTGGCACCCGGGTGGCACCAACCACAACCAGCACAGCACGCGCGTATACACGCGCCAGGGGGGCCACGGCCGCGGCACACATACCACACGCCCCAGAGCCTCCATTTTCGGTTGCCACAGTGCTACAGTATAGTATATAGAAGAAGAAGAAACAGTGGTAGGTAGTCGTGGGCGTAATTAAGATAATTAGAACCCTAACCTGTGCGGGTGTGGGTCATACACACATAACACATAGCAGCAGGGGGCAGGGGGGGGGGGTATGGGGGGTTTTATTACGGTCAGAGCACGAGCGAGCGGGGAGATTCCTCTGGGGAGAGATTATATATATCATAACAATATAATTCAATATAATAATACGGCACGTGAATTATAGACATTTGATATATTAACTAACACCAAGTGACACTAACAATAATGGACAATAATGACAGTAGTGATAATGTGGCGCAAACCCCACGGTAATCTCAGATCAGATCATCACACCAGCAGCACACGCTACTTACTACTTACTGTATATGTATGACGCACACATAATAATTATAAGTGCAGTAAGTGTATTACAGAAATATGATAGAGGGGTACGATTTGATGATTTGATGTATATTATGAAATATAATAAGCAAGAAGAAAATGACAACTCTACACAAAATACTGCTACCACACTGCCACTGCTTGGCTATAGCTAGCTATAGCCGTGTCGTGTGTGCCGCGCGTGCGCGCGTGCCGCACATGAATGATGCTGCTGCACACACACCCGAGTTGCGGCGCGGTGAATGTACGCGCGTGGGTGGATGTGGACAGCCTTTTATATAGGCCGTTTCCCAATAAATAAATCTAAAATCTTTGTTTCTTGTTTTTTTTGGTATATATAATGTATATACTATATACTATGTATATATACAGCAGATACAGAGATTTTTGACTATATCTATATCTATATAGATACAGTATGCAGATATAGCCAAAGAAAAACACACAACGGAAACACATATAATAATTAGAACACACAATCTCAAGCTCAAGAAATCATCAAGATCAAGAATCAAATAATCATAATCAACAATAATATATATAATACAGCAGCCGCAGCCGCATATGTGTGCATTGCCATATGCGTGCGCATGCAACACAAAAGAGCACAGCCTCCAGCCGTGGGAGTCGCCCTGCAGTGCAACCAGAACGTCATAGATGGTCTCTCGCGCTCTACGCCGAGAGCCATTAGGGCTCCTAGAGGCTAGTGGCATCTTGGGATGGAGTTTGAAGTGTCTTTCTGTAACAAACGGTCCAAAACGGCGATCATGTAACAGCAAATAAATGAACCAGCTGAACAGGGTTGTTAGTTTGGCGGCGGCGCGCCTCCAGCGGCCATTGCCTGCAGAGCCTCCAAGAGCTGCAGCTGCTGCTGCTGCCACTGATTGCCCCCCTGCGGCAGATCGGCGGACGCAGACGACTCAGACTCGGGCGTGCGCTGCGGCTGACGCTGTGCTGACGAGAAGGACTGTGGCGGCGGCAAGCTCTGTCGCTGAAACGCCGTAGGAGGCGCTCGAGGAAACCCCCCGGGTGGTGCCTGTGGAACCAGCTGTCGCAGCAGATGCAGCTGCTGAGGGTTAGGGATAGCCCGAGCAGGTGACTTGGGGTTATTAAGCCCAGGGTTAACCTGCTGCTGCATCCCTGGGCGGTTCTGCGCAGATGGCGCATGTGGAAACGACGCGGGTGGTGCACGCGGAAATCCCGCAGGCGGTCCCTGTTGGGCTGAAACACCGCGGGGGAGCACCCGCGGGGTTAAGGTTAACCCCTGTGGAAACCCCGCGGGTGCTCCCTGTGAATATGCCGCAGGTGGTCCCTGTGGTCCCTGTGAATATGCCGCGGGTTGTCCCTGTTGAAACTCCGTGGGTGGTCCCTGTGAATATGCCGCAGGTGGTCCCTGTGAATATACCGCGGGGGGTCCCTGTGGAAACGACGCGGGTGGTCCCTGTAAAAACGCGGGCGACCCCTGTGCAAACGGCCCGGGCGGCGCGTGTGGGAACAACCCGGGTGGCGCGTGTGGAAACGCCGAGGGTAGTCCCTGTGGAGGTGCGTGTGGCGTGTGAGGACAGCCCGCGGGCAGTCCCTGTGGCAATGACGCTGGTCCCTGTAGAAACGACGCGGGCGGCGGTGTGTGTGGAAACGCTGCGGGTGGCCCCTGTGGCGTCGGCGTCTGCGGCAGGCGCTGACCTCTGGTGAGCTGCTCGAGCGTCTGTACTCCTCTCTGCAGCTGGTAGGGCGGAGGTCCAGGAGGTGGAGCAGGTGTGGGCGGCGGCGGCGGGTTGGGCGCTGGGGGCGGGGGAGGGCGCGCTCGCGAGCGGATCGGGGGCGGTGCGCCGGGGTGGTCGACCCGTTGCCAGGCGCTCGCGGTGTAGCTTCGTAGCGGCGGCGCGGGGAGAGGAGCGACGACGTCTGGAATGGGAGGAGGAGCGGGGGCGGCACGCGTGCCCGTAAAGGCGAAGACGTAGCCTTCCGCGGCTTGGGCCGGCCCCGGGCTACTCGGGCTCGGCGGGCCAACCTCTCCAGCCGAGGCTCTGTAGGCTGCGTCCGCTTCGGTTGTATTGTTTGTGTTGCCGAGCAAATTCGGATGCGCGGACGGCATGGCGCCTGGGTACCAATGGCAGCCGCCGGAGGGTTCGCACAGCGGAGACCGCCACAGGAGACCGACGGGCGGCGCGGGCGGCGGCGGCGGCGGCGGCAGCGATAAGCTCATGTCGGGACCGTCGTGCACGCGCACCCACGTGCTGTTGCTGCTGGGGCTGTGGTGGGCGTGCGCGGCGCGGTGTACCTGCCGGTCGGGCGAGTCTCGGCTGGTGGCCTGCCAGCCTCGGGCGCTGGAGACGGCGCCCCCACGCGGACTCGCCCCTCGGCGCGGGCTGCGGCTGCGCTCCCTACTGCGGCTGCGCTCCCTTCGCCCCCCTTCGCCATTCCGCCGCCCCCCCTCACTCCGCGTCTCGCCACTCCGCCCCGCCTCGCGACTCCGCCGCCCTCCCTCGCGACTTCTGCTGCGCCGGCCGCGCCTCCCATCCCCACCACGCGCCTCGTCCCGTCGAACGTCCCGCCGCTCCCGGCTGCGGCCGCCGCCACTGCTCCGCTTGCGCTCGGGGCTGCGGCTGCGCCGGCGCGACTTGCCCTCCCTCCCTCCAGGCTCCCTCCCGTCAGACCCCCTCGCCCTCCCTCCAGGCGCCCTCCCTCCAGGCTCCCTCCCTCCAGGCTCCCTTCCTCCAGGATCCCTCCCTCCAGGGTCTCTCCCTCTAGCCCCCCTCTCTCCAGGCTCCCTCCCTCCAGGTTCCCTCCCTCCAGACTCCCTCCTTTCAGGCTCCCTCCCTCCAGGCTCCCTCCCTCCAGTGTCTCTCCCTCTAGCCCCCCTCTCTCCAGGCTCCCTCCCTCCAGGTTCCCTTCCTCCAGGCTCCCTCCCTCCAGACTCCCTTCTTTCAGGCCCCCTTCTTTCAGACTCCCTCCCTCCAGCCTCCCTCCCTCCAGACCCCCTTCTTTCAGGCTCCCTCCCTCCAGGCTCCCTCCTTTCTGGCTCCCTCCCTCCAGGCTCCCTCCCTCCAGACCCCCCCTGGCCGCCCTCCTCTCTCCGCCGCGGCCGCCGCTCCATGTCCCCCCGCTGGCCGTTCTCCACACGCTGGTGCTTCTCCGAGTCGCGCCTCTCCTCTCGAGAATCCTTCCTCAGGGCACCGCCCTCTCGGCGCCGGCCGGCTTGGCCGCCGCCGCCAACAACACCCCGCCCTCCGCGCTCCTCCTCCCGCCCACCGTCGCGGCCCCCGCTCCGCCTCCCCTCGCGCGCTCCCACCCTGCCCTCTTCCCTCGCCCCATCACTAACCCAGACCCAGGCGCCACCGCGGCCGGGATCGGCGTGCGCCTGCTCGTCATCCACATACGCCGAGTCCGCTCCAGCGCCTGCGTCCTGCGCGTCGCCCTCGCCGCCCGCCGACACCTTTCGCTTGATCCGGTATCGCGGCGCGCCTCCACCGTTGCCCCCAACAGCTTCTTCCAGTGCCTCGTCGATCCAGCGGAGCTCGCCTTCCGCCGTCCAGACTTCGTCCCACTCCATACCGAGTGTGTCCGCGCCCTCCGGGCCCGCCAGCGTACTGCCAAACCCATCCACGACGTCTAAGCCACTCTCACTCCCCGCCCCATCCCCATCTTCTTGCTCTGCCTCCCCCCCCCCCCCCCCCCCCCCCCCCCCCCTTAGCCCCCCTCCCCCCCCGGCCCCTCCCCCCCCTCCTGCTCCGCCCCCCCCCTCCCCCCCCCCCCCCCCTCCTCCGCCTCGCCTTCCTCACCCCCTACCTCCTCCTCCTCCTCGCCTCGCTCCTCCTCCGTAGACGAGGACGACTCGTCCGCGCCCCCGTTCGGCTCGGTGAGGCTGCTGCGTGTCCGCGGGCCACGGCTCTCCTCAAGGGCGTCTCCACCCGCCCTCGCCTCCGCCCCCCTCGCCTTGCGTGCCGCCGCCACCTTGGCCCGGGAATCAGAGACCGGCGTCAAACCAAGGAAGCGCGCCACGTCGGCGTGCGACCGCAAGCGCTTTCCCGCCGGAGTCCAGAAGAACGTGTCGGCGGTGCCGGTCCTGCCCGTTGAGCGATATTCGCGCGTGCACCTCCAGCCAACGGCCAGGCCGGGTGCGCCGCCGCACACCTCCACATAGAGCGCAAGGTCCACCAACGCGGCGGCGAGCTTGGCCACGTCGCCTGGTCTTTGCACGGTCGAATCCGGGGGCTTTGCACTCTTGGCGCGCGTGACCCTGCTCCCATCGAGCACTATTGGTGGCTCGCCGCCCTCAGGTCCCTCAACATTCTCCATTCTTACACCCTCGCCATCACCGCGGCCCGGCGAGCTCCCACTTGCGGCGCTGTCCTTCTCATTGTCGCTGTCGTCCACCATCACCGCTCCTAGCTGCTTCCTCGCGCCATCCGAGCTCCCAGCCGCAACACTGCCCTCCATCTCCTCATCACACGCCACCGTTGGTGCCTTGACGCGGTTCCGCCTATCTTGCCTCTGCCCTCGCCCACTGGCCACTGGGCCGCCTCGCCCACTGGCCACTGGGCCGTCGAGCAGGATGGCCTGGCGCTTGGCCTTGGCCACCATGGGGTGCCGCACGAAATGTGCTGCGACGCGATAAATGAATTGAGTGACAAAAATAGCCTTTTTTTATTCACGTGAACGCACGTGAATGTATTTTTTTTTTTTTTTTTTTTTTTTTTTTTTTTCTCCATTTTTTTTTTTTTTTTTTTTTTTTTTTTTCGGGTTAACCCGAATGTATTTTTTTTCTCGAATTATAGGGACACGTTGAGATAGTTGCTACGACACTGGCACGACTATAGTAATAAGTATACGATCTGTATCTTAATTACGCTCTTCAAAAACATATATGCCAACTGCCTGCGTAAACGCAGTTCGCACGTCTATTTTTGAACAGCGCAGACGCAGCTTTCGCACTTATATTTTTTTTGAGAACAGCGTATACAAAAAAACGCTCAGCGTTTCGCAAAATACTAACTTTAAACTGTCCCCGACCGGCCTACCTCGGAGGCTCCTCGCCTCTGGCCTCGCCCTCGCAGTCGTTGTGGCAGGCGCTCGCCGCGTTAGCCTTTATTTACCCTTTACAAGATAATATATTGTTATTGTTGCACTTCCAAAGCTTTATTATCGTGGAAGTCTACTAAGTCTATCATTCTGTTGTTGCCCTCCCCAACCCTGCAACGCCTACCATAACGCAATACTATTGCACGCCCATTGCGCAATATACGCCCCGCCACCGACGCTCCCTTTGTCCTTTGTATGCCATACATCAACATCATACAATATTGGTGATGGCAATATCGTGTAAAGGCCAATCGCCGCGCCGTCCGTGCCCAGCACCTGCTCAGCCGCCTGACGACGGCGGTCTCTCGGCCTTCATCCCCAGCACCGCGAGCGCCGCGAGCGCCGCCGTCTCTGCCCTCAGGATGTTGGCTCCGAGCGAGACGAGCGTCACGCAGCCCATTCTGGAGAGCACCTCAAACTCTGCGGGCGAAAAGCCGCCCTCCGGCCCGATGAGCACGCCCGGCGAGCTGCCCACGTCAGCCTGCGCGAGCGACACGCCGCCGCCCCGTTCGTCACACGCGCAGAGGGGGACGGCTGAGTCCCACTCGGCCAAGGCTTCGAGCAGTGGCTTGGGGGCGAGCACCCTGGGCACAGTCAGCCGCCCCGACTGCTCGGCCGCCTCGGTGGCGATGGCGGTGAGCCGCACCAAGTTGACGTCTCGCGCAGAGCAGTACTCCGAGACGATCGGCTGCAGCGTGTGCACCCCGAGCTCGGTCGCCTTCTCAATGACCATCGGCAGGCGCGAGCCCTTGAGTACGCCAAAGAGCAGTGTCGGCCCGCCGACGTGCGCCGGCGCGGGTCGCAGCTGCGAAACAATGCTGAGCTCGCCAGCCTTGCGGTCCAGCCTCTCGACGGTCGCCTCGAACTCGCCATCCGCCGCGTTGAAGAGGCGGCACGGCTTGCCAGACTTCACCCTCATGACAGAATAGAGGTAGTGCCGCATCTCATCGGCGAGGTCGACGCGCGCGCCGACGGCGAGGGGAACCGGTACGTGCAAGCGCGGGCCCAACGCGCGTCCGCCACCCATGCGGCCGGCAGCCGTAACCGTCGCGCCCGCCGCGCCCGCCAGCGCGGCGAGGAGAGATGAGCGGCGTGGCATTATTGTGATTCACAGCCAGTTGTTCACAGCTCGTTTTTGTAAACGATTTATTGAATCATAGAAGCACTAACACCGGTTCTAAAAGATTCGCTACTCATATATATTTATTACTTATATATATATAAGTAAGAGTTTGTATTAATTCTGATCTGCTCTCACTACTGTTAAGGGGACATAGGAGCTACTGTCTACTGTCTACGGTATACAACCCCACTATAGTAATAGTATCTGTATCTATATATAGATATAGATATAGCATATAATGATATAATGATGATGATGATCATATAGCGAGCTGCTATCTCTGTGTCTGTCTATACTAATACTATAGTAGAGTATAGATAAAATAAGTCCAAAAAGTCCACAAGTCCTATTCCTACTACGGTATTGGCAATAGTATTGCCAATAATACCAATACCAATACTATTGGCTATTGGCAATAGTATTGGGCTAGGGTTAGACCTAGAAGATGCAGATGCAGACGACCACTGAGACCTCACACACACAAAACACGAGCACGCACGCACTGGGTCTAACACGAACACGAAACTAATTATAAGTAACGCACATATAGCAAATAGCAGAAAACCAATAAATAGGCTAGGCGCAGCGTTTTCGCGCGCCTGAGACCCGCGGGCGCCCCACGCCTGTGGGCGGCGCGCGCGGCGTATCCCGTGAAAGGGCTGGCAGGCACGGGCACGGGCAAGCGTCGGACGAGTCCGGGGTGACTAGCTTCTCGCAACAGCGGGCGAAGGGGAGCCGGAGACGGCCGACGGTCCGGGTTCGTGGTTGGACGAGGGGTGTAAGGGAACACTCGCGTCTATAAGTTACTGCAAGGAAAGGTCCGCACGGTGTCAGGACACGGTCGAGAGAGATACCCGGTATAGTGTTATGCAGCGCTTGGTTTGGTCACCGGGGCGGCCGTGCCAGGGCCTGATATTGTGCGCTAGTGGGGTTCTGCTGCGCTTCGGCGGCGATGGCGACGGCCGAGATGGCTGCGGCGGCGGCGGCGGAGGAGAGAGGGGTGGTGACGGCGACGGCCGAGATTGTGGTGGCGGCCATGGCTGCGGCGGAGATTGTAGTGGCGGCGATGGCGGCGGCGGAGATGGTGGTGGCGGCGATGGCGGCGGCGGAGATGGTGGTGGCGGCGATGGCGGCGGCGGAGATGGCGGCCGCAATCGCCTCGGTGGAAGGAGTAGGAGTGCGGGCGTCGTCAGCACCCGTGGGCGGCGCAGCAGCCGAGCGCGCGGCCAGGCCGGCTCGCACCCGCATCGCCACCTCCGAACTGGGCCACCTAGCGGCGAAATAGCGCACGTCGTCGCGGTTCTGGAGCGCGCGGAGCTGGCTCTCCGAGATGTGCTCGAGCTCGGCAGAGAGTTCCAAGACGTCTAACCCAGTCTCTTTGAGCGTTGCGAGGAATTGGAGCAGGATGGACTGCGAGCGCACGGCCGAGGCGAAGAGCGCGAAGGCGGTGATGTTCGGCTTGAGCGCGGCGCAGGTGGCGGCGACGAGGGAGTCCTTGAGCAGCTCAGAGTAGTCGACGTCCGAGGCTACCACGATGTCGTACCCGACGCCGCCGGCCATCGCAGCTAGATCGGCCTCTCTGGCCCAGTCCAGCGAGCGCACCGAGACGCACCGGGAGAGCTCTGGCAGCGGAGGCGCATCGGGGTGGCACTGCCGATGCTGCCGAACCGTATCGTCGTACGCGGACAGGGTGGAGGAGATGGTGGGAAGCAAATCGGCGAGATCAGTGACCACCACACGGCTAACGCCAGCCATCGCCAAGGCGAGGCCGCCGAGCGCCGAGCACCCGCACCCGAGCTCGATGGCCGTCACCTCAGACACATCAAGGTCGCCGCACAACCGCGCGGTGTGCTTGCCCAGCGTCGCGGCCAATGCAGGGGCAGCATGCCAAACCAACGCACCTGTGCCCAACTGTTCCGTAGTCTCCTGACTCTGCTGCTTCACCTCAAACTCAAGCCCGCCGACGTCGTAGGTGCACGAGGCACCGGCGAAGGCGGCGACAAAGGACGCCTCAGGGCAGCCGTCCGAGGAAAAGTCGAGCTGCATCAGAACGGGCGTTGGCGACGCGGCGAGTCCAGAAGCGCGGAAATTCCCTACGGGGGCAGGTCGAATGTGGGGGGGGGGGGCGGGAAACCAGCGGGAAACGCGGGAATGGCGTATCCCTATAGGGGCCATGGCAGAGTAGTCAGACATCGGTATCTATCTCGTTCGTCGTTCATCCAAACTCCAGGTCGTCATCCATGCGCGCGGTGTGACTGTACTGTGTGTTGTTATATCCATGACATGCACACGCTCGTGGCGCGCTCTTCTGTTTAATATAGCAGAGCTATAAGTGCCCCTTTCCCCCCTTCCGCTCGAGCGCCACGACTGGCCGCGACTTACGGCGCGACACCCACACTGCCGCTTGCGCGATTTAGCAGAGCGTTTACACGGTATTGTTTTACTTCGAGGCTTATATGCACTAATCGATCGTCTTGTACCCCCCCCCCCCACCACTATTGATTGCACCACTACCACTATATCACTACCACTATTGCGCTATTGCTATTGCGCGCAATACACAACACACGACCCCCCCCCCCCCCCCCCCCCCCCCCCCCTCCCCCCCCCCCCCCACCTCCCCCCTACCACCACACCCCACCCCCCACACACCACATCCAACT
>Ga0335398_10010559_pt1 | contig 10481 bp, 10 predicted proteins | sample BON03_FD_205742 | JGI IMG/M metagenome (GOLD analysis project Ga0335398, IMG submission 205742) | Freshwater microbial communities from Lake Bonney liftoff mats and glacier meltwater in Antarctica - BON-03 (spades assembly) (version 2) | ecosystem: Environmental > Aquatic > Freshwater > Ice >...
ATATAGATATATATATGTTTATATAATAGGACTCGGCCTTGATTCTTACGCGTCGGCCTCTGATTTGTCTTTTAATATTTTTTTTGTGAATGTGTGATATTTTATTGTGTGAATGAGTGAGTCGGCCTTGATTCTTCGAATCGGCCCTACTCTGTTTCCTTCTAATGGGATGCATGAGTGCATGGCCGTCTCTTTCGAGACGAGGTACATGTACATCGGGTACGTAATTGGATTTCGCCTGTTCGGTGATGGGGGAACGTTAGAACACAGGAAAAGTCCTGGTGTTTCGTCTCCCGTTTTAGACGCAAACTGAGAAGGACGACAGGACATTGTCTTCTGGGAACGCAGAGACCGCAGATGTTGTGTGTGGCAGCATGGGTCTGGTTCAGCCTGTCTACAGAGTTTGTGGCTGTCAAACTGCCCGCGGCGTGGGCGCCTCGCGAGTCTGGCCACCGCGTCCGGCGGCTTGACGGAGTGCGCCTCGTCGATCTTGTCGCGCCATTGCCGCACTTTTGCGGCGATGCGTGGCTCTGCCTCTGCGGCTGCCTCGAGCATACCGCTGAGCTGCCCGAGGTCGCGCCGGAGCTGCTTCTCTGCGCGTGCCGAGTCCAGCGGCCTCGACTCGGCTAGGCTGTTGCGGTGCGTGGGTGCAGCGTGGATGGCGCCTAGCCGCGCCTCTGCATCTGGGGCTGGGGCGGCGACCTGCGGAACGCTTCACCCGTCGGCTGTCCATTTGATGATGCCAATGATGCGCGCCAGCCAGTCACTGCGGATGTTCGCGCGCGCGTGTCACATGCGCCCTGCGTTGTTGATGCCTCGCGCGTCTGTTCGGTTTGTAGGCACCCATGCCGCGATGACGGCCGTTTCGACTCCTCCGCTCGGCAGTAAATGGCCGGTGCGCTGCGCACTCCTCTGTCGTCGTCGGGGCTCACGGTGCCTCCGAATATGAGTCGAGCAGCGTCTCCGCCGCCTTTGTGCTGTGCTTGCGCGCAGCTGACGTGCGCCCTGCGGCCTGGTCGTCAAGGACGCCCAACATCTCATGCTCGCCGCCGGCCGGTAGCAGGAAGCGCAGCTGGCCGTCTGCGCGCTGTTGCACCGAGACGACCAGAATAGCATCTCCGAGGAGGTTGGATGTGTCCAGCGTGGGTTAACCCCCTTTTGCTCCCACGTCCGCCGATCCCCGGCAGGGCTCAGCGCGTGGGCTCGTGCCCTCGATGGGTCTGTTGCCTGTCACCCTGTTGGCCGGCGTCTTTGCTCCCACGTCCGCCGATCCCCGGAAGGGTTCAGCGCGTGGGCTCATGCCCTCGATGGGTCTTTCGCCTGTCACCCTGTTGGCCGGCGTCTTTGCTCCCACGTCCGCCGATCCCCAGCAGCCAGCAGGGCTCAGCGCGTGGGCTCGTGCCCTCGATGGGTCTTTCGCCTGTCACCCTGTTGGCCGGCGTCTTTGCTCCCCTGTCCGCCGATCCCCGGCAGGGCTCAGCGCGTGGGCTCGTGCCCTCGACGGGTCTTTCGCCTGTCACCCTGTTGGCCGGCGTCTTTGCTCCCACGTCCGCCGATCCCCAGCAGGGCTCAGCGCGTGGGCTTGTGCCCTCGATCAGTCTTTTGTCTGTCACCCTGCTGGCCGGCGTCTTTGCTCCCACGTCCGCCGATCCCCGGCAGGGCTCAGCGCGTGGGCTCGTGCCCTCGATGGGTCTTTCGCCTGTCACCCTGTAGGCCGGCGTCTTTGCTCCCACGTCCGCTGATCCCCGGCAGGGCTCCGCGCGTTGGCTCGTGCCCTTGATGGGTCTTTCGCCTGTCACCCTGTTGGCCAGCTATGCCCCGAGGACACATGGGGTTGAGGGGTGAGATCAGCTCGGCGCGTTGCGCTCTGAATGTTTCTGGACTCAGCGTAGCCAGTATACTGAGGTAGACTGTGCCTAGATTCTTCCCATTGTGAAATCTGGGCACGTAATCCCTAGGTGTAATCTCCCCCGCGCGGCTAAAACAAAACTGTTGTAAGGGTAAGATGATAAACTTAGCGTGTTATAAAAAAAAACTCCAGCTCACGCCGATCGATGGCTTCAGCCGACGGGTAGCTTTGGAGCTGTTGCGCCCAGGCTGCACTGGCAGGTAGGCGCCCCAGCCCGACCAGCCGGCGAGCTGCCTATGGCGTGACACGGTGGTGCTTGTTTTGGCGGCCTCGAAGCGCGGACCGTCAAGATGCGCGTGCGCCCACCCGACCCTGCTCCGCGCATGATGTGCGGAAGTGGCCACGGCGGCTGAGCAGGAGGCTGCACGCGTGTCTTGTATGACCGGTTTCCGGGTTTGTATGGGGTTTCTGCACAGGTACGACGTGTCGGTGGCGGTCTCAATCGGAGAAGATGCCGCACCCCGCTTGGGAGCCTCCGAACCGAGCTTCGACGCCTCGCAGCTGCCGACGGGGAGGTGAGCAACACCAGCACGCGCGGTCGCGCGGCCTCGCGTGCTGGGGCCGCACCTGCTGCTAACCCAAACCCACCGCATACCGCCCTCTTCGCAGGGCCGGCTCGACGCGATGCCGCGCCAGTTTGTGCTCAGCTCTCCGGTGCCATCAAGCGGGCCGCATTGGAGCTGTTTGCGGAGGTGCCTGGGCTTGCGCGCGGCGCGTGTGACTCCGGGATGCGGCTGGCCCGCGCCATCTAGTCCATGTGCGAGGTCTACCCCGCGTGCGTGTGCCCCAGTTGTGGCCAGGGGACCAGTGGTGTGCTCGTTCGTGCTGACGTTTTCTAATACACCGCACTGTGAACAGTGCTGCAGCTGCCGTCAGGCGGCCATTTTAGTGTCTGGGGCTGGGGCGCGTGTAGAGTCGTGCTGAGTGTAATTCTGGTGGCACACGGCTTGGTGGAGGTGTGTGCGGGCTTGCCGTGCCCTTGCATCTGGGTGTTGGCCTTGTTGTCCGGCTCCCCGGGGGTCATTCTGAGTCATTCACATTAATAAAATTAAGTTTTTTCTGAAATTGTGTGCAAAAATATTATTTAGGCGATTACATAGAGAGAAACCAAAAAAAAAGTCGAAGTCAGTTTTTATGATTTTTTTTGGTATCTGGGAAAATCCAACACCCTCTTTCGGACCTGTACCGGGAGTTTGTTCCCATTCGGAAATCTTTGGGCCTACCCTGGAAACCATCCTGCGTCCTCGGGGCATACCAGCGTCTTTGCTCCCACGTCCGCCGATCCCTGGCAGGGCTCAGCGCGTGGGCTCGTGCCCTCAATGGGTCTTTCGCCTGTCACCCTGTTGGCCGGCGTCTTTGCTCCCACGTCCGCGGATCCCCGGCAGGGCTCAGTGCGTGGGCTCGTGCCCTCCACGGGTCTTTCGCCTGTCACCCTGTTGGCCGGCGTCTTTGATCCCACGTCCGCCGATCCCCGGCAGGGCTCAGCGCGTGGGCTCGTGCCCTTGTTGGCCGGCGTCTTTGCTCCCACTCCCATGTCCGCGGATCCCCGGCAGGGCTTAGAGCATGGGCTTGTACTCTCGATGGGCATCTCGTCGCGCCGCTCCGCTCGAGGCCTCTTCTTGCGCGCTGCGCTCGGCGCCCCGTTGTTGGACTCGGTTTCATATTGGTCGGACCTATGCGGGTGGGACTCCCCACCTAGTGCTGCCGGCCAAAATGCGTCCTTCTGCCTCGGCTTTTGCCCCGGCCGCCGCCGCGTCCTTTTTTGCCTCGGCGGCCGGCGCATGCGGGCGTTGTGCCATCATCGTCGTCATCTGCTGCGTCATGCTCCATTCCGCCGCCGCAGGGTTAACCCGGCCTTCCTCCTCCTCATCTAGGCTGTTGGATGCGGCGTTGGTATCTTCGCCGCGCTGGCGTTTGGCTGCGTGTCTCTCGTGCAGACCTGCGCCGTCTTGCGTGCGTCCTCCGCTGCGGTCCTGTCTGCACGTGCTGAGTCCTTCTCCAGGCTTCCACGCGTGTTTAAGCGATTTGCACGCGTCGTGCCCCGTCTGCCCGAACTTCGGGCAGCATTTCTCTAACGCGCTCTTGCCCCAGTTGGCGGCCACCATCGCTAGGATGCAGGCGCCGCTTCCAGCTGCGGCGCGCTTGAATATCTCCGAGGCGAGGTACGGCCCATGGGTCGCGCCTCCTCGCGTGATGCTGATGAGGCCGCTCTGCTTCGAGTAGTCGACGGTGTAAACGATGTCATGGACTGGCGTCTTGGCTGCAGCTCTGGCGCTTGCGTCTTGCTCCGGCTGCATCTGCGCCGGCTGCCTCGCGGCGCCCTGCGCGCTCGGGCCGGCCGTCACGACGTATTGGAGATAGCTACGCAACTCGATCGCGCCGGCCAGAAGCTTGGTGTGCTGCTCAAAGCTGATCCTCGCCGCGGCCGGGGGGGGTCTGTCGTATGGGCGCGCCGTCGGGTTGCGCGCGGCGAGGAATGCTCCCCGCGCCTCGCTGAGGTGCTTGATCGTCTTCATGATGTAGGCCCGACCCTCCTCCGCGATCTTGACCCTGATGGCCTCCGGCGCTCCATGCCCACCGTAAATGGTGTACGTGTGGATCACTTTGTTGATGGTGTGCGGCAGCGAGCCCTCGTCCGTCTCCGGGAAGCCTCAAAGCGCAATCACCGCAATGACAACGCGTGCGGCGTCCATCAGGTCGGGCAGCATTGAATATCTCTCGTCTGTCTTCGGCTTGGACAGGATTGCTCCACGCGCTGCCGCGCATGTCGCGCGCAGGAGATATCCAAGGTCGAGTTTGCCCCAGTCGCTCCCCGAAGTGGTGGTGTACGCCTCCGGCATCTCGAGGCCCAGGAGCGGCGTTGGGATAGTCTCGCCGTCGGGGGCGAGCGCCAGCGCGAGCCCGCGTCCGAGCAGCGCTTGCCAAGTGGTGCGCGCGACCTCGGACAGGTTCTCCAGGTCTTGGTCGATAAGGCCGCCTTGCATGCTCTGCGGCCCTCGGCGACAAAGTGGACGAGAGGCACCCGCGGGTTAAGGGTTAACCTGACCCGAGCGCTGCGTGATGGCAGTCATCAGGGTGCGGTACTCTGGAGTGTTGGTCGCGCCCGGCACGGGTTAACCCGCGGCCTCAAGCATGCCGCACAGGTGCGTTACGCGCGCCTCCAGCGCGCGCATGTTGCCCAGGTTAAGCACCGCCTGCTGGCTGAGCACGCCGATGCGTTGCTCCACCATATCCGTCACGGCGAAAGCCTCGCCCGCTGTTGCTGCCAACGCGGTGCCGCTCGGTTTTCCTCCGACCATGGCGGAAATCGTCCAGAAGCTTGACGTCACTGTTGCGAATCCCTGCTCGATGGCGAGCCTCTCCATCTTGCCTTTGCCCTCCTTTGCGCCCCAGCAGCCCGCGCGCGTGCGTAACTCTCCACGCGGACCGGGGCCTCCGGGCTTTGCTGTGAATCTGTCCAGCTCGATCGGGGGCAGCGCAGCGTGCGCTAACTCGACTGCGCCCACGGCTCTCTCCTCGTCATCTAGCTCATTGAGATACTCCAGGCCGCGGTGTTTGTCCACCACATTGCTGATGATCTCAGAGTTGACGTTGTACTGGCCGCTCTCGCGCGCGTGTTGCGTCACGTGGCGGTTGCCCAACGCACTGTAGAGCCACGCGGCGGCCGCTAGCTTTCCGTCCATGCCTTTGAGTTCCCCCATCGTGGTGGTAGAGGTAGGTTATCCTCTCCTGCCTCCTCACCTCGGCCGCATCCGGATTGGTTTGCGCCGTGGCGTTTTCCCTCTGCACTGGCGCCAGGTCTTCTGCCTGCAGCTACAGTGCTGCGAGCGTCGCGGCTGGCGTTTTGGCGAGGGCCTCCTTCACCGTCCGATGGAACAAGCCGTACGCCATCGGTGCCGCAGCGTCGGCGACTCCGGGGAGGCTCGCGATGGCGCTCCAGAGACGCGAGAGCGCCTCGTCCTTGATGTAGACCTCCATGGTCCGTGCTTGCGCGGCTTCCCCACTGATCGTGGCGTGCGGCAGCACCAGCTTTGCCATGTTGTGCCACGCCAGCTTCGTTCCAGCCGCTGCTGCTCCTCCTTTCGCGTTGCCCGCCTCCTCCAGCGGGAATGAGGCCACCGCCCCCATTAATTGCCTGGCTGCTTCCGGCATTGCGGTGAGGCTGTGGCTTCCTCGCATGCTGAAGCAGTTGTCGTCGCTTTCTCCGTCCACTGTGACCGGCATGTACGAGAGAGCGTACATGTTCGAAAAGGCTTGCGAGCGTTCCGTCGCGTCGGGGTATCGAGGCTGACGGGTTAACCCGAAATTTCTGGCAGATTAATTTTTTAGGCAAAATTTATGTTTTTTTAAACGAGGATTTTAGCCAGAATCGGATGAATCGTTATTCAGTTGGATCTGCTTTGCAGTTCCTGATGATGAACCTTCCTATGTAAAAGCGTAACGTCTAAGTGTGCAAACTTATAAGTAAGCTGGATTCCTAACCCCGGTCATTCGCTCAGTGGGTAGAAATGCTGCGTATATGTAAATAATGAGCTTGCACCGCGCAGACATTATGGACGCGCTGGTTCTTCACTCCAGAGGGTTAAGGGTTAATCCGCGCCGTTGCAAAAGACAAGCGCGGAGGGCACCGAGACGCGCGACGGCTACGCCAGTGACTTCCACGACACACCCTACATGCGCACCAGAGTGGTTCTAAGATCAGATACAGCTACGGAGATAATGGCAGTTTTATAAGAAAGCTCGCTGCCGACCCGAAGCTTGCAAATGCGGTGGAGGCGCCTGGGCAGCTTTTCTGCGGCTCACTCTACGCGCCAGCCACTCTGATGTGCCACATCGAGCCCTGACAGCAGCTTGATGCTGTCAGCTCGGCATCTTTGGTCCAGGTGGTCGATGCGACGTCCTCCGTTGATGCCGACGTCGGGTTAACCCAAACTGCGGTACTTACACCGCTACGCCAGTTCACCGATAAGCGCTTTGCAGTGAACTGGCGTAACGGTTCAAGTACCGCATTTCACCGCTACAACCTGTCTTCTTTATTTCTTCCTGCCTGGCCTTGATCAATGGTGTCGATTGGAGCTCAGTTCCCGAACATATATGAGCTGGCCAACGCGGTCCCTTTTTGTCAGAGGTAACATAGTAGTACCACTCGCCACGAACGAATGTGGCCGACAGTGGGTCTTGCTCCGGTGTACGTGTGTATATTTATTGTTAACTTGTTTTATAGGTATGGGAAACATAATCGCATTTACTGTAGTCCTTGTCTCCTTATAATCTATCGGCGTACGTTTCCATAGGGAAAACCGTTTCGCTTCCCTGCTCTCGAGCGAGAGAGGAGGAGATAGTTGTTCCTCGACTACGGTTAGAGGTGAAGGAGATGTTAGTGTTGGCTTGGTGTTTCGTCTACGGGCTTTAGCTGGCTTAGCGTCGTAGCTAGCTACTAGGTCGGCACAGCGACGCATCAGCTCGCAAAGCGGCTCCCACGTGGCCTGGCTTATGGGGTCCCCCCTCCGTTTGACCTTATACTCTCGTCCCTTCCCTAAGCCGCGTCGGTCTAGAAAGTAGGGAATCTATAAGAAACTCGTCCTGTTGTACTTTCTCTATATCGGTGACGGTGTAGTATGGTTTGAAGTTTGAGATGTGTACCTTGCTTCTAACCATCTTGTTCTCCAAGTCTAATAACTCATACTTACCCGAGTCCAAGAACTTAGCTACGCGGTAGGGTCCAGTGTAAAAGTATTCTAGTTTCTAGTTTCTTAGCGAGCTCGGGTTGCCTATGGCATACTCTATCATCTACCTTAAAGGGAACAATTGTATCGTGAGTGCGTGTTGTATCCCAGTCTGCGCTGGCGCTAAACTTTTAGCCCGGTCGGACGCTGCAGGGGGGGTTGGGTGAGTGGTTGCTACGGGTGTTCTGAGGGCAAACTAAGCTCCCTTTCGATGCTGTGGGACGGGAGCAGGCAGAAAAACCGGGCCCCTCCGGTCGATTTTGGTCCCCTATGGCTATACAGGCGAGCGTTTCTGCCCGGTACATTTCTAGGGGGGCCCCCAGCGGTATTTTCTCAGAAAATACATATATGCCCCCTCTGAAATGTGATGTGCACGTCTCTCCCCGTCGCAAGCCGCACACAGTGCACGCACCGCACACACAAGGACATCCGCCAAAAACAGCAGGCTCTTATCTCCAGAAATACCCTCAATACTGCTACTCTGAAGTCTGCCGCTACTGCGGCTCGGCAGCTCATGCACACGCGCCAGCGCGTCACGCGTCGTCCATGGGCTCGTCCTCCTCCTCCTCCCCTTCCTCCTCCTCCCCCCCCTCCTCCTCTTTCTCCTCCTCGTTGCTCTCCTCGGGCGCCGCCTGGCCGCCGAACTCGTCGATGCAGCGCTCGGGGAGCCCAGACGCGTCCTGGAAATACAGGGGGGGGTCTCAGTAGGCATGCCCAGAGGCCAGAGGCGCGGGCGGCAGCGCGCAGGCGGCTGCTTACCTCCCAGGTGGCGATCTCGGGCGGAAAGCCCTTCCACAGGACCAGGTAAAGCACGGTGCCTGCGGCCACGTCGGTGCGGCCGGGCGTGATGCCGCCGTCGGCGACCATGTGGTCGATCAGATGGTCGATCTCAACCTCCTCATTCGCGTACCACTCGAACCCGAGGTACTTGATCAACTTTTCCTCTTGCTCGCCTTGCGCTTGCGCACGCCGTCGCCCCCGTAGCCATCGTCACAATCCCCAAGGTTGTTGGCGCCCACGCTAAACTCGGTGAAGAGGAGCGTCTGAATGAGGATGACGTACGCCTTGCGGTTGGGGAGGGATGCCTCCTTGATGTCGCGGACGAGCACCAGCTTGAGGTATTTGAGCTGGTCGGCCAGGTTCTGGTTGTTCATCGGCTTCAGCTCGGAGTACGTGGTCGCGCGCACCACGCCGTAAGCCGCGCGAGCTCCGCCATCTTCTTCTCCCGGCCCAAGCGCTTCTTGGCCAGCCTGATCTCGCGCAGTGGCGCCCTGGCCTCGCCCTGCGCCGCGCGCTGCTGCTTCATCGTGGTTGACCCCTTGCGCGCTCGCTTGCGCGAGGTAGTCCAGTACTGCTCGCGCCGCTCTTCCGACAGGCCCCGCGCCCATCCCGCGCCCATGTGGTAGTGTGGTCGCGCTTGGCCATCACAACGCCCATGCCCGAGTCGTGCCGCGCGACGCCCTCCACCACGGCGCGCCGCTTCACCGCGGCAAAGAGGGCCTCGCAGGGCGTGCTGGTCATTGGCACGCCTTCGAGCTTCTTGCGCAGCTCGGGCGTGTCCTTGGCCGCCGAGAACACGCCGTCGCCGATGAACTCGGGCGCGTGGACCTCGAGCGCTTTGGCCATCGCGTTGAGGGCGACCGTCAGCATCTTGCACACGAGCTTTTGCTGGTCCGGGTCGGCCTCGACGGTCGCGCGGATGCGGTTCATGTCCATGGCCGCACGGCCGCCGCGCGTCGCGGTGCCCTCCGAGTCTCGCGCCATGGTGCGCTGGCCCGCCGCGCCGAGGAGGGCGTCCAGCTGCATCGAACCGTCGATCACCGCCGCCGGCTCGTCGGCGGCCGAGCGCAGCCAGCGGAGTGACGCGGTCCACACGACGGAGAGCACGTCGAGGATGTGCTCGCCGCCGTCCGCCTTCACGTCGGCCACATCCAGGCGTCGCAGATGAAGGCCATCGTGCGCACCGCCGCCATGATGTGGGCCGAGTTGAAGCCCGCGAGGATCGCGCCGCGCAGCTTGCCGCCCGCCTTGGCCGCCAGGCCCTTCTCCTCAATCAGGAACCGTGGAGCTGGTCGAGCTGCGCGAAGCGCTCGACCACGGCCGCGTTCAGGAAGAAGACGTAGTTGCGGCTGCCGCAGATGTCCTGCAGGTCCGAGACAAACTCGCGCAGGTCGCCCTCCAGCTGCTCGTCGCACCGCATCTGGGCCTCGAGCCACTGCGCAAAGTTCTCGCCGATGGCGTAGCCCGTGGAGCTGAAGAGCGCCACGTACTTTGCAACGGCGTAGCTCAGCGCGTTGCACGGCGACGAGTTCCAGCCGATCGCAGTGGCGAGCCCTTTGATCTTCTCCTTGTCCAGCGCCGCCGATTCGTCCGTGATGTTCATAGCGAGCCGCAGCACCGCGTCGACGGCCTTCATTCCCGCCTCGCCAATGTTGACCGCCGCGTGCTCGGCGCACGTCAGCATCTCGTCGCCCATCCCGACCCCGCGCACGAGCCGCGCCGCCGCGCGCCCGTTTGGAGCGCGGTCGTTCATACTCGAGACGGGCGTGAGGTCGCGCAGGTGCGCCTTGAGCTGGCGCCGGAGCTCAAAGAAGGCGGCGGCGTCGGCGCCCTCACTGCTGCTGCCGGCGCCGTTGGCGGCGTGGTCGCTGCTGCTGCCGGCGCCGTTGGCGGCGGCGGCTGCGGTGGCGACGGAGCGGGCGGCGGCTGCAGTGGCGATGGCGCGGGCGGCGACGGCGTCGGCGGTGGCGGCGGCGAGGGCGGCGACGGCGGTGGCGAGGGCGGCGGCGAGGTCGCTGCTGCTGAAGGCGCTGTCGGCGGCTGCGGCGGCGGCGGCGGTGGTGGAG
>Ga0335398_10010560_pt1 | contig 10481 bp, 6 predicted proteins | sample BON03_FD_205742 | JGI IMG/M metagenome (GOLD analysis project Ga0335398, IMG submission 205742) | Freshwater microbial communities from Lake Bonney liftoff mats and glacier meltwater in Antarctica - BON-03 (spades assembly) (version 2) | ecosystem: Environmental > Aquatic > Freshwater > Ice >...
AAGCCCCCTTTACGTATACAGCTTCACCTGGAATTCGGAGCCCGCGCGCACGTTGCGCATGCCCCTCCAGAGGTCAACAGACCCCTTCGCACAGAAGTCAAATTTAACGAGTTCCATTTAGAGATGTAGACACAAGTCTTGTATCCCTACCTCGATCTATACATGTGTCTACACCGATTCCCATATAGCATCACCTGAAACTCGGAGCCCGCACGCACGTTGCGCATGCCGCGCCAGAGGTCGACACACTCTTAGCACAGGAGTCAAATCCGGTGCATTCCAGTTAGAGAAGTATACACACATATCTCTTATATATCCATATGCACGTATGTATTTAATCTATATATACAGCTGTACCTGGAACTCGGAGCCCGCACGCACGTTGCGCATGCCCCTCCACAAGTCGACAGGCCCCTTTGTACCAGAGCCGAAGCCCACTGTGCGCAGCCGCTTGATCCCCTCTGAAATGAGGCTCAGCGTAACCGGAAAGGGGTAGGCACGCCTCGTGCCATCAGCCTGCAGGAAGAGACACAGAGCGTGGTTTCGTTTTAGACATGCGGGTTTGGATATAGGCCTGGCTGTATTATGGTCGGGAGTGGTCGAGCTGTCCCTTTTCCAATTGATCCCCTCTGAAATGAGGCTCAGCGTTACCGGGAAGGGGTATGCGCGCCTTGTAGCATCTGCCTGCAGAGGGGAACACGACACAGCGCATATTTTCGTTGCAGAGTGAGGCCGTTTGGACGTCTGCGTGTCGACGTTTCAGTCGGGAGAGGTCCATTTTTTGTTTGTTTTTGATCCCCTCTGAAATGAGGCTCAGCGTTACCGGGAAAGGGTATGCGCGCCGCGTACGATCTTCCTACAGAGAGACAGAGAAAACGGTTAGCGGTTTAGACGGTCGCGATAGAATACGGACATGGCTACTCGGGTAAGCCCGAGTCGCCGAGTTGTTCTTTTATGTTCATTGATCCCCTCTGAAATAATACTTAGCGTCACTTGGCTATTACACGGTGTTTATTTTACCAATATTGTATGGTGTATAGCATACCAGCGGGAGGTCGGAAGGAGTCTTATATTGTCCAATAATTGTGCAATAGTATTGCACCACGGTGGGCAATGTAGGCAGGGCGAGGAGGGTTAACCCAGGGGAATGAAAGGATGGTTGATTCGTGGACAACAGACTCAATGCAAAAGAATACTAGTTAAAGGTGCTCTGCAGCTACGAATTAACCGCTATGGTTAAATTCGCGTTGCTCATGTACATGAGCGAGTTTCGACTAAGAGGTTCGTCGTTTTGATTGGAGGAAATCAAAGTCGTTTCACTTAGGCGAGCAGAGCACCTTAAGGCCAAAGCGTCACCAGGAACAGGTTAACCCGACGGGTTAACCCATCAGGGCACACTCGCGTGGCCGCACCGTCGCCGAGGGCTAGCCTCAGACGGCGTACGATATGCGGACGCACGGAGCAGTTGTCGGCCGCCGGGTTCGAAGCGTTACGAAACTAACTACTAAGGTTAGAATAGGTAGGGGCTATCTATGGGGGAGTTTTCTTTTTGCTGCCGCAGCGCTCAAAACACCCACGAGAAATGGTTATAACGCCCAAGGCGTCAACCAACATCCATCCATAGATTGGTCATGACACCTAGCCGCAAAGCGGGGCGTAATGAGACCGGACACGCAAAGCTTAGACACTTGTTCAATTCGGGTTAACCCCTCGTTCAAAGGTGCCCTTTGCGCCCAAGTACATCGAAGCAGTGTGTCCAAAGCAAACTGTACGTAACTTGGATGCTGTGACTCAAAAAAAACGACGGATTCAGTTTTGAAACGGTCAATCGAATGTTTCGAAAGGTTCCCGTTTCCCATATGTAATCGTGGACACATCGCGGACGATTGCCGTGAGAACGTGAACACCAAACTCGCTCATGTACAAGAGCAACACAATTTTTCCTATACCGCTTACTTACTAGCTGCAGGGCAGCTTTGATGCGCGGCTACGAAAGCAGCCGATTCATGCGAATGAGCAGGCCCTAGTTTGCCTTCTAATAGAGACATTGTCGACGCGAGCAGAGGACGGCCATTTCATCACAAAATGGCGAGTAACCGTTTAATATAGTTTTGCTCTTATTAAATTTGCCACATTTATTTAGCCATTTAGCCGCCTTCAATTATAACGGCCTTTGGTTTCCATCCCTCCACGTTAGCCGTTGAGTTTTATTGCAGTGAAACTAGGGCCTGCTCATACACTTCATATAAAGAAGAAGCGGGAAGATATAGATCAATACCTAGTTTGGATACAGAATATGAGCCGACGCTTAACGCGATCATAGGATCGCGGCGCCGACTCCGCCCCCACTCACCTAATTATATTCAAGGGAGCTCCCCTTAGGCTCCCAAAGCCACTCTCGGATCAGTTCCCTGTGCGTGTATGCTCGTGGACCCTTTGTATTATAGACCGTCTAAGAATATAGATCAATACTGAATTGGAATTAGGAATGATTCACCTGATCCCGTAGCGGAGCGTTGAGCGACCGGTAGCCCGCCGTCGTGTAGAACCTACGCGGGAAAAGAACAACACACGGGTTAGGGTTACAGGTGCCCTGTGCGCCTGGGTGATTCGACTTCGAGTTATCTATAATCAAAACGACGGGTGAACCCGAACCTGCACAAAAAAAAAAAATTTGGGCGTGATGCGGAATCAAATCAAACGCGACAGGTCGGGTTAAAGGTGCCCTGGAGCTTGGGGGTAACCCTAGGAGCATAGCATTTGAGGGTAAGGCGCAAACAAATCAACCGCGACAGGTCGGGTTGAAGGTGCCCCGCAGCTCGGGTTAAGCCTTGACCCAGTCGGGTGAACCCGGGGCATAAACATGTCTTCATGTATTTATCGATATACCTCGCTATGGCTATGCGTGCTACGTAGATGGGGTTTTGTTTTAGCGTTTTTTTAGTAATAACGGTCGAAACGGTCATTTGAAAAGTGTCGAGGCGTTTGTCCCTTCGCGCTTCATCAACAAAGCTGCACTAATGACTACTAATTGTTTTAGTGCTCTGACTCATATTAAGCGGCGGATTCAGTTTCGGCTTATCAATCGCCGGTCACAGCCGCATGTGCGCATGTTCTGATTTTTTCAGGTTTATTAATTGGTCCGGTTTAACCGGGTTTAACCGATGGGACAAGGCCCCGACACTTTTGCTTACTCTTTAAAATTGCATCTACGTATCACTCATAATCAGATGCATACTATATGTAAACCACCAACTAAGGTGGCCACGTGGAAAGTTCCAAGCCTCGCTAGGCGCACTCTCAAATCGGAGGCACAGTCATCTAGGACACGGCCAGCGTGGCATATATATGTCTCCATGTATCTATCTATATATTAGTATAGCTGTAAATGAATGTATTTAGTATTAACAGCACGAATAACAATGCGGCCACGTGGTCAGTGCCAAACCTCGTTACGCGCACGGTCGGGTCGGAAGCAAAATAGATCAGCAACAGGCCGGCGTGGCATATATATGTCTTCATGTATCCATCTATAAAACAGTATATAATACTATACGAAAAAAAGGAACCATAATGCGGCCACGTGAGCAGTTCCAAGCCTCGCTAGACGCACGCTCAAATCGGAGGCACAGTCATCCAGGACACGGCCTGCGTGGCATATATATGTCTCCATGTATCTATCTATATATTAGTATAGCTGTAAATGAATGTATTTAGTATTAACAGCACGCACCGCAATGCGGCCACGTGGTCAGTGCCAAACCTCGTTACGCGCACGGTCGGGTCGGAAGCAAAATAGATCAGCAACAGGCTGGCGTGGCATATATATGTCTTTATGTATCCATCTATAGAACAGTATATAATACTATACGAAAAAAACGAACCGTAATGTGGCCACGTGAGCAGTGCCAAGCGCCGCTAGGCGCACGCTCAAATCGAAGGCACAGTCATCCAGGACACGGCCGGCGTGGCATATATATGTCTCCATGTATCTATCTATATACTAGTATAGCTGTAAATTAATGTATTTGGTATTAACAGCACGAACAGCAATGCGGCCACGTGGTCAGTGCCAAACCTCGTTACGCGCACGGTCGGGTCGGAAGCAAAATAGATCAGCAACAGGCCGGCGTGGCATATATATGTCTTCATGTATCCATCTATATAACAGTATATAACACTATACGAAAAAAAAGAACCGTAATGCGGCCACGTGAGCAGTGCCAAGCCTCGCTAGGCGCACGCTCGGGTCGGAAGCAAAGTCGGTCAGGAACAAACGTACACACATATATATGTCTTCATGTATCTATCTATATATCATTATAGCATACGAGATGCTTATTATATGTAAACACACAAACCGTAACGCGGCCACGAGGGCGGTGCCAAGCCTCGCCAGGCGCAAGCCCGGGTCGAAGGCAAATTCGGTCAGCAATACGCCGGCGCACATATACATGTCTTCATGCATCTATCTATCTATCTTTATAGCTGTAACCAGATGTATATTACATGTACAGAAACCAGCCATAACGCGGGCACGTGGGCCAAGCCTCGCTAGGCGCACGCTCGGGTCGAAGGCAAATTCGGTCAGCAATAGGCCGGCGGACATATACATGTCTTCATGCATCTATCTATCTATCTTTATAGATGTAACTAGATGTACGCTATATTGACAGCATGGACCGTAATGCGGCCACGTGGGCAGTTCCAAGTCTCGCTAGGTGCATGCTCGGGTCGGAGGCAGAGTCGGTCCAGGTCTGCAAGCATCTATATATGTATCTGTATATCTGTACAGCTGTAACGAGATGTTTGAGATTACAAGAAAACGAACCGTAAGGCTGCCACGTGGGCCAAGCCTCGCTAGGCGCACGCTCGGGTCGGAAGCACAGTCAGTCAGGCATATACTCGCAGACAAATACATGTCTTCGTGCATCTATTTATATAACTGTATAGCTGCAACTAGACGTATATTGCATGTAAAGCAACGAGCCATAACGCGGCCACGTGGGCAGTTCCAAGTCTCGCCAGGCGCACAATCGGGTCGGAGGCAGAGTCGGTCCAGGTCTTCAAGCATCTATACATATATCTGTATATCTGTACAGCTGTAACGAGATGTTTGATATTACAAGAAAACGAACCGTAAGGCTGCCAAGTGGGCCAAGCCTCGCTAGGCGCACGCTCGGGTCGGAAGCAAAGTCGGTCAGGCATGCACGCGCAGACATACACATGTCTTCATGCATTTATTTGTCTATCAGTATAACATACTATATGTAAAAACGAACCGTAACGCGGCCACGTGGGCAGTTCCGAGTCTCGCTAGGCGCACGCTTAGGTCTCAAGCAAAGTCGGTCAGGACAAGGCCGGCGGATATATACATGTCGTCATGTCTCTATCTATATATCAGTATAGCTGTAACTAGATGTATACTGGATAAAACAAAACGAACCGTAATACGTCCACGTGGGTAGTTCCAAGTCTCGCCAGGCGCAAGCCCGGGTCGAAGGCAAATTTGGTCAGCAATAGGCCGGCGGACATATGCATGTCTTCATGCATCTATCTATATATCTGTATAGCTGTAACCAGATGTATATTACATATAAAGAAACCAGCCATACCGCGGCCACGTGGGCCAAGCCTCGCTAGGCGCACGCTCGGGGCGGAAGCAAAGTCGGTCAGGAACAGGCCGGCAGACGTATACATGTATGTGTCTATATATATATCTGTATAGCATACTATATGTGAAGAAACGAACTGTAATGCGGCCACGTGGGCAGCGCCAAGCCTCGCCAGATTTACGCTCTGGTCGGCGGCAAAGTCGGTCCAGATCTTGAAGCATCTATATATATATCTGTATATATGCATAGCTGTAACCAGATGTATCATATTAAAATAAAACGAACCGTAACGCAGCCACGTGGGCCAAGCCTCGCTAGGCGCACACTCAAATTGGAATCAAAGTCGGTCAGGAACAAACGTACACACATATAAATGTCTTCATGCATCTATCTATCTATCCGTATAGCTATACATAAATAAATATTATATTAACAGCACGTACCGTAACGCCGCAACGTGAGCAACTCCAAGCCTCGCCAGCTTTACGCTCGGGTCGGAAGCAAAGTCGGCCAAAAACAGACCAGCAGGGCGCCCCTGGTCGAGAATACCGTTGGGCCACTCTCGCGTGGACGAGCCAGTAGCCTTGCGCAACACGTAGTCGAGGCAGTAGCGGTCGTCGTCGGTCCCAAATTCGGAAACTTCTTTCTCCATGGAAGTGAGAGGAGTTGCCAAACCTGCGTAGACCTGAACAGGAGACGAAAGGGCGTTTATTCGGATTCACCCGAGTTATAATTGGACGCTACTGACGGCGATCAACAGCAATTTACCCATACAACCCGGCACAACTAGGAAGAAGCGATTGCGGAGTCGACACAGAAACCAGCGTTCATTATGAGCCACACCACCAAAGTAATCAGGAAGTGGTGAGAAGAAGGGCAATCTCATTAGTACAGCTTGCTAATGAAAAAATATTGTGACTTACTTAGGCATACCGGGCTCCTTCAAAAGACCTCTCCAGATACCGGTAAAGTCCCGCGGCGATTCCGCCGAATCAAAAGATTCGATATGGTTATATCGCGTAGAAGAAACCAAGACGCGCGCGCTTGAATTCCACTGATGTAGGGAGAGGCACTTTGGAAATTTAAAGTCCTGTACTAGTCCAATGCGTAGTTACGCAGGTCTATAACGTATGGATTAGTCTAGTTACGTGTGGAGTATTGTGTGCGCGTGCGCCAGTGTTAGGGCTGTGTTGTATGGTTTCAGTTAACATATTCCTAATTCGGTTTCCATGCACCTGCTCCTCCGGTACGCCCAAGAATCCCAAGATGCCGAGCGCAGCGTCCATAGGAGACCCCGTGATCAACTTGGTCACCATAAAGCGCCCGCCGTCGAGCCCAACGTCCTTGTGCGCCTGGGCTTTAGCCACCCCGCCTTCCTTAGCCGGATTGGAGGTTGACCCGCCGCCAACGCCAACGCAACCAATACCCACGCCGCCTCCGCTTCCACCATGGGTGAACCCTTTGACTCTGCCCTCGCCACCGCGTCCGTCACCGCCGCCCTCGCCGCCGGCCTCTGTGCCGCCCAGCAGCCCGCCCGGCGTGCCTCCACCTCCACCGCCAACACAACTGATCACCACGCCGCCGACACCCTCACCACCGCCGCCTGCCCCGCCCTCGCCACCGTCACCGCCTCGCTCCCCACCGCCACCTTTGTCGCCGCCCTCGCCGCCTCCGTCGCCGCCTCCTCCCTCTTCACCACTGCCTTCGCCACCCCTTACGCCGCCACCGTCGCTGCCAAAACCGTCGCCGCCAACTCCCTCCCCATCACCACCCTCGCCACCCTTGTCACGTTCGCCACCCTCGGTGCCGGTTGTGCCCTGGAGCTGGCTTCGCGTTGCTCGATTTCCAACCCCGCCCAGAATGATTCTCTCCTTGCTATCCACACGCACTCCACGCACCCCATCCACTCTGCCGCTAACCAGCCTACCCGTACCCCCGTCATAGGCGGTATCCTGGTGCTGTCCTCCTTTCGCACTCTCGCCCGCAGTTCTCCCCCCCGTGCCGTCCACTCCCACCACTTCCACCCCAGCCATACTACCGTTGACCAACCTACCGGAAGAACTCTGGAGTTGAGGTCCGTCAGTCCCGTCCACAGTCCCGCCCCCCTTGCCGTCAACACCTATCACTACCACTCTGCCGTTGCCCGGCCTACCGGCAGTACTCTGAAGCTCCTTTCCGGTCCCGCCCTCTGTCTCTTTCCCCTTGCCATCACCACCCACCCCACCCAATCCGTCTTTGAACATTTGACAGCCACGTACCGCACGTACCCGACTCTCGAGCTGCATTCCTGTATCTCGGCCGGTAATCCCTTCCCCCCTGCCTCCCACCGCCTTGCCGCCCACCCGCTTGTTTCCTACCCTTCCACCGCACACAACAGCCTCCAGGTCAGTCCCGGTTAGTTTCAGCCCGTGAAGAGGTTTCGTCGCATCTGTCGGATTCGTCAAGCCGACCTCCGCCGCAACCGCCTGTAGCGCAGCCCGGACAGTCACCTGAACGGATACAATAAAACAAAATTACGATTAAAGCCCGGTTTTGGCCGAACCACCTTCAACTCGTCTTGCCACACGAACGGTTGTTGAGTTTTACACCATCCAAACACACCACAACTATCAATAGCAAAGTACGGTTCCACCCGAACCCCTTCAACATGAATGGTTTCGATTTTTTTCTTTCAAATGAAGGGGAGAACCCTAAAGGACCCTAACCCTAAGTAAACCCCTCGGGGGGCACCCCTGCCGACAAAGCGACTAGCGCAGCTATAACCGGATCCTGAAAACAAGCAAACTCTATAGACACGGTTATGCATGCAGCCATGGAAGTTCGTCAAGCCGACCTTCGCCGTAACCGCCTCCAGCGCAGCTCGGACAGTCACCTGAAAGGATACAACCAAAACACATCAATATGTAGACTACCTAGTATATATAGGGGTTCGGCTCATATATATGTATATATCTATATACATATATATATATATATATATATACATATATATATGCATACATAATTTTATACAAATATATATGTGTATATATGTATATATATATACACATATATATATATACACATATATATGTATATGTATATATATATATATATATATATATATATATATATATATATATATATATATATATATATATATATATATAGCCTCTTCTTTGGTTCTCGCATGCCTACTTGGCCTGCTGCCATGGTTCCTACCTGCCCGCACCTCTGGTTCTGTATCTTCGATGTCGTAACCGAGCGGCGCACTTGTCGTGCTGCCTAGGAACTAGGTCGGTGTTAGTGCTTTTATAAAGCCCGCTTAGGGTTAGGGTTAGGGTTAGGGTAAACCCCTGACCCTAACTCTAACACTTAACCCGAGGTCCAAAAAAATCAATCAGCAAATCACTGTTAAAACTAGCAACCCTGGTCGAAACCCCAGCTATACCCGGTCGAAACCGGTAAGCTCGACCGGGTTTGCTAGTTTTGACCGTTATTTTTAGTGCCGAACTTATAGTCCGAGATCGCTCAAAAACCTCTATTATAAACCTTATTTTTGGAAAACATACATGTTGAAGTATATCGTGCGGGGCACACCGGCCGACAACGCGACTAGCGCAGCTCAACAGGATGCAAAAAATAGACGTGCCGTCCACCAGGAGTCCTGCCCTGCCCATGCGCACCGCGCATCAAGTTAACCCGAGGGTTAACCTTCTGCCCTACCCATGCGCATCGCGCCCGAGCATCCTACCACCCTGTCGCTATGCCCTACGGCCGTGTTGGTCTAGCACACAGTCGCTTTCTCTCCACCGCGCGGCGCGCTTTGCGTGTGGCCGAAGTCGGTGTCGCTTCTTGTATGAACCAGTTTATGAAAACAAATAGACATCTCCACGGAGTGTTCCATCCACGGCGTCGCCGAAAGGACAAAAGCCGGAAAGCTTTGTTTCAACGCCGTGTGGACGGGCTAAAACCAGCGTCCACGTGCCTTTGGACTGTCCCCCGGCCCCAGGCCCTCCTTCGGGGGCGAGCTTGGGTGGCTCAACTATGGGCCAAATCGGTTGGGGCGGTCTGTCTACGGGCCCTACCATATTTTTGGGTACAGCAGGGGTGTCTCCGTGTCAGTGTGAGCCGCTGCGGGCCGGCTGCTGTGGTGGGGAGGGGGTGTTAGGTGTTTCGTAGGGGTAAACTTATCATCATCATCTGTAACCAAGGAGACACATCTCACAGGCCGCCGGTATCAGGAACTGATTATCCGTGCATGTTTTTGTTTTGGAATGGTTCTTGCTGTATACGCAATGTCAACGCCGACAGTCATTTTACATAACATTTAATTAGCATGCCACTCTCACGAATTAAACATAGACTCAAACACCCCCGCCGCTTTCAAATTTCGTCTCGTAGTCAGGACTAGTTGTATAGTAGACGCGCCACGCCCTACACGAACGCACCCGCTTCCCTTCTTTCCTTCATATATCCATAGAAGGCATGCGCAGGCCCTAGTTTCACTGCATCACAACTCAACGGTGAACGTGGAGGGAGGGTGTACACAGGCCGTTATAATTGAAGGCGGCTAAATGGAAAAATTAATTAGGCCACCACTATGAGAAAAAAAACTTAGGGTTCACCCTGCTAATAGAACGCATACCCGCCGTCCGTCAATCTCGGGATGCATCTCCATGGTGAAGGGGGCGAATTAAAAAAAAACGCTTGTTGCTGTATACGCAGGGTGACATATAAAAGGTATATCTGCTTTGGCCTGTCCACAATATTATTTTACTTCGAGGCTTTTGTGTACGAATCAGTCATCCTTGTATTGCCCCCGCCCATCTGCATTGCACACACTATTGCAACACGGTGTCACGACGTGTGTGCAATATATGACCC
>Ga0335398_10010561_pt1 | contig 10481 bp, 9 predicted proteins | sample BON03_FD_205742 | JGI IMG/M metagenome (GOLD analysis project Ga0335398, IMG submission 205742) | Freshwater microbial communities from Lake Bonney liftoff mats and glacier meltwater in Antarctica - BON-03 (spades assembly) (version 2) | ecosystem: Environmental > Aquatic > Freshwater > Ice >...
GGGGGGTGAGGCTGATGCGCGCCGATAAAGTACGTCGTGCATTGATTGATGTTGCTTTTGTAACTCCATTAAAAATATTCCAGTAGTTTTGCTGGAAGCTCTATTTGTTCGAACGCACCGATGTTGTAGGTTGTGTATGTGTGCTGATGAAGTACGTCGTGTTATCATAAGAGACCTTTACATGTACAAAGATGCCTCGAATAGACTCCGATGTGTGATTCTATATATACAAAGATACCTAGAATAGAAAAACATGCGTCATCAGAGACCTGCGTATGTAAAAAGAGACCTAGACAGGAAGGTCATATGTTATGAGAGACCTATATTTGTAAAAAGAGACGTAGAATAGAGTCCCACGTGTCGTACGAAATCTGTGTTTGTAAAAAGAGACCTAGACGAGAGGCTCACTTGTCGTAACAGACCTGTATGTGTAAAAAGTGACCTAGAATAGAGATCCATGTGTCATAAGAGACATGTATTTGTACAAAGAGACCTAGACAAGAGGGTCATATGTCATGAGAGAGCTATATTTGTAAAAAGAGACGTAGAATAGAAACCCACATGTCGTACAAAATCTATGTTTGTAAAAAGAGACCTAGACGAGAGGCTCACTTGTCATAACAGACTGAACGTGTACCATCGCTTTCGTGAAAAATCTGACAGCTGTCAGCGGTGGAAGGCGCTTCCCACTGCACCCACCGTTTTACCCGTACTGGACCGTTTGTGTTGAACGCGTTTTCGCATGGCAGTGGACTGGTGTTAGACGGGTTGCACTGTGTGTCTTGGTGTCATCGTCTTTGATCCATTTCGAATCGAGCAATTCAAGCTTCTGTTCGAGCTCCTCACCTTAAGGTCATAAAGTTCTCTTTTTGTGTTCTGAATGAAATTTGCGATAATAGGCGCCAGGAAATATGCGGTTTGATCAGCACGCTGGTCATTGCGTTGTTTCGAACTTCTGGCTTCACCTTGGTTCTCATCCGCAAATTCCGACCGCAGCGGAAACCCCATTTGCTCCGACGTTAGCCAGACCAAACTTGATTGGTCTTTCATCTTATTGGCTGTTATGACTTCTCTTATTTGCTCCAACCGCATCGTCGTATCGCTTGATTGCAGATCGTCGAGTTTCCTTGCATATTGCGAATCAGTATTAGTAACAACTATGCCGTCCAGTCTCTTGCCTATGATCTGCATTCGCTTCTCACACTCATGACACTTGTTACCTTTTCAGACTTGAATTCTTAACGAAGCCAAAGCGCCGTGGTGACACTGTCTACACCTCACTCGCTTTTGTGGCCTTTGCCACCACACTTCACTTTCAAATTCTGCCAACCTGACTGGTAGCTCAAGATTCCCGAGTACATTCTATCAATTTTTGTTACAGTATATAGCATGTCGCACATTGCATGTTACACATAGCATGTCACATATGGTATGTAAAGCATAGCATGCCGAACGTTGATTGTAATGCATAGCATGTCACACATTGTGCGTCACGAAACATGAATTCGAATATGCCAGTGAATACAGCACTGTGTATAGCCCTTTGATTTCTGGATTCTCTTTTCGGATCTTGACAGCTCAAATAGCTCGTTGATTGCTGTATTTTGTAATTCATCTGTTGTGCCTAGTGACAATTGTGCTTAGATAATCACCAAACAGGACTGTGCGGAAGTTTCACGTCAGACTCTTCTGCATCTTCTTTGGATGCCTTTGTCTCAGAGATTGAGTCTGGAGTGGCTCTAATAAAGCGGAGCTACAAGCATGTGTTATGGCAGCATTTCTCTCACTCGCAGCATCAAGTGCATGTCTGTTTATGATATCGGTTACAAGAAGTCCCTACTCAAAGAAACACAGAAATGCTCTAAGTAAGACTATTCACACAGGGACTAATGCACCTAAGCATTATCTGACTCGGATGGACTTCTTGAGTCAGTCCAGCACAAAAGCTCAATCAAAGGAGTATGAAGAACTCTATAAGCGTTACAGACATGTAGCCTTCGATCGTTTAGACACAGTGTATCACAAAAGCAGGGGAATCGAGTATTCCTCCCTTGCTCTTTTGTACTCAAGTCAAGTGTCTGCTGCAGTGGTATCCAGTGGAGAACACTTTCTTGACAGGTTTACAGTACGTAGTATTGCATTATTTGCCAGTATGGTGAAGACATGGCTTGCAGATTACACTATGCCTCGTAACATGCGAAATATGCTCGTTGAAATTTTTAGATTAATTCATGCAATAACTTGTGCCTGATAAACAAAAAGATTACTGTTAATGACTGTTAATGGGGTTAAAACTAGTATGAAGAACAATTTGGATCAAATACCACCTATTGCATGTTTAGCAGTGCGTGCCATACAAAAACTTTTAGAAATTATGTCACGTATTGCATGTTACACATAGCCTACTACACTTTACTTTTTACAACACATTGTATTTCCGTGTGAAACTCAAGTTCCGCTTACTGACAAGCCTGGCATTTACCTGAGTTTACGGAAACCTGCGCGAAGTGTTCTATGCTGTGTTTACTTAGGACTTAGCTCCTTTGTGTCAGATCGAGATAATGTAATCTATATAACTGACAAATTTGCACACACCAACAAGTCACAAATTTTGAATCCTGAGTTGACCTGGCTGCAATTTTTGCTCCAGTCCCAGAATATATTGTTGACAGATACAGTGTCTGCTGAGCAAATATTGAGAGAGATCGAAGGCATATTTCTACATTGTTCAGACGTTTCTGCAGATGGGAATGGAACTCCTGAAATCTTTGATACTGATCAGGACGCCAGCAGCAATCTCACGCATAATCTTGAAATGCAAAGCGCTCGAGAACAGCTCGCTATCCAGGCTGTTTGTATGACTCGCTCTTCTACAATGCCAAGAGTAGATGCGACTAGCACACTTCCTTTGAAACGCCTTTCATTCCACGTTGACCCCTTTAAACATGAACAGAAATCGAAGGTTGCTTCCAAGCTTTCAAGCAACGAACTCGCTGTTACGACTGCGGTGACAATACCATTTTCTGAAGGTGACCTTCGATCTAATTGTACACGCATCGTAGGCCGCATGATCCTGCAGAAATTTGACAAATTCTGGCATTTATTCTTGTGTTGTTTCTTCGTATGATTCTGTCGCTGAATTGTGTTGCATTGATTACAAGTTAGATTCTACGTATGAATTACTTTCGTTGAAAAAGTGCTAGAATTGATTCCCACGTCTTGACTGTTCAAAATCAAGAGGTCCAATCCAGTGTCTGATCAGCTAGCACGTACACACTCTTATTGACGTGACTGTGCTGAAGCACATTGGCAGACCTCACTGTTTCTCCGTGTATAATATTGTAGCTTGAGGATTCACTTTATTCAGCCTCTATAAAGAGTCTCTTCGAGTTGTGGACTTTATCTTGTGGCGCGAGTCTAGGATCAAAGAAATTCGCAAGCTCGAGTCTATAAAATTCCTTGAAATTAAAGTCCTGGCGTGACATGATTGTAAATTCTTTTATAATCAGCTGTATGTGGGTGGCTAAAATGAAATTCCGAGATTGCGTGTTTCGTTCAATAGCACTCAGGTGTAAGCAAGAGCTTTGGCTGCACATTGAGTGAAGACTGACTCTAATTTGTTTCTTCAAAGCCGATCAAGCTCTCCGAGTTCTGGTTTTTCAAGCTCTTTCTCATCTATTCTTTGTCACTGAGTAATGATCGTGTGCAGAAAATGACTCACTCACAGCATCAAGAGCAGGAAATTTTTCGATCTTGATAAGAGTACTAAAATTTCGATCTCAATAAGAGTACTAACAGCGCTCTACCCTCTCAGACTCGGATACAGAACTGCCAAAGATAAACACATTAGCGTCAGAACAGTTGCTGCCTGGGTTTCTAGCGACTCAGATGGAATTCTTGAGTCCATTTAGTACAATGGCTCTTTTCGTGAGGAGTATGAGAAATTTCACAAACAATATAGACATGTAACCTTGAAACGTTTAGTTTTCCTCAAAAGCAAACCATTTTGTTTCCATCTGCAATCATCTCCTCCAAACTCACAGTCACGCACAAGGTGAACACATTTTGTTGAGATAGCCAAAGGGAGTTAACTCTGTTGTGTCTACACACTGTTTGTCGTTGAATCGCTACTTATTTTGCTTGTGTAGATTGCCTCGGGCTTTCATCATGCGTGTTTGTGAGATTTGAAAGCAACAAGATAAAAGGGCCTGCCTTTTTCATTATTGGAGAACATTATTGAACATTGGCATCTTCGCTGAATCTCTTGTGTTCCTTTTGATCAGCGTATTTACACTTCGTGCCCACATTTCATCTCTGCTCTCATTGCTATCTATGATGCCAATATTGCCTTGAGGGATAGTTGCGATACACTAGTAAAAGAATTCGATGATTCTATAGTCAGCGATAACTGAGCTACAATGATGATGACTGCTTTTATCATCACTTTTGGAGAAATATTGTTATAGTTCCGTTTGGAACTCTCTCGTCTTTAAAGATAAGGATCTTTACCATAGTATGACATACACTTTTAGGTATTTCAGTGGATAGAACATAACAAGTGAAATTACACCAAAAGGGGAAAATTCCAGAGTTTCTGTTTGTTTTGTAAGTCTATGTCCACAGGTGCAGTCAGTCGCAATCAGTAGATGGATCGGATGGATTGGTTCCGCTCCAGTACAGATGAGCAGGTGTAGTCTGGTTGGCGCGCTGTCGTGATGGTGTGCTGAGCTGCTGTTGGTTGTGGTTGTTCTGCGCTTATCTGTCGTTCCTCGAGAACGGGCAATTGGGCTGCTGGCCACGAAGGGGATCCTCCTTCAGATTGCAGCAGACAGGGAGAAGGGCGGAGCTTCCAGGCGTTCAGTCGGGCTTCTCACGCAGTCACTGCAGCACTGTCGTTCCAGGCGTGCATGCATGCGTGCATAGGTACATGCTGTATGTGTGTGTGTGTATATGTGTATGTATGTGTGTGTACGAACATGTATATATGTATATATATGCATGGGTATATGTATAAGTGTACGTTTGCATGTATATACATGTGCGTACGTATGTGTATGCATACTTGTGTATAGATTATGAGTCTCCATAGCGAGGCGTTGGCGTGTGGGGCAGTGTCGTGGATGCGCATGCGTGTTCGTGTGCATATGTATGCGTATGCATATGTGTGAATGTATGTATATATGTGCATTTTTTTGCAGTGAGTGTTGCATGCACTTTGGAACAGGTGTTCTGGGCACCAGTGCATATGCAGGTGTATATGTCATAAAGGTGTTTGTTTGACATCAACGTACACATCTGCGACACACTCGCTGCAGGGTGTACACATATGCGTATGTGCATATATATATGTATGTGCATGCATATGTATATGGATACATATGTGTGTCTGTGATATTGCTTGACGTATGTGTGTCTATGATATTGCTTGAGGCGTTGAGGTGTCGTTGCTGAGTTTTTCTATCTGTGTATAGTGTGCATATGCATGCATATGTATATGTATGTGCATGTATGCGTGTATGTGTGCATGTACATATGTATGTAAATGTATATATGTGTGTCTGTGTATATGTATGCATATATATGTATATACACACGCGTGTGGGTTTACATATGATTGATTGATGTTGCTTTTATTACTTCGTAAGAAATAGTCTAGTAGCTTTGCTGGAAGCTCTATGTGGCACTCGTGTAGGCGCATTTTGTTTATTAGTACTATCCAATCTCTCTATTTCGTGTGTGTGTATCACAGGTGTTTCTTAAACACCTGAATGCGTGTGTAGGAGGGGATTGGAAGTGGAGGGGTTTCCAGCTTGTTCATGCCATGGTTAGCGCTCGTTGCTGGCGTGGGAAGCTGTGTTTTAGCAGGGGTAGAGATAGGGGCGTGGTCTCGTATATTCCTCTATTTTTGCGGGCGTTAGGGTGGTGGGTGCGTGTATGCTTGTATACGCGCGTACTCACACACAAACTACTTGGGTACTTGATGTGGGCCCAGGTGTAGGACGGACACCTGGAGAGCCAGAAGAATCCAGATCGACTAAAGCGCAGTATACATCTAGACCGTATAGGCGTACAAAGTACATTTGTCTATATATATGCTGGGCTGCGGGTTTTGATGATCTTGGCTAATTGCCTTTTTTTCTTTTAACATGTCTTTTCTTTTGAGAAAAGTAGAAGATGTGACGACAATCAGCAAACCACAGTCACTCACATCGGTGAAAATAAAAGACTGCACCTTGAGAGTTCCAAACAAAACTACTACATTATTTCTTTACGAGCAATAATAAAAGCCATCATCATTCATACACTCTCATCAAGATGAAGCAACATATGCCAAGCTGTCTTTTTGTGACAATTGCAACTGCAAGCTGTGACAGTCATGACAGAATGGTTTTTTTCTGTGCACTGCATACGTACCATGCTACAACATACATGATACGTCATACGCAATCTACCTTTGCCTTTGCAACCTACTAGATCATTGAACTCATTGTGTGTGTTGGCTTATTCCACTTGCTTGGTGCAATCTTATTCATCACAATTCATACGCCAAAATTCTTTTTGCTCGTAAGTCAAGTTTGGAGCTTCGATTTGCTCATCTTAAAACTACCAAGCTAAAAGAGAACATCATCGGCTGTATCTATCTTGCTCAACACATTGCATGTCAGACAATGCAATGTACGCATAGTATGATACAACACGTTACATAGCATACATTGCATTTTTCACCTCCGCTGATAACGTAGCAGATTTTGGAACAGCGCTAGTATGTTTGGAGACCTTTGTCGTTGTAAATCATCACTGACTCGTGTTTCGAGTATATGTGACGTGTATTGACGTGTGTCAACAATGTGCTGTATGTCATTGCCTTTATAATTTTATGCTCATCGCATGCACTTACGTGCTTCTTCCAAACATCTTACACTTCTTTTTGTTTCGTGTGTGCTCTGAAGGAGTCGGGTCAAGTGATTCTTCTTCACATAGCCTCCGCTGACATCGTGGTAGATCTTGGAATCGTCATGCAGGCCTGAGTGTTTGGAGACCTATGTCGTTGTAAATCGTTGCTGACTCTTGTCGAGTATATGTGATGTGCATCGACTTGTGTCGGCAACGTGCCACATAACAGTACTTCTGTATTTCAAAATCTATCGTGATTGTAATATGTTTATGATCTGTCGCTTCTTGGGCTGCGAGATTCATTTTCCATTCGATTTGAATGTCAAATGTGTGGGTTCTCAACGCACTTAAGCCAAGATCGTGGGATTCTGTCGAATAATTGTGATCATTCCAGGATTTAATTTCCAGCTACGTCTCACCTTCAGATTAATTGTGACGTAAAACGACTCCGTCATTTATGGTAACGTTTTGTTATTTTTCCAAATACGAAATCATTACAGTAACGACCAGACAATTGCTATAGTACAAAAAAATCTCCTGCAGATCTGCGAGTAGTGAATCTTTGACTCATCTTCCGCCTTGAATTAGAATTGCGCCGGTGGCAGGACCGATTTTGCACGGTGGGAATTAAGCCCAAATCTGCAAGCTCGATTCTGCACGCTCGATTCTGCAAGCTCCATCCTTCCGATTTTGTTGGTTGCAATTGGTAAACAGGTGAGTAATCCAGTAAACTCGTGATTTGCAAAAAATTCAAATCGAGATCGATTTTTCGCTACCGAAAGCCTGCTTGCTTTTTAATCTAGTTCAGGTGGCCTCTTTTTTTCAGTGATTGGTCGTAGCATCTTTAGTTCAGTGATGGTTCACAGCTCTCTTCGGTCGTCGGGGAAGAATTTTTTGAACTGAACAAACAAATCAAATCCTCAACGCTTAGGAATACAAAAACAAGTAAATTGCAACCGACAAAATCGGGAGCTTGCAGAATTGAGCTTGCAGATTTGGCTTAAATTTCCACCGTGTAAAATCGGTCCTGCCACTGGCGTCACAAATCCGCCTTCGATTACATCTTTCATCTCTTCAAAAAGGTCGCGTCCATGAGCTGTACTGCTTGACAAGACGCACAGCCCACTGATGTATACGGTTTGGTATTCTTCTTAGGTGTCTACCCTTGCGTACACTCTTCATACAATCAGACTCGTTCTTTGTTGTCTTTTTGCTGTATTCGTTCCAGATTCCCCTGCGTGCCAAGTTTGTCTGAGGACAAGGAGGCTTATTCAGTCCAGCTAGCAGTCTGGTCTGCTTAGCCTGCATCTTTGATACGCCTTATCAGCCTCTTGATCCCTGTGCGCAAGATAACCTTGTCCACCAAGCTAGGACAAGACTAGCCCAGTGCTGAGACACACAAAAATACACTGCAAAAACATATAACCCAATGATCACACGTTTTCCCATGGACAATCCCACATTAAGAAATAGGTGTCTAACATCAACCCTCCAGATTCAATTGATTTGAGTCCGTTATAGATTGATTAGAGGTGTGAATTTGAGTCCTGTATTGTTCAATCTAATTTGATGAAATGATTGATTATTTGAGTCCGTGCCTTTTTGATTTCAACAGCTAAGAATGTTCCACACAACGAACAATATATAAGGGTTGCGTATCTCTGAGATACTACTATCATAGGGAGGATACATTACCCTACTTCAGTCCCCCCATTTTCACCTCACGCGTTGGGACCTGCCCGAGCGCGCGGCAGCTTCGGCGTGGTGCGCCTCGCCACCATGCGTCCAAACAGAGTTTTCAAATTTGGAACGTGATCTAGAACATTATTCATTCAAAGGCCCTGATCCCTGCTTCAAGAAATATTGAGGGCAAGGTGAGCTGCCACATGTTTGCGTCAATACAAGCACGCTTGCCAAAGATGATCTCGCACGGTGTCTTTGCTGTGTCTTGCCCATCCTTTGGCGCGCATTTGGCGCTGGCCTAGACGTTGACTTCGCCGAGCGGTCAACCCCGTGCAGACTTTTGGGAACTCTACATGTACCCTGCCCTTCAATCAGCGGTTTAGGGTAACAGGACAGTCTTTGATCAGACGGCAAAGCTGGTTATGAGCCCTGGTGCTGCAGGTTCGAAGGTACAAAGTGTGCAGTTAGGGAATGAATCACCTTTCCGACAAGCAAGCAATTTTGTATTTTCTCCTGTGCTAACCTGATAGGCGAGCAAGCGCGTTCGGGGCAGACACAACACATCAGACATACTAAGTACACTGTAAGATTTAGCGTCAAGGAATAAGTCAAAATTCAAACTTGACAAGTCTCAGGCGATAGACTGGTCCGAGGCTGAGCCTTACATGTTTAAAGTATTGACTTCTTTCTTGCGCGCGTTAGTCCGTGCACTCTTCGACTTTCAATGTCACCAAGTCACAATTTCTTGTAATTTCCTACCACACACAAAAAGGTTTCTCGTCACTAGGACCGTAACGATTCCCCAATATCAGTTTAATATAACAAAACAACACACACCGGAATCCATAATACCATGTACGTTTGCAATTACCAGATTACCCTATGTAACAAACAGACCTCGTGCAGGATCCTTTCAGATTTGACTGAGTGGCAAGTAAGCTTTAGACGATAATTCCTGGGCTCGGACCAGAGGGGGAGTCTTGAAGATCTGAGGGAAAGCGGGGCAGCACAAGGCCTTTAGGTCTGAGGGACAACAGATGATGACAGTTACGGGGCTGCAATCGAGTACATCGAGGAATCAGACTCTAAAGGGCACAGTATGAGTATGTGTGTTGCTTTGTTTTATTGACCCAAGGGTGAGAAAGATTCGAAATAAGGCCTTCAGTTGCCATGGGATCTTCTTCAGAACTCTCCGCTTTTGCTACATCGCTAGCACTCCCGTTTCCTCTCTCCCTCATTCGACGGACACAGAGTTCTTGCAGCAATTAGTGCATTCCAGCAAGTTTATGCCCAAGGCCCGTTCGGTTTCAATGGGGAAGTATCATGATAAGTTGGAAGAGCCTACCGACGGAACTTGAAACGCCAGGATTGATCACACTTCACCACCACGTGAGCACACTTCACCACCACGACACCAACGTATTACAAAGCATCAAGTATGTTAAATCACCATACCCACCTGACACATCAAATTACGGGATAAAAAAAACTAATGCGTACGAAATGAGTATGGCTAGTCCTTCCAGACAGCACACCTTCGCAGTAAGGGCCTCTTATAGATGCATTGTCACTGTTGCAGCCCGCCGAGTTTGGGTGCTCCCGCCTGACGGACATGAATTTCACTCTTGGGCTCTGGCCCAGTTGGGACGTTTGAGGAAGGTGGTGACGAACATTATTTATATGCATATATATATTTGTGTTAGTTTGTCAGTATTAGCCGGCACTCGGGGTTCTATGCTCAGCCTCGGGCTCGGACACACAGGCCCGATTGAACGGAAATAGATTTAGGCATAGTTGAGGCGGGGTGCCGCGACACATCCAAACATCATTGGTGATCACTGAATGAGGATTGGGCGTTTATACTGTTGATTCGTGACCTCGAATCTCAAGAATGTCCCGTCTCT
>Ga0335398_10010562_pt1 | contig 10481 bp, 10 predicted proteins | sample BON03_FD_205742 | JGI IMG/M metagenome (GOLD analysis project Ga0335398, IMG submission 205742) | Freshwater microbial communities from Lake Bonney liftoff mats and glacier meltwater in Antarctica - BON-03 (spades assembly) (version 2) | ecosystem: Environmental > Aquatic > Freshwater > Ice >...
GCCGGCTGGAACTCCATCTAGAACAATGTTCTCTATTTTGTGAAGCACGATCATGAGCTCTTGATCAGCCTGGTTGGCTTCGGCCTCCAGTTTTTTGACATCGCTCGACATCTCTTGCGCCTGAGCAACAAGTGCAGCTTTTTCTTCCTTGGCGGCTTGGGCAACTAACTTGCCGTGGGCATTTTGTTTTGCCCTCATAGCCTCGAACTGCTGCAGCGCAGTTTTTTTCTGTTCCGCGAGCTTTGCGGCTAGATCAACCAGGCCTTCGTCAGCGCCGCGGGCAGCCTGAGAGGCCTTAATCGCCAGTGGGTTTTCCCGAAGTAAGTTGATCTCAATCACGGAGTCAAGCCTACCTGCTAGCTAAGCGTTGCTTGGGACTAGCGGGAGTCTCGAAGCTTTTGCAGCCACGTTTGGGCCGATTGATAGTCCGGGTTCGCGTTATTGCCTAAGTGGACTGAGTCGAAATGGTCTGCTCTCGGGTAAGAGCCTAGAAACACAACCTTTGGGCTGACTCTATGAAGGCCCATTAGCGCTTCACCGATTGCCTCATCGTCGAGGTGGCCTTCGACATCGATATTGAAGCGGTACCTACCGAAGCGATCTCCGATTGGTCTGGACTCAATTCTTGAAAGGTTGATGCCTCTGGTTGCAAACTGCTCGAGCATTTCTAGTAGCCCACCGGGACGATCGTCTGGAAGCTCGACCACAACGCTGGTTTTGTCCTGGCCGGTCTTGACAGACGGTGTTCCGGCTTTGCCGATTTCATAGAACCTGGTTTGGGCATCTTGGTTTTCACCAATGTCGCTCGCAATAATTTCTAGCCCATAAATCTCAGCGGCAGCGCTGGCTGCAATGACCGCATGCGCGGTTGAGCCATTGGCGAGGGCCTTGGCTGCGGCGGCAGTTGATGCGGCGGGAATGTGAGTATGGGTCTTCAGGTTTTGTGACAGCCATTTTCTGGATTGAGCGTAGGCAACGGGGTGCGTGAGGATCTCTTCAATTTCTGCCATCGAAGTTCCGGGCTTCACCATCAAGTCAAACTTCACCGGAACTAAATATTCGCCATAGATCTGGACGCCGGGAATTGTTGCAAGTGCATCACTGGTGGCGCTAACACCACCCTCAAGTGAATTCTCTATTGGGGCAACTGCCCGGTCTGCTGCCCCGGTAAGGACGGCATCGATCGCTTCGGCAACACTTGCCACTGGCACGAGTGCCGCATCGGCTGCCCCGGGCAGCATCTTGGCTGCCATCTCGGTGAATGTTCCGGCTGGGCCCAGGTATGCAATCTTGTTGTCTTGAGGCATGGTTCAAGATTAGGGCAGGCAGGAAACCCCGGATAGCAATACGATGCTTTTATGCATAAAAAGGGAGACGTTCAAAGACTGCGAGGCGTGCTGAGATTAGGCGCCTTAGTCTTCGCAATTAGTTCACTGGTGCTCTTCATTGCGCCCCGTGCTTTCACGGATCTCTTGGGTCTTCCAGGCTCTGCGAACCTCGACTGGTCAATGCAGCTATCCGGTGTCACAACCCTGACCCTTGGCGGTCTGATGTTCGTGACCGCCCAGGCAGGCACTGCCAATGGTGTTTTGTGGGCCGCACGAGTAATGATGGTGGGAGCTTTTGGATTAGGCGTTTTGACGCTACTGATCCCAACCGGTGTCACCTGGTTCGTAATTCTTTATGCGCTAATTGGCTTTGGTTTTTCAGCTGCTTACTTGGTGTTCCTCACCAGGCGCAACCCCGAGGCTGGTAGTTGATCCACGACCGAGCAGGGCATCAAGCCTTAAAATCCGACCTAGTTGATCTTCGCGCACTCGAAGTTAGTTACTTCGACATAAAACCGAACCCAGTACTGGAGCACGAAAAAGTAGCCTTTGGAACCTCTGGGCATCGTGGCAGTTCGCTGACTGGATCTTTTAACGAAAACCACATCTTGGCTATCACCCAGGCGATCGTTGAATACCGAGATAGCCAAGGAATCAAGGGGCCGATTTACATCGGCCGCGATACCCACGCACTTTCCGGTCCCGCCCAGCAGAGTGTGTTAGAAGTTCTGGCCGGCAACAACATCGAGTGCTTTGTGGCCATAGACGACGGCTACACGCCAACACCGGCAGTTTCGGTTGCGATATTGGATCACAATAATCAGATTCCGCGTGGATCAGACGAGCTTGCAGACGGCATCATCATCACACCAAGCCACAACCCGCCGGGTGATGGTGGCATCAAATACAACCCCCCTCACGGAGGGCCAGCGGATAGCGATGTCACCACAAGAATTGCCAATCGAGCCAATGAGCTTCTAGTCGCCGCCATGCTTGGCGTAAAGCGAGCAACCCCAAGCCCTAGTCAGTTTGATTTTCAAAACAACTACATCTCCCAGCTCGATCAGGTTCTCAACATGGAAACCATTGCCCACTCTGGGTTGAAGCTTGCAGTCGATCCACTTGGCGGGGCTTCGGTGAATTACTGGGGCCAGATTGCAAGCGACTACGGCCTTGACCTCACGGTATTGAACACCGAGGTTGATCCGCAGTTTGGATTCATGAGCCTGGACTGGGACGGCCAGATCAGGATGGATTGCTCATCTAAATATGCCATGGCATCGCTGATTGAAAACAAATCAAAGTTTGATCTCTCATTTGCCAACGATGCCGATGCCGACCGGCACGGAATCGTCACCGCAGATAGTGGCCTGATGAACCCCAACCAATTCTTAGCCGTCGCTATCCACTACCTTTTTGAATCAAGGCAGGGCTGGGACGAACACGCCGCAGTTGGCAAGACCATGGTTTCATCTTCGATAATCAATCGCATAACCGAGTCACTCGGAAGGAAACTAATCGAGGTCCCGGTTGGCTTCAAGTGGTTTGTCCCCGGCCTTACCGATGGTTCGCTTGGTTTCGGTGGTGAAGAATCTGCCGGGGCATCATTCCTTCGCCTCAATGGCCAACCGTTCTCTACCGATAAAGACGGAGTCATCATGTGTTTGCTTGCAGCCGAGATGGAAGCCGCCACAAGGTTTAGCCCCTCGGAGAAATACGCCGATCTCACTCAAGAATTTGGCGAACCTAATTATCGGCGGATTGATGCACCTGCAACCATCGAGCAAAAATTGATTCTCACCAAGCTTTCGGAAAACGATATTGAAGCCTCAACGCTTGCCGGCGAGGTGATTGAGAATATTGAAACCAAAGCTCACAACGGTGGGAGCTTCGGTGGCGTGAAGGTGACAACCGAAAACGCCTGGTTCGCGGCAAGGCCCTCTGGGACCGAAGGTGTCTACAAAATCTACGCTGAATCCTTCAACGGTTCGGACCACTTGGAGCAGGTCCTATCCGAGGCTCAATCGATTGTTGATTCGGTAATTTCTTCCAGGTAAAATTCCGCGGACGGCAAGGACCAAAACTCTTCTAGGGTATGTATTCCTTTTTTGGAATACTCAGTTGCTAATTCTTGCCCGACAAAGCGCAAATGCCAAGGCTCATAGCTGTAACCGGTGATCGCGGTCGTTCCCTCTTCGTAACGGACAATGAAGCCGAACCGCCAAGAGTTATCGGCCACCCAAATGCCCGCCTCAGTGTCTCCAAAGCAGGTCATGATTGCACAACCCTGGGCTGGCACGGAAACATCGACAGCCAAACCGGTCTGGTGTTCGGAGTGGCCTGCCTTTGCGCTTCTGACAAGAGCGCCCGCAAGACCGTACTGCTGCGTCTTCGATTCGAAAAGCTCGACTTGATAGTCATAGGTTCGGTAAGCAGAGTTCACAAACAGCTGGCCATAGCCATCGTTCTGCATTTGTTCTGCCATCAGCACCAGGGCGCTGGCAGCTGACGCTGCCAGCACTAGCTGCCTGGAATTATCAAGTGACTCACTTGAGGGCATCACAACCAGGTTCGCGGGTGCGTAGTCGATTGGGTTCAGTGTCCGCAGCTTATTCACAACTACATAAGGCTGATTGGCCCAGTCAATAGTGAATCGTGGATATAGATAATCAGTGGGCGCCGGCGTCGGTGGCACACGGCCTTGAGCTTTATTTATCGCAATTTGTTCGGTAATAATCTCAAGCTTTGGGCTTGAAAAGCTGCCCGATTGGAATAGTAAGCCAACTCCCAGAATTGACAAAAGAACCGGAGGCCCAAAAATAAATATGGGACTCCGTTTCATAGGAGTAGAATTACGCATGTCTACACCCTAAATCCAGGAGACTAATTGGCCACGAACACCTCTCGGGATGCCGCAAAAAAGGCAGCCCAATCCGGCACCATGACACCGCGACAAATTTGGATAGTACTTATCGGGCTAATGTCCGGAATGTTTCTCGCAGCCCTTGACCAATCGGTTGTCGGCGCTGCCATGCGCACAATCGCGGACGACCTTTCTGGTCTTTCGCTTCAGGCTTGGGCAACTACTGCCTACCTAATCACTTCAACCGTAAGCACTCCTATCTATGGGAAGCTCGGTGACATTTTCGGTCGTAGACCACTATTCATGATTGCAATCGTAATCTTTATAGTTGGTTCGGTAACCGCCGGCTTCGCAACCTCAATGCTTGAACTTGCTGGGTTTCGAGCCTTGCAGGGAATGGGTGCTGGAGGTCTGTTCTCGCTGGCACTGACAATTGTTGCCGACATCGTTCCTCCGAAGGAGCGAGCGAAATACCAGGGCATGTTCCTAGCAGTATTTGGAACCTCCTCCGTGCTGGGCCCGGTTGTCGGCGGGGCGTTGGCTGGAGCCGGTGAGATTCTATTTATTGACGGCTGGCGCTGGATCTTCTTGATGAACATTCCAATCGGTGCAGTCTCGCTATTTATGGTTGTCTCTTTTCTGCATATCCCTCACAACCCAAGACCTCAAAAGATCGACTGGTGGGGAGCGGTTGCGATCGTATTGGCTGTAGTTCCATTTTTGTTGATTGCTGAGCAAGGACGCGAGTGGGGCTGGTCGAGCCCAATGGCCATCGCAATGTATGCAACCGGAATCCTTGGAATTGTCAGCTTCATCATGATTGAAAGAAAAATGGGTTCAGCCGCGTTGATTCCTCTTGCGCTATTCAAGGAGCCCACGTTTGCAAGAACCCAGATTCTTGGATTCATTGTTGGCGTTGGAATGTTCGGCGGCATGATTGTGCTGCCGCTGATTATTCAGGTTGTCTACGGCGCTAGCCCAACCGAGGCTGGCTTCTTGATGCTGCCAATGGTTGCCGGCATGATGACCGCAACCATTAGCTCCGGTCGAATTACCTCCAAGACCGGTAAGTACCGCATCTTCTTCAACACTGGAACCGGAGTGCTCTTCTTTGGTTACCTATTCATGCTTTTGATGATGGATGCTGCGACGCCAATTTGGGTCATCTCAATCGGCATGGTCATGATTGGTCTTGGCCTGGGTCAGCTAATGCAGACCACGATGGTCGCAAGCCAGAACTCGGTGGCGGCCAGAGACATCGGTGTTGCCACCAGCTCCGCAACCTTCTTCAGACAGATGGGCGGCACCTTCGGCGTTGCCGTGTTTATGTCGATTCTTTTTGGTCAGGTCGGCGACAAGATTGCAACTGCCTTCCAGCGAACGGACGTTCGTGAGGGCATCGCAAGTGCTGTCAGTGACCCGGCAGTGCTAGCAAATTCCAATAACGACGCGATCATAGGCATTCTCCAGAGCGGCCCTGGGGCTGCCAGTCAGATAACAGTGGATTCGTCGTTCTTGATTGGCGCGGATGACAGGCTCACCCTGCCTTTCAGAATCGGTTTTGTTGAGTCTTCGCTAACGGTGTTCCTGGTTGCGATCTTCTTTGTGGGAGCGGCGTTTGTGATTAGCTGGTTCATCAAGGAGATCCCACTTCGCGAAAAGAGCGCATCGCAAGAAATTGCCGATGCTGCTAGGGCTGCTGAGTAGTTTTATCGGATAGGCTTTTCTTGTAACACCACGGGAGTTCGGTAAACCGGACTGAGAGGAAGACTAGAAATAGAGTCTTCGACCGTCAAACCTGATCTGGGTAATGCCAGCGTAGGTAGCGACCTCTAACCCGTGCCTAACTTCAACAGAAGGCACGATAATGAAAAAACTAGCCATATTGGCAATCGGCACTTTGGCCCTAACCGGCTGCAGTGCTCAAGACATCACCCTGGTCCGGCTCGCAGCTCACGACTCATTTGTCATAAGCGATGAACTGGTGGCCGAGTTCGAAACTGAAACTGGTTATGAGCTTGAGATTATCCGTCTCGGCGACACTGGATCGCTAACCAACCAACTAGTCCTAACCACCAATGCTCCGGTTGCGGATGCGTTCTTTGGTATCGACAACACCTTTGCCGGCGTTGCCACCGACAATGACATTGTTGACGGCGCCATGCAGGCAATCGACTACTCGGATGTCTGCTTCAACTATGACCTTGACTGGTTTAGCGAAAGTGCAATTGCCGCTCCGACTTCCTGGCGTGAACTTGGCCAAGAGCGCTATCGTGGGCTGGTTGTTGTAACCAACCCAAGCTTTTCCTCGCCTGGCCTTGCCTTCTTGGCCACCACACACGCTGGCTTTGAAACCGGTGCTGAAGTCTCCGCCTACTGGAAATCCCTCAAAGACAACGACCTGAAGGTTTCTGGCAGTTGGGAGGACGCGTACTTCGTTGACTTCACTCGCTACGGAGGTGACCGTCCGATTGTCTTGAGCTATGCATCATCACCCGCGGCAGAAGTAAAAGAAGATGGCACAGCTGGCTCAGTCGCCCTTCGGACAGAGTGCTTTCGGCAGATCGAGTATGCCGGCGTGCTAGCCAACGCAGACAACTCACCCGGGGCTAAAGCGCTAGTCGACTTCTTGTTGGGTGATAGCTTCCAGGCTTCGGTCCCAGAAAACATGTATGTCTATCCGATCAACGAAGAAATCGAAGTTCCAGAGGCTTGGGCTAAGTTTGCAAAACCTGCAGATACCTTGCTGGGTGAAGGACTAGAGATCAACGCTAATCGCGATCAGTGGTTGACCGATTGGGCGAACGTATTTGACAACTAACTTGGAACTGTTTGCAACCACCGCACTGATTGCACTAATCAGTGCGGTGGTTGCAACAATTCTTGGTTATCCGATTGGCAACTGGTTGGCTGGAACAGGCCGAAGGACAAGACAGCTGGTTTCGGCACTCTTGTTGGTGCCGTTTTTGCTGCCGCCGTTTCTAATTGGCATCACACTTCTGCCACTGCAGCCAAATACCTTCAATTCCATTACGGGAATACTTTGGGTTATTGCAGCCCACGTTTTGATGAACGCAGGCTTCATGGCGAGAGTAGTTTCGGCTAATCAAATACCGGCTGACCAGCTGGAGGCGGCTTCTCTGGATGGTGCAAGTGGTTTTAGGAAACGCTTTGCCATCGAACTGCCTCAACAGCTTGGAGGAATACTTTCAGCATCTTTACTGGTCGCTCTCTACAGTGCAACTAGCTATGGCCTAGTGCTGACGCTTGGCGCGGGAAAGGTTGACACCCTCGAAACTGAGATTGCCACAGCAGCCCTAAGAGACCTTGACCTTGGGTTCGCCCTGGCACTTGCGCTGCTGCAAACCGCGCTTACGCTTTGCTTTTTCTACTTGGCAAGAGCAATCGGAGCGGAGCCGGCTGCGCTCTTTGGCGAGCAAGAGGCGTCGTCTTCTGGTTCAAAATTGGGCGGTGTGCTGGGAGCTATTTTGCTCGCGGCAATAGCGATTGTGCTTGCAGGGGTTTTCGTTAGAGCAATAACGTTGGGGCCAGGGCTGATTGAGAATTTTGCAAACCTTGCCGGGCGAGGTAGCCGAGTGTTACTGAACATCTCGGTTACCGAGGCTGCGCTAAACAGTCTTAGAAACTTGATTGTGGCGAGCTTGATCGCGTTGCCAATCGCCTGGTATGCGGCAGGTAGGAAACGAACCAGCTATTTAGTTCTCTTGCCAATAGGTATTTCACCGGTGGTGTTTGGTTTGGTGTTCCTGGTTTTAAGCGGCTACCTCCCCTCCGAAGTAAGTGGCACTTGGCTGCTGGTCCCAATTGTTCAGAGTCTGTTCCTGATTCCACTTAGCTATCAGGTGCTTCGGCCAGCCAGGCAATCCGTCTCGGTGGATATCAAAGACGCCGCCGTGCTAGACGGTGCATTTGGCTGGAAGATGTTTTCTCAGGTCGAGGGTCCGCTCGTGCGGAAACCGCTGAGCGTTGCCGCAGCCTTTGTCGCGCTTGGTTCGCTTGGAGAGTTTGGTGCCGCAAGCTTCCTGGCCTATGGCTCTCAGGCAACGCTTCCACTTGTAATGTTTCGCTTGATTTCTAGGCCAGGGCCGGAAAACTTAGGCATGGCTATGGCGGCGGCAAGCCTGTTTATTCTGGTTGCTCTTGTGATTGTTTGGGTTATTTCACTTGAAGCTCGTACTCAACGCCAAGAGCATTGAGTCGACTAGTTATTACTTCTATTGACTCTGGGTTTTGATCCACGACCACGAATTTTCTTTTCAATTCAAAGGCTGCTTGAGCGGTAGTTCCAGAACCAGCGAAAAAATCAAGCACTCGGTCACCGGGCTTAGAGCTGGCACTAATTATTCTTCTAAGAATGCCGAGCGGCTTTTGGGTTGGGTAGCCGGTTTTTTCTTTTCCAGTTGGTGACACAATTGTGTGCCACCAGACGTCGGTAGGTAACTTTCCGCGAGCTACTTTTTCGGGCGTCACCAGCCCTGGTGCCATGTATGGCTCACGATCAACCGTTGCACTGTCGAAGTAGTAGAGAGCGGGGTCTTTCACATAGACCAAAATGGTGTCGTGCTTTGCTGGCCAGCGACTCTTTGACTTTCCGCCGTAGTCGTAGGCCCAGATAATTTCGTTTAGAAAGCATTCCCTGCCAAACAAGGCGTCCATCAAAACTTTTGCGTAGTGGGCCTCGCGGTAGTCAAGGTGAAGGTAGATCGTTCCGGTCTCATGAAGTAACCGGAATGCCTCAATTAGTCGTGGCTCCAGAAATGCCCAGTAGTCAGCAAAGTCATCATCGTAGGACAGGACCGACTTGACAACCTGCTCATAGCGCTTGCCCTGAAAACCGAGGTTGCCAGTTTCACCCGATTTCGAACTCCGGTTTGTTCTGACCTGAGCGCGGCCGGTGTTGAAGGGTGGGTCGATGTAAATCAGCTGAAAGGACTCACTGGGCATCGATTTAAGTGCGGCGAGGTTCTCCCCATTGATAACCTCGTTTATAGCCATAAGAAGAAAGATTAACATCATGAGCACACAGGTAGTGCACGATAGCGATAACCAACGTTTTGAACTCTTCTTGGAGTCTTCTCGAGTTGGTCTGCTGGATTACGTAATCAAGGGCGATGAGATTCACCTTGTCCACACTGAAGTGAACCCGGAACACCAGGGCAAAAATCTGGCCGCGGTGTTGGTTCGGGAATCACTTCAAGACATCAGAGACAAAGGCGATAAAAAAGTTGTTCCGGTTTGCTCTTACGTAGTCAAATACATGGAAAAGCATCCAGACACCCACGACCTGCTAAAGGGAACCATCGAAGAGGCGGTTGCTTCTTGCAGGTGGCCAGGGGCTAACTAGTCCCAGGTGCTAGGAGCTGGTTCTTTACCTTTGGGCAATGTGGTGTCCTTTGCCCATCTAGCAATCCACTTTGGTAACTCTGGTCGTTCCCCCGGCCAACCTCCAGAGCCGTCCATCACTTCCTGAGGGGTTAGTGTGCCCCAAGAGCGTTTCAGGAAGCGGCCCCTCATAATTGCCTTGGCGTAAATCTCACCATTTCGAACAAATCGCTGTTCAATATAAACAGCGATATCGTCCCAGCCAACTACTTTGGTCTCGAGGTCAAACTTTTGCCATGGCTCAAGTGACTTGCGATAGCTGATTGTTGAATTCACAACAATCGGGTACCAGCCTTTTTTGTTCCACTGCTGCCAGATGCCCGTTCTGAGACCCTGGTCGTAGCGCCCGATGTCCATCAGAGTCAAAAAGACTCCGTTATTCATATGGTTATAGATATCGAGATCACTCGGCATTACCCGAAGCGTTACCGACGAAACTTCGTCGATGGTTACCTTTGGCCTTCGACGCCACGTCAGCATAATATAGAGAATCCGAATCCAGAGCTTCACCAGATAACCACCCGGTCTTCAGGTGCCAACCACATCGGGTCTTTGTCAGTGGTCTGGAAGGTGTCGTGGAAAATGTCCAAGTTTTTCACCACCTGGTTACACCTGAACTCAGCCGGTGAGTGAGGATCGGTTGCCAAGCGTTGAATGGCAATTTCATCTCGGCTGATTCCTCTCCAGCACTGAGCCCAGGAGAACAAGAACCTCTCGGCGGCAGTGACGCCATCGAGCGTTGGGGGCTCCTTGCCATCAAGCGAAATTAGGTAGGCCCTCCAGGCAATACCAAGACCACCTAGGTCCCCGATGTTCTCACCGATAGTGAGCTCGCCGTTTACCTTGTGGCTATCTTCAAGCTGGACTGGGCTCAGGTCGTTGTACTG
>Ga0335398_10010565_pt1 | contig 10477 bp, 8 predicted proteins | sample BON03_FD_205742 | JGI IMG/M metagenome (GOLD analysis project Ga0335398, IMG submission 205742) | Freshwater microbial communities from Lake Bonney liftoff mats and glacier meltwater in Antarctica - BON-03 (spades assembly) (version 2) | ecosystem: Environmental > Aquatic > Freshwater > Ice >...
CTTCCCGCACCGGCATCAGTCATCAAGCTATCCGAAGATTCGCGAATCGATTTATTCCACGATCCTACGGTCTCGCCGGAACGGGCGGCAAAGATCGGCCAGTTGATTGCGAATTTCTGGAATTGCGAAGTACACGTCCTCGCCGCGCCTCTCGATGCCTCGAAACTGGAAGCCTTCGACCACGCCAGCCAGCGCATCATCGCAACCGACCTAGCGGACCACATGTTTCCGCTTATCAGGCCGGACGACGGTTTACTACAAGCGGTTTTCCTAACCGCACGGCCTATTCGCTCATCCGTCGGAGCGATCTACGGCACCACCAGCCATTACGGAATCGTGAATTTCGTTTCGACCTATTACTTCGATTATTTTCAGGAGAAGGATAAGCCGTCTCCTGCCCCAATCGCGGCAACTCTTGATGAAATGGTAGCCATCGCTGCCGTCCAGGGCGGCATTATGAGTAGTGTGATCTCCAAACAGATCTGGCTGGACACCAAGAAAATCGAGAGCTTTCACCCGCTTCCGCCAGAAGCCATGGCTAGTTCTGGAACTCTGCAGCTAAATAATCGCTTATTGGGCGTTTCTCCACACACCGCGCGTGCTATCGCAAAAATTCAGCCTGGGGCGTTTCGTGAAAGTGCAAATATTAGGCGCGACAAGTTGTTGGAATCCATGGCCGGCGATAAATCGCCCGACACCGCTGCTTTTCGTAAAATCGCCGCCTTGCTATCCAAGACTGAACCAACCATCCTTAACCCAGAGGAAAAAAATTAATAAAGTACGGAACGATATGAACAAAACACTCATTTCCGCCCTGTGGTTCGCCCCAGTGCTAGCCTTTGCAAATCCTCCTACGGCCGTCGTCGCGGTGCAAAGCCACACACATGGGGTCGAAGACCTAGGGAGTATTCTGCTAGAAGTGCTCGAAGTGGAGCTAGCCGATCAGCCTGGCATTGAACTCGTGGATCGGGCGCGTCTACGGGAGATCATCGCCGAGCAGGAACTGGGCGAAGCCGGGATCACTGGTGAGCAGGCCGCAAAATTCGGAAAGCTCGTCGGCGCGAACTACTACATCTTCGGACAGTCTTCCCGCGTTGGTGAACGCAGTATGGTGCGTTGCCGCGTCGTCCAAGTAGACACCGGCGTTTATCGCCCGGCGATGGTCCTCCTCGCCGATGATGAAGACCCGATGACTGCCGGAATGGAACTTGCCAAAAAAGTTCGCGCAGAGATCGCCAAGCTTGATGAACGGGTTCCCGCTGCGGATGATGGATCCACCGAAAGCCCAGCACTTCAAATGCCCGAAGGAGGCAAACGTCCGGTGGTCGCGTTCCGAATTCCCGAAACCAGCGTTACTCCCGGTGCCCTGACAGCTGACCCCGCTTGCGAAAAAGCAATCGAAGCCTATATGCTGAAAAACGATTTCAAGCTCGTCCATCTCTCGCGCCCGAGCCAGTCAGAAGACGTCGGCTCGGGTCCTCGGGCAGGATTTTTAAACGGCACAACGCCCGCGACTGCACGGCATCTTGAGGGAAAGGAACACGAAGAGCTCTTCAAAGAGGCACTTGCGAAAAAAGTTGATATCATCGTCGTTGGAATCGCGGCCTCGCAGAGCGCCACGCAGATCGGTCGCTTTCACACAGCGCGGGCACGAGTGGAGCTCGCCGCAGTCAATACATCGGATCGCAGCATACTTGCGGTTACTGATGGCTACGGAATCGCCACCGATCTCTCGCTCTTTGTTGCCGAAAAGAAAGCCATCACGAATGCTACGCAAAAACTCAACCAGCGATTCGCCCAAGACATCCTAGACGCGTTTAACAAGTAGGCGGGATTCCCTGAAGCTGTGGACAGCCAAGCCATGTGTTTCCAGAGAAGTGGGCCAATCAAAGAGGTCCCAAGAGTCCCATTACAATATTTTAGGATTTCGAATCTACATTCGCTCCCGTTTTGCCACTGGAATTTCGGCGATTTGTTTGAATCGGCCGGTTCACTGAAGTTCGAATTGCGAACGAACCTCGCCGTGCCCTATTAGATTGCGGTGTCTTCCGTTATTGCTAAGGGACATATTGCTAAGGGACAGACCCTATTGCTAAGGGACAGACCCTATCGCTAAGGGACAGACCCTATCGCTACGTTCTGATCGTTGCGCACCTAGGAAATATCTGCGCATGCCGCCAGTGCCGGCTACCATCCGAATCCAGTCCTCTTCCCCTTCCATGACCGCCACCATCACCAGCGTGCTCATCGTCGGAGCTGGCCCCGCCGGTCTCGGCGTCGCCGCCGCTCTAAAGCGCGCCGGTGTCATCGACCTCCTCGTCGTCGATTCCCGGGAAATCGGTGCCGCCTTCCGCGCCTGGCCCGCGCAGATGAAATTCATCACCCCATCCTTTCATTCAAACTCCTTCGGCCTCACCGATCTCAACGCCATCGACCCCGAGACCTCGCCCGCCGATTTCCTCCGCACCCAGCACCCGACCGGGAAACAGTATGCAAGATATCTGGAAACTGTCGCCGCCCATTTCCAACTCCCGGTGGAAACGGGCATCGAAGTCACCGCGCTTCGGAAAAGCGGAGACCGCTTCCTCGCCACCACCAACAAGGGCGTGATCGAGGCCGAATACGTCGTATGGACCACCGGCCAATTTTTCACACCCCGCAGCCATGATTTCCCAGGTGCGCACCACGCTCTCCATAGCTCCCGAGTCAGCGATTGGAGCACCCTCAATGGTGAGGCCTTCACCGTCATTGGCGGCTACGAAAGCGGAGTCGATGCCGCCCTGAATCTCATCGATTTAGGAAAATCTGTGCGCCTCATTTCCCGTGGCGAGCCATGGTCATCAGATCACCCAGATCCCTCCCGCTCGCTCAGCCCCCGCACCTATGACCGCCTGCGCGAACTACTACAAACACCAGAGAAAGCCACCCGCCTGGAGTTCGTGAAGAACACCACCATCCACCACATCGAGAAAGCCGCCGACTGGTGGAGTCTTCGCGATCAGGATGATTTCCCACACACTTCTCTCACCCGCCCCATCCTCGCCAACGGCTTCACCGGCGGCCTCTCCCAAATCGCAAACCTTTTCGCCCGCGACGATCACGACCGCCCCGTGTTCACCGAAGAAGCCGATGAATCCACCCTCACGGAAAATCTCTTCTACTCCGGCCCCGAGCTCGTCCACCGGAACTCGCTCTTCTGCTTTATCTACAAATTTCGCGCCCGCTTCGGCGTCATCGCCCACGAGATCGCCACCCGCTGCGGCAAGCCGGACATTGATGAAAAGCTCCTGCCCTACCTCAAGGCCGGCCTCATGAACGCCGATCTCGACTGCTGCACCGATTGCCAATGCGCCATCGAACCCGCCGCCACCGCCGCCCCCCAGCCCGCCGCCTTCGCGAACTGACAAATCCATGCATCGTCTTCTCTCCAATTTTGGAACCACATTGCTCATACTCTTCGGCATCGCCTTCGGCGCATGGTTTGGACGCTATTCACCGTCCACGGCAGCGACAACCGCTGGCTTTGTCGATCCGCTCATCATCGCCCTCGTCTCCATCCTGTTTTTCGAGGTTTCATTCGGGAAACTCCCGGAAGCGAGAAGCCACCTGCGCTTCCTATTGATCGCGTGGGTCGCAAATTTCATCCTCATCCCGCTCATCGGCTGGGGCATCGCCTCGCTGTTTTTCTCCGGGAAGCCACTGCTCTACATCGGCCTGCTGATCTACTTCATCGCGCCCTGCACCGACTGGTTTCTCGGCTTCACCCGGCTGGCCAAGGGGAACACCGCGCTCGGAGCCGTCCTGCTGCCGATCAATCTCATCACTCAGCTTTTGCTTTTTCCCGTGTATCTCTGGCTCTTCGCCGGGAAGGAAACCGGAATCGATATCGCAGGAATCGGGCAGACGCTTTGGCAATGGTTTCTCATGCCCTTCATCGGCGCGGTGCTGGCGCACCAGATTCTCAAGCGTGTCCTCCCGGAAAATGTTTTCGGAAAAATCCTACGACTTGCCAACGGGCTAGTTCCTTTCGTCATTGCCGCGCTCGTTACCTGCATCTTCTCGGGAAACATCAGCATCATTCTGGAAAATATTTCTGCCTTCCTGATGATCCTTGCCGCCGTATTCCTGTTCTTTATAGCCACCTTTTTTCTCGGCGATTTCCTCTCCCGCTGCTTCAAGCTCGCCTACCCCGAACACGCGCTTCTGAGCATGACCACCGCCGCGCGCAACGCCCCGCTCATGCTCGGCCTCACCACCGCCGTTTTTCCCGACCAGCCACTCATCTACGCCGCGCTTATCATCGGCATGCTCGTGGAGTTCCCGCACCTCACCGCGCTCAAGCACCTGCTGCTACGCCAGTATTCCGTTTTTCCCAGTCCTGTGCCCAAATTTGAAAGCACCGCGACCCCAAATCATCCATGAACACCGCGTGCCGACGCCTTCGCTTGATTTGAAGCACTCTGTCTTTTGGGGTCAGGAGTTTCATTGCAACATCAACATCGTTTCGAGTCCCTCCTCATGCCTTGGGGTCAGGTGCTGCAGCGCAACAAAAATTTAGAAAATGTTTAAATGCAGCACCTGATACCAAAATAGATCCTCATCCCCTCCATCCTCCGGCACTCTCACAAGAATCCTCGCCAAATCCACGGAATCATCGCAGCATCCATCCATGACAGCGAAACGGTTCTACGACTGCCAGACAGCAGGCGGCACGGACGATGTCATGCGCCTTGTCAACTGCCTTGAGCGGGCGGATATCGTTTGGTGCGCCATCGGTGGCGTGGCCGTCAACCATTGGGCGGAGCAGCCCATGGTCACCCAGGATGTGGATTTCGTCGCTGCCACGGAATCGATCCCGAAAGCCGTCGAACTCCTCGAAGCCGAGGGCTTCGCCTCCTCCACCTTCGAGTGGTCGGTGAATTTTAAGGGCAGCTCCAAGGTCAGCATGCAACTCAGCACCGAGGACTTCTATCGCGCCTTCGCCGCCCGCACCGTCCCTGAGGATGTGCATGGAATACTGCTCCGTGTCGCCTCCCTACACGATACCCTCGCCGGGAAAATCAAAGCCTGGAGCGCAGTCGAACGCAGGCAGAGCAAACGCATCAAACATCTCGGCGACATCTCGCGACTCGTCGAATCTCACCCCGAGCTTTGGGATAGGCTACCGCCAGAGCTGCAAACCCAGATCGAGAAGCCTGCATGAACCATCGTAATGTTGCAACGCAGCTCTTGACCCCTACGACCATCGACAAATCCCTCGTCAGAAATCCGAAAGACCGTTTTGAGAATGCCTAGAAATTGCTAGCTGCAATCCTGTGAATTGAACCGGAAAATAGCGAATTGCACACCACATGGAACCAGAATAGACTATCCATAGATAATACACGCGTAAAAGCTCCAATGCTCATCTACCTCGATACCTGCTGCTTGAATCGTCCCTTCGACGATCAGTCCCAGCCGCGCATCCAACTCGAAACTGGAGCAGTCCTAGCCATCCTCCAGAAGGTCGCTGCGGGAGATCTGGAAATTGCCAACAGCAGCGTGCTTCAATTCGAAATCAATCGGATCACAGATCAGACGCGGCGCAGCAGCGTCCTCCAGCTCCTCGCCTACGCCAGATCATATCAGCTCCTCACGCAGGACATCGAACAACGAGGCATTCATTTGCGCGGTCTCGGATTCAAACGCCTCGATGCGCTCCACATCGCCGCCGCCGAGTGCATGGAAGCGGCTGCGTTTCTTACGACAGACGATCAGTTACTCCGCCTCGCAGTCCGCCATTCCGCCCATTTAACCTTCCCCGTCATCAATCTCGTCCAATTCACTACCATCTGAAATCTTATGAGTGCCACCACAAATTACACCAATCCCATCGATCTCTATCGCCAAGGAGTCGCTATCCTTGCCGATCACCTCGGCCCTGTGGATTCCATCCGCTTCTTGCGCCTGCTCGATAAGGGTTCCGGTGACTACACCGCCACCCGTCAAAGCCACCCGGATCAAGGAACAGTCGAGGAAATTTGCGCCGAGATCCGCACCTTTGAAGCAACCCAGGCCAAACCGTGAGCGGATTCTATGTAGGTCTAAAATAAGGAGATTGGACATTCCTGTCCGCCAGCCACTGCGGTGCTGAAGAACCGCGCAAAGCTCCCACCATTCTCTCCCATTGGCCCGGCGGACTGGAGTGTCCACCCTCCAGTTGACGATTTTCCGCCTCGCCCGTAATCAAGGAGTGTGCGCGTCTCGCCCACATTCTTCCTCTTGCGAAAATTCCGCACAACCAACCTCTTTTCTGATCACTGATCACTGCTCACTCGGCACTCCTCTTCATTTCAGTTTTTCAGTTTTCAGCATTTACCTCATGCCCCCCTCAACGACATCGCAATCACCCAAATGCGAACCCTGCTTGCCGCCAGCAGCGGGAAGCGTCTCAAATGATCCACATCCCCTCCATCCTCCGGCACTCTCACAAGAACCCTCGCCAAATCCACGGAATCATCGCAGCATCCATCCATGACAGCGAAACGGTTCTACGACTGCCAGACAGCAGGCGGCCCGGACGATGTCATGCGCCTTGTCAACTGCCTTGAGCGGGCGGATATCCTTTGCTGCGCCATCGGTGGCGTGGCCGTCAACCATTGGGCGGAGGAGACCATGGTCACCCAGGATGTGGATTTCGTCGTCGCCACGGACTCGATCCCGAAAGCCGTCGAACTCCTCGAAGCCGAGGGCTTCGCCTCCTCCACCTTCGAGTGGTCGGTGATTTTCAAGGGCAGCTCCAAGGTCAGCATGCAACTCAGCACCGAGGATTTCTATCGCGACTTCGCCGCCCGCACCGTCCCTGCGGATGTGCATGGAATACTGCTCCGTGTCGCCTCCCTACACGATACCCTCGCCGGGAAAATCAAAGCCTGGAGCGCAGTCGAACGCAGGCAGAGCAAACGCATCAAACATCTCGGCGACATCTCGCGACTCGTCGAATCCCACCCCGAGTTTTGGGACGGGCTACCGCCAGAGCTGCAAACCTAGATCGAGAAGCCTGCATGAACCATCGTATGTTGCGATGCAGCTCCTGACCCCTACGACGGAGATTTGACAGGCATTTTGTCAAGATTTGCACCCTGACCCCATTTTACGCTGACCCCATTTTACGGACTCGATCCCGAAAGCCGTCGAACTCCTCGAAGCCGAGGGCTTCGCCTCCTCCGCCTTCGAGTGGTCGGTGAATTTTAAGGGCAGTTCCAAGGTCAGCATGCAACTCAGCACCGAGGATTTCTATCGCGACTTGGCCGCCCGCTCCGTCCCTGCGGATGTGCATGGAATACTGCTCCGTGTTGCCTCCCTACACGATACCCTCGCCGGGAAAATCAAAGCCTGGAGCGCAGCCGAACGCAGGCAGAGCAAACGCATCAAACATCTCGGCGACATCTCGCGACTCGTCGAATCCCACCCCGAGCTTTGGGATGGGCTACCGCCAAAGCTGCAAACCCAGATCGAGAAGCCTGCATGAACCATCGTAATGTTGCAATGCAGCTCCTGACCCCTACGATATGCTCACTCCGAAAAGGTCGAAAAACATCAGTAGCCTGATCCACGTCAACGACGCGGTCGCTTAGCCATTTGCGGTCAATCACGTAGGGTTAAATTTCATCAGACGACTTCCTCCTCGTCGCCATCTCCGGCTTGGATGTGTCCAGCACACGCGCATTGTAAATGGGAATATTTTTCTTGCAAAGAAATGCACTTCTCAACGAAAAAACCACTAATCAATTAAGTTGAATACAGGTTTGAATGTATACCCCCATTTTTACGCCACCGGTGGCTGAAAATTGGTGGTCAAGTCCGTCTGACGCAGCTCGATATGTTACAATGTAAGGTTTCCCATTTGGTTGTGCTGCACAGGCAGAGTAAAACTCTTGGTGAGTTTGAACAGGCTTACCAGCTATTGTTAAAAATTCATCTCCCGTGCGAAGGGGGCAAGACAAGGATTTTGAGCCCTCAGGATCCGAAACAACCCTGACTGAAGTTTTCTGAGGAAATTTAGGTACCATTTCCACCCCGGCAATGGGCACGCCGCGTTCATCAGTGAGCGTCACACATATTTCTTCTAATACAAAATTAAAACGAACTCCTTCGCGTGTCTCAGCAGGTTTAATCTCGACTTTCTCTGTTTTAATATCGCGTATGTCATCAACAACTCCGCTCAAGGCTTCAGCGTCGGCTCCGAGGGCAAGTCCTCCTAGAAGGACGATAAATCCGCCAACTTGCTTGGCTTGTGCTGCCTCGTCCTTGACGACTGTTTTCGACTCATTTTTTATAATAATTGGGCTTTCATATCCAACTAAGCGTGGTTCAAAATAGCAGGCGAAACTCACTTTTTCGGCTGCTAAGTCTTCTTTCAGCTTACGAGCGACATCGAGATCGTTGACTTTTATTTCCCATGATCTAGGTGAAGTAATTGCTCTTCCAAGAATATTATCTTTTCCTTTATAATTTGTGGTGAATATTTTTTCTTCAAGTTTTATTGTTCCAAAGCTCATATTGACACGATCGAATCTCCGTAATTTCACAATCCCAGTAAAATTAAATCCCTTTATTTTTCCGATTGGCTTAATAGGTTTTATAGCGACAATCTTCGGATTTACGGAGGCAATTTCATTAATGATCATTTGCCGTATTTTGATATTTTCGGCGTTTTTGATGCTCTCCTTTTCTGCTGCTGAAAGCGCATCCTTCCAATTATAAAGTGCGTTCTCGTATGCTTTTTCTTCGTCAACTCTTGATTTTGACTGCCTTTTGTTGAAAGTTTCGTCATATTCAAATTCACCGATACTCAGTCTTTTCCAATTATCGGTGGCAATCGGCTTGGCGGCTTGTAGATTTTCGACTGGGTCAGGCTGGGATCGAAGGTCTGAAAGCTGCATTTTCGCCTCTTGCAACTGCTTGCTCGCCTCATGCACAGGAAGAACATCTGCTACCAAGATGTCCACGTAGTCGGAGGTGTCAGAAGCCGCGCCGACTGAAGTAAGGTTGAGCAGAACAGCTAGCAAGTATCCAACACGACGCTTCCAGAATAAAGATCGGGGGGGGCTTTTTCATTTGAGTATAAATACCATCTAGTCTCGCAGTAGCACAAGAATTTTTTTTGGAATCCCTTTTTTCTTTCTTACTCCGTCGTCCTCCCGTTCTTTCCGTTGTCGGTAGTCCACTTAAAACCGGAAACTCTTTTTAATTTTTCATACTTCATCCCGCTCGGGAAGTAAGGGGAAAAGTAAGACATTCGCTACAAATGTTCCTTATCGGGAATGTTTCTCTTGTGGAAGCCTGATCGGCTCCATAAGTTCCCGCTCGGGAACCTATGAAAATCAGCGACACTAAATCACTCGGGGAAGGCATCCGCAAGGCGCGCACGCGGCTTGGCGTTACGCAAAAGGATCTGTCGCTCGCCAGCGGGATCGGCTTGCGTTTCATCATTGAGTTGGAAAAGGGCAAGCCGACCTGCCAAATCGGCAAAGCACTTGAAATCGCCCAGGCACTTGGACTCAAACTGGAGATGACCGAGCCATGAAACGCTTGACCGTCTATCTGAACGCAGAGCGGGTGGGGGTGCTCACCGATGGCGATGAACCGGGCTTTATCTATGATGCCGGATGGCTGGCGGGCAACACGGCACTGCCGCTTTCACGGCAGTTGCCACTGCGGGGCGAACCGTTCTCGGGTCGTGCCGTGCGGGTATTTTTTGCCGGACTGCTGCCGGAGGCGGAACCACGCGAGCGAATCGCCGCGATTTTGGGAATCAGCGAGGCCAACGACTTCGCCATGCTCGAACGGATCGGCGGGGAATGCGCGGGCGCGGTTTCCTTGCTCCCCGAGGAAATGCCTCCGCCACGTTCGGGAAACGGAAAGCTCCGCTGGCTGGATGACGGTGAGTTGGCGACCATCATCGAAGAACTCCCTCAGCGTCCGCTGATGGCTGGCGAGGAAGGGCTGCGGCTGTCGTTGGCTGGTGCGCAGATAAAGCTGCCCGTGGTGCTCGCTACGGATGAGCCGCCGGATGTCATCCGCGTGGCGCTGCCGCTGGATGGAACACCCAGTACCCACATTATCAAACCCGAGCCACCGCGTTTCCCCGGGCTTGCCGCCAACGAGGCATGGTGCATGGCACTCGCCAGAAACATCGGCCTCCGCGCTGCGGAAGCTCATACTGTCACCATAGGAAACACTCCCTGCCTGATCGTGAAACGCTATGACCGCCAGGCATCACCAGGCGGTGAAGTGCTGCGCGTACATCAGGAGGATTTCTGCCAAGCCTTGGGATTCCCGCCATCCCGTAAATATCAGCAGGAAGGCGGGCCGTCCTTGCGTGATTGCTTCGCGCTGCTCCGTGATTGGTCGTCCGCTCCGGTGCTCGACATCCGCGATTTCCTCGATGGGGTGATCTTCGCGACTTTGACCGGCAATGCAGACGCTCATGCGA
>Ga0335398_10010570_pt1 | contig 10476 bp, 11 predicted proteins | sample BON03_FD_205742 | JGI IMG/M metagenome (GOLD analysis project Ga0335398, IMG submission 205742) | Freshwater microbial communities from Lake Bonney liftoff mats and glacier meltwater in Antarctica - BON-03 (spades assembly) (version 2) | ecosystem: Environmental > Aquatic > Freshwater > Ice >...
GGATGCAAGGTGGAAATTCCAGGAGATGCCATGGTCCAGCTTGGCGCATTTATGCCCCCGTTTCGATGTATGCTCCGTTGGTGACGAGATGGTTCTCTTAGAGTCGGCACAGAATTTTGCCAATCTGACATCAGCTTCTACTAGGTTCTTTTCCATGGGGTGGGCGTAGTTATGTCGCCCCCCCGGGGTAGAGCCATTCATATCCCCAATCAGTATGACTCGTTCACCTGGGTGCCTGTTGATCCAGGAATTTATAAGTCCCCAGACCGTGACTACGTCCTGTTGGCCTCCGTCGTTTGTGGTGAATTGGTAAAGATTGATGATGTGAAGGCTACCACCGGTTTTAGTTTTAGTGTTGATGGCGACCGATCTGCCTGCAGTAGGCGGCTTGCGAGCTCCTCCCCTTTTTGGGCCTTTGGAGGACCCCGGGTGGAGCGAGAGGTGAGTTGCAGGCGGGAAGTAGTGGGAGTCTAAGGCGGTCAGGGTTGTGAATCTATAGTGCCGATCCTGTTCATCTTGGTTCGCGGCCCCAATGGTTATCGCCGTGGAAATGTAGATCCAGTAGTGGGGGAAGAGGGCGTGCAGCTCGCTCTTCACCGCATTCACTTTGTTCTCCGGGATCCTCAGGTCTTGCAAGCAGATAATGGGGTCTCCTTTCTCGAACAGGGCAAAGATTTCCTCTCTGACTCCTCGGAACCCATGGGGTCCTACGTTCTATGAGGATATCCTCGGGTCAGAGATGGTTTGAGTGAGGTGGCCCACTGTTGAGAGGTGGGTGTACCATTTGGATTTGTCCACCCTGTCTACCGCGTTCCAGGCCTCTCGATTGAGAAGGAGCTTTTCGTTTCTGACCTCTCGGAGCTTGGCGTAAGTCCCATCACATCCCATTAGAGATGTACCGTGTGCTGCCAGAGTGGATAGTCTTCTCTTTCTAAGTTTGTGGATCCAAACGGAGAGTTAGTGTTGAGTGCATCGTAGAAAGCCCTTATGATAAGCCATGATCGTCTGTGGCCAGGCATGCGGTTAGTCGGGGCCATGAGTATTTTTTCGCTCCCTTCTCCGTCCTCAGCAACAGCTGTATCATGCCGTTGGGGAATGGTTTCCCTCTGTCCGGCTCTGGAGCCAGCTCAGAGCCCAGCCGATGCCGTTTCCCCATCCGTGCTCCCGTACCAGGTCTTCAGTTTGGGTCCTATGTCATTCATGACAGTAGTGGCATGCAGGAGCCGCTGGATGTGCCTCTCCAGGGGCTCGATGTACCACTGGGGGTTTATGTTGTCATCAGAGTCCAGGATGGCAGTAGAGAGCTGTAAGGTGGTGAAGAGTTCTGGGAACAGCTGGGTGTCCGTGTCGTTCTCAAGGCCGAGTATTTTCTTCACCACTGTGGGCGGGAGAGGGTACTGGGCGATTTCACTCAGCAACAGCCCTACCTGCTCCAGGCTACCCTCGCAGAGACTGTGAAAGTTCGCGATACTCGCTTGCAGCCTGATCTGGGTGAAGGGGTTGGTCTCTTCAGGGTCCGGGGACCGAGTCTCCGCTGCTGTCTCGGGGGGGTCATCAAGGGGCTGCCGCCCTTCTGGCTCCTTTCCCCTGGTGCTTTCAGCCCAAGGGAGGGGTGGGAGGGGGGCGGTCGGGTCCGGGGAGGAGTCCTGCTTCCTCGAGGACTCCCCCTTTGGGCCGTTGATCGACTCTTTTTCAATACGCGTCCTCGTCCCCTTCCTCCGTTCTCCCATCAGGGGGCTCACCCGCCCTGTGGGATGGGGTGGCGTCCTGCTGGTTGTAGCTTTGACCTCTCCGCTGGCCGCCCCGTGTCCGGGGCTTGGGGTACCTAGGCCCTCGCCGCTTCTACGCATCACCATGGCAGCCTCACCTGCGATCCTTGGGCCCTGTTGCCGGTGGGGTGGCCTTTTCTTAGGTCCCGATGTGTCCTGTCTGGCGTGCCGCTCGGGACCGATTTCAGCATTGTCCGCATCTCCCGTAGTACACTCTACTCGCGGGCACTTTCCAGTCGTCTTTGATCTATACATTAGCATGTACACTTGGCATTTCAGAACGTCATGCAAGGCAACTGGGGAGATGTTGGTGTCATCGCACTGATTTCAAGCTGCCTCCCCTCTAGTGAAAGCAATATAGTGTCCTGCCTCGTGGCATCCAATATGCTCAATGACTACAATTAGCTCATAGATTAGGGGCTCACCTTTCACTGCCATGTGAGGGTTGAGATCTAGTTCCTCCTCAAATCCGACCAGTTGCTGTATTTTTTTGCCAAGGACTAGGCGCTTGAGGTGGATCATCAGGATGGTCGGCGGAGCTGAGATCGAGGGGGATAGCGTGGAGGTGCCCACCCGGCCGCAACTATCGCATCAGTACTCGTCCAAGGCGCTCGCTGGAGTGAAGAAGGCCTCGAGGCATTGGTTTACCGTGACAGTGCCGTTCATAGGGGCCTCAATATGCAAGGACAGATGTGTAATTGCCGCCTGTTGGATAAGACTATGGGGGCAGGTTGAGCATGTTAGCACCGTCTGGATGGACCCGTAGAAGACTTCCCGCCGGCCACCCTGGTCCATCTTGTCGAGTAGGCAGACTAGGAATTCGTGGGCGTCTGCCGGCTGCCCAGTGTGAATTTCATCGGCAATCCGTGGCAGTGTGTCCAGCAGGGGTCTGGGAGTGTAGTGGGGACTTAATTTGAGTTGTAGCTGAGAGATGCATTCGAGCAGTCGGGATTCGAGCGACCTTGTCCGCCTCGGCTGCCGGGCCCTCGCCTCGTCGAGCTCCCAGACCCTGCCCAGGCATTGCAGTGAGGCATTCAGGAAGCAAGTGTTCGCGGTGTTCGTCAATCCTCGTGTTTGAGCAGATCGCACGGGGGGAGTATTGGAACTCGCGCACACCTTGCTGCTCGCTCCTTCTGCCTCTACTCTCCCAATTCCGACCGGGATGCTTTCGACCCCTCCGCCGTCCTCCGTGGCCTGGGCTACAGCAACAGAGGGGGTCGTCTCCGTACACCAGGCCATGCTGGTTTCGTCGCCTGCGCCTTGCGGTGCCTGGGATCTGGAGGCATCCGACTGCTCTTTGGCGCCAATGGCACGCCCTCTGGATTCGGCCCCGTTCTCGTGGGAAGCGTCATTGTCTTTGCATTTCGACTCGGCCGAGTCCGTGTCTGCGGCCTTGTGTTCAGTTATATGATCGTTCTCGCTTCCCATGAGATGACCGCCTCTACTCGCCTTGTTGGTCTCGTCTACGCCTTCATTGGTCTGGGCACTGCCGATATGCTGTGTCACGTGCTGCGCCACCCCCATGTCTCCGTTTGCTGTCTCGTGGCCCTTTGCAGTAGCTAAAGCGCCCCCGGTACCTGTATCATCTTCCTTAGGCATTGCTTCGTCCTCATGGCCAGTGTCATGGGGGGCACCATTTTCAGCCGCACCTGCGGCTGTGTGACTGTGTTTGTTAACTGTATCTGTATCGTCTGCTCCCGTGGAGTGGGCAGCAGCGCCGCCACCACTTCAGTCCCGGGCGCTGTCAGAGTAGGGGGTGTGGTTCGTCGCGAGCGCCAAGGTGGTGATCTTGGTATCACCGCCTGCCTCGGGGTTGCTCGTGCCCCCAGAAGTGCCATTGTCGCTCCAGTCGGTCTCTGTCCTTCCGCTGCCGCCAGTGCCATGAGCACTTCCACTAGAATCGACCACGCCGTTACTGTGACCTTCGTTGGTAAGGTCGAATAGTCCTGCAGTCGAATAGTCTTGCGAGGGTCTGTCTTTCTTTAAGCAGCTGTTCATGTGGGCCTCCTCCCTCGGTGTCCCTGAAGCATGTGAGAATTGTGTCATGTACGGGGATGAACCTGTTTGCCCGTAGGACTGCTACCACCTCAGTGTCCTGGGAGTCGTACTCGCCTATGTCAGTGTTAGCTACTGATAGCACCTCCAGTCTGGCGTTGCAGTGTCGGGCACAGCATGTATGGTTTGCCAAGTGGGCCCATCCTCGACTCCCTGTCCCTTGGTTCAGAGCCTTGCGGAGGTCTGGGGAGATTCCCCGTTGGGACAGGGCCAGGAGACGGTCAGCCGATGGCATCACTATGGAGTGGGCAGTTTCCGATGCTAGCTTTCTTCTGATCGAGTACTGGAAGCCCCTCCCGACGGTGCACATAGTATTGAAGTGTATTATTAGTTCATGGGCTTCATCCGCAGCTCTTCCCCTCAGGATGATCGACTCCCCGAACGCTGCTATAATCTCGTCCCGCTCTAGGGCTCTGTTGGCTACGAGGCCAAGACCTGCCGATGCTGTACTGATAATGACTTTCGAGTCAGCATCGTAGATGGAATTCCAGCATCTGCACTCTCGGGGGCATAACTCACCCTGGCCCATTCGCTGGAAGCATTTCGACTCCACTGTTGTTGCTCTAGAGTGCGGGGAGTTAGCAAAAGTCTCCACTCTCGTCCTGGTCCTGGTGGGTCTTGGTGCTCTCTGACTTACCTCCTGCGGCCCCGCCCTTTTTTCCTCCCCGCCCTCCCCTGTGCCCACAAACCCACAATTGGGTTCAGGGGCGGGACCCCCTGCTCCTCCAGCAGGGGGTCCCCATGGGTTTACCATAATGAGCCACTCCCGCCCGAGGGCAGGAGTGGCTTGGCGGATTGCGCTCTGGCTCCTGCCCGGGTCAAGGGCAGGAGGGCACGGGGCAGAGCGTGAGGCAGGAGGCTGTCGTGGCGGTAGGCGTTGTGGCAATGTCTCTCGACGGCTTTGTCGAAAGTTTTGTCAGGCAGGGTCGGGGATTGCAGTGAGATGAGAAGCAGGCAGCCACTGGAGATGCCATACTCATGCAGGGACCCTGGTCATTCAGTGCCTCCTCTCTGAAGTAGAGCTCAAAGACCGAGGGACTTTCCATTATAGCTGTCCCGATGTCTTGTTTGAGGAGCTTTACCGTGTGGAGTGTCGGCACCTTGAGCTAGAAAATACAGCCTTTGCGAGTTTGGATCAGTAGGTAAAGGCCTTCGCATGGCAGGTCCCAGGGCAGGGACCCTGAAGGTCCGAGGACATGTTCATTGCCCTGGAATCCGTCCGGAGGCATCATCGACTTGGGCAGCTGTCTGGCAATTGCCTTCATTGGACCCATTAGAGCAGGGTGGGCGCCAAGTTGTAGCAAGTTAGGGTGCTCTGGCTCGGTCATCGAGAGCCAATTCGCGATCAGATGCTTGGTGTTGATGGCTGGGTGGAAGTCGACCGCTCTGGGCCGGCAGTACCTTTCCATGACTTGCTGCATCGTGAGCTCTGTCGGGTCCACTCTCCACCTGTCACGTCCGTTGTAACCTTCATCCTGTCGGCTCCGGAGGTTCGCGCCTTTGAGTTGCGGCAATTTGTCACGAATTGTCACGCAAGAGAATTTTGTATATCTGCAAAAGATCCATGTACATATCCACAAAAGAGACCTTTATATTTTCGAAGAAACTTACACATATCCGCGCGTACGCACGACAGATTGATCGTACGCTCAAAAGAGATAGAGAAAGAGACTGAGTTACAAACAGAAAGAGCCGCTCGGAGAGAATCGGTCCAAGTTGGATCCCGTGGGTTCTATACTGAGTAAGAGTAAGTTTCTGAGGTCAATATTAAAAGTTTTGTTTGTTTGCAAGCAAAGTGAGTGAAAATCAATCAGAATAAGTACTAGGATAATTAAAAGGTTGCGGGGTCAATTCCGAGATATACTCTTTTTTTCGAAATTCGAACGGATTTTGGCGACAATTTTCGCGGGAGAGGCAAATTTACGAAGAGTAATACCTCAAGTTTACTCTGTGCAAGGGTTTGCTTTGTCGTGTTTTTGATACACTCAGATCGATGCACATGGAAAGTTGACTGAATATGCGATTGATGCACAAGCAATTCGGCAAAACAATAGATGTGGTGCCAAATAAGGTCATTTCTCGTACAGATTTCCATCAACTGTTGTATTCTAAAAAATAGATAAGCAAATTATCGTGGGGATCGAAGGATCAGTTGTGAAATGATGTACATGGACAGCACACCTTTAGTACAGTAAAGTGAAGAATTTCCCCTTATTTTCCCCTAAACAGCAAGGAAGTAGGTTGCTAATTTTGCATAGTTTACAAATCTTTGGTGCATTCTACTGACAAGAAATAAATGTGACCAATTCCATAGTACTTTGATCGAAAAAGTGATGCAATTCTATAGAGTCTTTATTTCGAACAATACATAATAATATTGTACCGTCAGGCGATTTTTTTGATTTTTTTGATCGAGTTTGAATTTGCAGATTGGACAAAAGCACATTGCGGATTTGCGGAAAATAATTCCACAACACTTGGTGCGACACAAACGACTAAGCGTGCAAATTAAAAAACAAGCCACACACTCTGCCTTCTTTGTATTCACAGTTGTGGGACACCAATCTGATTATCCATGAAGTCGACTTCTCACCAAACAATTGAAATGTGATGCGTATGCATCAACCTTGATGCCAGAAACAGTGGACCAAACACAGATGGATCGAGGGTTTGATTTGAATTGCTTTTATTACTGGAAACAGTAGTTTAGAACCCTTGCTTGAGGGTCTATTTTGGTCTGCTCTTAGATAATTGATGTTTGAACGGGCACAGGTCTCTTTTGGAGTTTGCAAGCAAAAGTAATCTGAACAGACAAATTCTGGGAAAATTGAATTTATATGAACACCCTTGTGTACACTTGTTAGGGATTTTCAAGTGAAGGCCTTACACGTAGATTCCTATCCTAGAGATTCCAAGAGGGTGTTCGGGGGACGAAGGTGTGTCAAACGACGTCTTTTGAGTACTCTGGGGGACGAAGGTGTGTCAAACGATGTCTTTTGATAATAATTTTTTTGTCAGCTGTCTTGGACACACGTCATTGTCGGAATCCTCTCGAAGAAGGTCAAAACTTCTGCCCGCCGTTCAAACATCAATTTTTGAAGAGCAGACCAATTTGCTCAAATCCATGCGAATCTGAGTTGACGTGTTTTCGGCCGGAATCGAACCGGGGACCTGTGGATAACCAGATTTCTTAAGTGCCGCGCTCTTTACCACTGAGCTAAGGTGACGGATGAATCACCGAAAATCCCTTAGGACCCTTTTCAACATCAGGCCCAACGTGCATCATCGCGGTAGGGAGGAACACACTCTCGCAAAGTTTCATAGCTAGGGCCTCCGAGTGAAAGTGGGATCAGGGTGGCAGACTGGAAAAGATGCCCCTGGACTTGGGTCCGGGGTCAGAAAACGGACACATTGAACTTTGAATGATTTTAATATCAAGTCAGGAAAAGTTACCCATTTGTAGTTTGTTCTGTTCTGTCACGCTCGTTGAAACACCCCTTGCAAATGCTCAAGAGAGAGTTTCGCTTGAACATTTGATAATGCACGTGACGTCGTCACGAGTTTACTTATATTTGTTTATGTTGAGTGGTGAGAACCAAGCTTGGTTACAAGGGGCAGAGGTAGGCTTTTAATTAGAGACAAGGGCCATACATATGCACTGGGTGGAGATTAAAGATACGTGGTGTAACAGTATGTTGTGGTGTGTTGAGTGTTGCAATGTGTTTTTTTAATTTGTGTTGTTTCATGATGTTGCCCTCGTTGTGATCGCTGAGCGATGAACTGACTGGAGATGAAAATTGACATGTCTACGAGTGTGTTGCAATGTGTTGTAGTTTGGTGAATTGCGATACAGTGTGTCACACTGTGTTGCACTGTGTTGCACTGATTTGTACTGTTTTGCACTGTTGCACTGTGTTGTTGCGTTGCCTTATTTTCACATAATTCTAACTTTTTTTGACGTTGAAATTACACAGGAATAGAAGAGGAATAAGACTGTTACCATTGAAAGGAATAGGGATGCTTACTTTGTTTTTCATGATACTCGTCACAGCAAGTTAAAGTAAATTACTCCTGACGTAGGTCAAGTGTCGATGAACAGAAGCCTTTCATCTAATCCTCTTTTTTTTTCAAATCTCAACTTACCTGGCGATTCGTCGTTACACACCATTCTGGTTTCGTATTTGTGTTGTGTTTGTGTTGCCATTCCGGTGTCTGTATTGATTTCATGTCTTTTTTTGATCTAACTTTTGGTCAAAATAACGCCAAAACAAGACATGCGTCATTACATACTTTGTGTCTTTTTGTCTTTTTTTTTATTGTCTTACTGTCTTGTTCGAGTTGTAGTGTGTTGTCTTATGTGTGTTGTTGTCTTGTTTGTGTTGTCGTGTTAGTCTTGTACATTTCTTGTCATCTGTGTCTTGTTATCACTGGTATGAATAATTTGTGTTTTTATGTCTTTTATTTTCGTGCAAATAAAACCGAAATAAGACATTCGTCATTTCGCAATCTGTTGTCTTATTTCTGTTGCAGTTTCGCACCATTCGTGTTTTGTTACTACTGTTGCGAGGCCGGGACAGTCATGACACCAACGCGGACCAACACGCTGCAATGTGCTGCAGCAACACGTTGCTACACGATGCAGCACGCAACACGCTGCAGCACGCTATACCACGTTGTAGCACGCTGCAACACGCTGCAGTGCACTGCATCATTTTGCAACACACTGCAACACACTGCAACAAGAATAACACCAATACCGACCCCTTCTCCCCCAGTCCTTTACTCCCCAAACTCACTACACCCTCACTCTCGTTCTCAACACCTCCATCTCCTTCTCCACTCCAGCTACTAATTGTTCTAGATTGTTGCCTACCAATACCAACTCCCACCCCCCCCCCTCTCACTCCCTCTCTTGGTTTTGCGTGCCCTTCAGGAGGGGGTGAGAGATCTCACATGCTAAAAGACCCTTCTTCAACACATTGCAACGCATTGCAAAATAAGGCAACACTCTGCAACACACTGTCAGCACGCAAAGTAGAGATTGAGTACACAAGAAAAGCCCTCTTCTGCAACACGCTACAACACATTGCAGCACACTGCAACGCATGCAACGCATTGCTACACACTATCAGCACGCGACGCCACATGTCCAAAGAAAAGACACCTTCTGCTACACACTGCAATACACTGCAACACACTGCGACCCACTGCAACACGCTACAACACGCTGCACCACACTGCAACACACTATCAGCACTCTAAAATGCCACATGCCATAAGGAAACAAACAAAGAAAAAGGGAAACGTTTCCCTGTCTCTCTATACATCTCCATCCCTGTCTGTCCCCCCCCCACCCCCCTCCCCCCCTCTTTTTCACTTCCCATTCCTCTTCCTACTCTTTCCTCTTCATCTCTTTCGCTCTCTCGCTCTCTCTTCCCTGCTACGCAAAGCGTCATGCGTAAGCAGGACTCACTCCCACCACAATAATCTCCGCTCAACTCACTCACTCCCATCACTATGGGGTGGCTTTGGTTAGTAGGATCGATTAAATTATAGGTCTCTTTTGCAAAAAAGCCCTATAAAAGAGACGATATTCTGCAAAAGAGACGTATAATTTAATCGATCCTACTGACCGTAGCCAGCCCATATGCCTTCCGCCACTCCCAACGTTTTGTCCTCTATAGTAGCTGCTTATCAACTAACTGCAACACACTACATCAAATTGCAACACATTACGTCCTGATTCTCTTTGATCGTTACGTATGAGCTGCAACATACTGCAACACACTGCAGCACGCTGCAATACACTCTATAATATACTGCGTCTTCGTCCTCTTTGGCAGCTCCTTGAGAGCTACACGTTATGTGCCTTTGACGTGTCGCAGTATAGGTCTCTTTTGCAAAAGAGCCCTATAAAAGAGACGATATTCTGCAAAGTTATGTGCCTTTAACGTCTGGAACACACTGCAGCATAATGCAATACAGTGCACTGCAACACACTGCAACACACTTCAGCACAATGCAATATCCTCGTCCTCTTTGGTATGGGGTGGCTACGATGAGTAGGATGCTTAAAAATACAGGTCTCTTTGCAGAATACAGGTCTCTTTTGTAGAGCTCTTTTGCAAAAGAAACCTATATTTTTAAGCATCCTACTAATCGTAGCCACCCCATACACGTATTAGCTGAAGGTTAGGTGTCGTTTTGTTCGAGGCGGAGGTTTAGGTTGAGGGTTGCATTTCATTTGTTGACTTTAGCCTTGGAAATCGATAAATGCGATCTGCTGCTGCAGCCTGCTACAAAATCGAAGGTGTGTTGTGTGTGTGTGAGAAAGAGAGCGAGAGAGAGAAAGAAAGAGAGAGAGGGAGGTAGGGAGAGAAAAAATGTTTGTGTTTGTGTGTCGGTGCGTGTGAAAGTGTGTGTGTGTGTATGTGTGTGTGTGTGTGTGTGTGTGTGTGTACGTGTGTGTGTGTGCGTGTGTGCTTAGCATTTGATAGGTGCGATCTGCTGCTGCAGCCTGCCTCTGAAGTGTGTGTGCGTGAGAGAGAGAGAGAGAGCAAGAGAAAGTGTGTGAGAGAGTGTGCATGTGTTCGTGTGTCGGTGTGTGTGCGTTGGTGTGTGTGTGTGTGTGTGTGAGAGAGAGAGAGAGACA
>Ga0335398_10010575_pt1 | contig 10472 bp, 8 predicted proteins | sample BON03_FD_205742 | JGI IMG/M metagenome (GOLD analysis project Ga0335398, IMG submission 205742) | Freshwater microbial communities from Lake Bonney liftoff mats and glacier meltwater in Antarctica - BON-03 (spades assembly) (version 2) | ecosystem: Environmental > Aquatic > Freshwater > Ice >...
ATCAGGGGAGTAGCGTAGACCGTCCATGTCAGCCGTCTTTTCATTGGATCAAGTTCTGGCATGTATGGAATCCGCTACCTCAGAGTATTCGACTACGTCTCAGTGTCTTAGTGCGCTACTGGGCCGGTCAGGGAGAGTGAAGTTTGTCCTGAACGGCCTCAGATGGAAAAAATAACCAACGCACCTATCACTCCCATACGACTACTGTCTGGCGACTCATCACATTTATTTGTAATTAACATGAAGATACTAAAGGCGGAGAAGAAATCCACTCTAGAGGAGGGGGGGGGACCGGTCCGCAAGGACCAAGTTCCCCTTTAAAAAAAAATCCAAAAAAAGAATAAATCCAGAAACCCACAGGAGACTTTGAAGGTGTCAATACTCTCCTCTGATTCTGGCCGGGATATTGACGAGGTCAAGGGAGCAGGGGGTGTTGTGAAGGCTGGGGCAAGTAGGGTGATGCGTCTCCATCGCGTTCCAGTCCCGTACTTTCCAACTGCATGTCTCCCAATTCAGCTGCACGTGTCCATTGGTGAATTCAATGAGGTGCTTATCCTTCCCAGTCTTGAAAGGAGCAGTGCAATATTGACTGTGTAAAGCTCGATGTCTTCTCTCTAGGCTTTTCACAGGCTCGGGATTACTTAAAAAGGTGTGAATGGCTTTTGTTTATTCCTGGAATTCGACTAGGTCAGGTCTGGGTTCCGGCAGGTGTCTTGATCTTCCCCAGCAACTCAAGATGGCTTTAACTATGTCAACCTGTGCCCATCCTACATGTCCGATTGGGCAGATCAGGCAATGAGGGTCGTCGAAACTTCGTACCGGCTGATTGTTTTCAGTGCTGAATCCCCACATATCGCCACTCTTACGGAGGTTTTGTGGGATAGAAGAGTGGAGATATTGGCTAGCCCGGGGTCCGAAGGGTTGGTAGAGTGGAGCGTCCATCGGCGAGTTGCGGTGTCTGTCATCCCGTCGTCGGGTATACCATTCCACCGCTGCCACTATGGTCTTGACGGAGATTTCCCGGTTTGGTTGCAACCATCCAGCTCCTTTTGCGTCAAGCATTGGGTGAAAAATTGATGCGTGGCAATGTTGCAAGATCTGGACCATCACTCAGCTTTCCATACTGAAGTATACGTTCGTGACTCTCACCTGCTTTCCTTTCGCGTTAATGAGACAGGTGCCAGGACGCACCTCCCTCATTTGTATCCCCCCCGATGGGTTGGCTAGAAGCGTGCATCCAGAGAGACATGTTTGTCTGTGTTGTGATTCCCCGGTGGTGGTGCCATCGGTGGTGCCGTGTGTAGGGCCGTATTGTCGAGTTGAATTTGGTTGGGCCTAAGTTGTTGATATTTATCCGTTTCGTTGAACCAGATTAAGACTAGTGAACTGCTGTCCAGCTGTGTCACAAAGCCGTGTTCTGCCCCGAAAATAGATTGCCCCTCTGTGGTAGTAATTTTGTCCCCGAGTTCAAACAGCGGTCCTGTGTTGGTCCAATTTTCCCTTGCCTCCAGAGGGTGAATGAAAGCGATTTCGGCTGGTATCTCCAAGATTCCGTGAATCGGAAAGTTTACTTTGGCCATGAGGTCGCCATGGGTTGTGCAATGTGCTATTATGATTCCCAATTCCCCCTCTATAAGGGCTGGATGGATTTTGCATGCCTTCTGTCTTGCGAAGCAGGTGCTGTCGATTTGAAATTGTTTAAGTATTGTAGCTTGGTCCCGGTTCCTAGCCCGTTCTCTGCAATATGTCTGGGCCTAGGAGTTTTTCAGAGAATTGAGAATCTCCCCCGTTTTCTGTGTGGCGCAGGTGCAAGTAGCCTCGAAATATCGAAAGAGGCCCACTAGGAGCCTATTTCCTAGTGTCACTGCAGCCCAGGCTAGTCGGATTTTGGTTTCGGGGTACTGGATGGCCTGGTCTGTTAGTTGTAGATAGATGTCGCATATGCTGTGCAGGGGGTCTGTGTGGTCGCAATAAAGTATGATGGACATTGCTCCTAGAAGAAGTCGATGGGGAGTGGAGTCGATGCAGTCTTGGGTTTCTCCCTTTGCTCGGGTAAGGTTAAAGAGAGACAAATTGTCGTCGATTGGGCCCAGGGCAATGGGGAAGGGATTTGGGCCTTCGTTTGCCCATTTCCGGACAATCTGGCCTACCCTGTTTACTATCTGTTGTTGACTGCAGTGGTTGGAGATCTGTTTTGCTATTTGTCGTGAGGTTAGTAGGGAGAGATCTCGGGCCCACTGCTTCAATAAGGGACGTACTTCAGGGTTGAGACAATATTGGATGTTTCCTAGCGCGTTTGCGCTCTTTGGCATTTTGTGGAGGGGAGATTGTCCGTGTGTCTCTAGTCTTTCCGCGGCTCTGATATGCAGCATTCCTACTTCCTGGTCGGGAGTGCGTATAGAGATGCGTCCCTCCTGGGAGGGGGTCATGTTCTTCTTGGAGTCCTTGTGGCATCTGACACTTTTTCGTATGCGGGCCAGGGCTACTGCTGTTCCACCTGAGGCCTGTTCGTGCAACAGACTGCCCTGGGACCGACTCGTGAGGGATTTGAAGAGTGTGGCAGCCAGTGGGTCGTTAATGACGTCCAATCCTGTGACTATTCCCATCGGGCTGCCCTTGACCATGCCCTGTCCGACTGGGAAAAAAGGGGTGCGATCGGTGTTGCTAGAGTCTCCTGTCGCCCGAGCCGTGACTCGAAGTATGGTGCAGGCTTCCTCAGGGATGTCCTGCATTGAGGAGAGACCTGAAGATGTCGTCTCGTATCTTGTGAGTGGGCAAAAGTGTATCAGGAGGTGTTCTGGTGTATTGGAACGTATGGCTATCATCAGGGCTATTTGTAATGCCCATAAGGTAACTTGCTCTAATGGGAAGAGGTCGGTATACGTACTACTTCCCGGCTGCATCTGCCTGTTGAAGAAGAGGATAATCCTAGACTGTGTCCAGTTGATAGCGCCTTTGAAGAGGGTAATTTCTACATCCATGCTATCTAACACACTCTGCAGCAGGTCAAGGGAAAGTCTCGGGCTCAGACAGTAGGTGACCAGCTCGCGGAATCTACGAAGAATCTTCGCTTCCGTCTCTGCATGACCATCACCTATGTCCGGGGTGTCGGCACGGAGCATAGTCACCATTTTTGAATAGTGAATGCGGATAGTGACGGCAGCCACTGAGAGCTTCTCTCTGTGAATGCTCTGCTGTAGGACACGAAGTGAAAGAGTAAGGGGAAGGCCCGCTTTCTGAGGCCCCAGATCCTCCATGTTGGGCATGAGGCGGTTTCGAGTGCTCATAAGGTCCATGCTAAAGGTGGAGTTTTCGTGGTTCAAAATAAGGTGACTCAAGATGCCTTGTTGTCCCTTTTCTCCGCCGCAGTGAACCCCCGTTCTGAGAAATCCGGCTCGCCCCTGTCCTTTGTCAGTGAGTAGGTTCGCCATGCAGGTGTCTTTAGCTAGTGTGTGGAGTTCCGCAATTTGCCAGAGTCCCACCGCTGCCAAGTGAAACATGATGTTTGTCCAGGATGTCTGTCTCCGCCACGCCCCTTGCTGTATGCATGGCTATAGCGAATTGGAACCCTGTTTTGGCCTCTAGGGAAGGAGGTTCCAGTACGATGCTGTCTTCTTCGATTTCCGCCGATGAGTCCGAGCGGTGTAGATGCCATGTAGGTTGGCTATCTTGTCCTTGAATTTAGAGGCATTTCGTTCTTGTAACGTACAAGTCATATAAGGTCTTGTCCGAGGCTTCAGTGCGGAGAATGGAGATGGTGGCCGAACCTGTGCCCATCCTGGGGTCGAGTTGTGCCGGAGGTCGGAAAGTAATTTCTCTGTGCCAGTGGCCGGTTGTACCTGGTTGAAGGCCGGCCTCGGCCAGGGCCGTTATGAGGGGCCCAGCCGATAGGATGTTGAGGTTAGAGAGGGTGAATGTTTCATCTTGCATGAGCTTGCCTTTTGGGGCCTCTTTAGGCTGGCCACTGGCTCTATGTCCCAGCCTATGTTTGTGTGCCGGATTAATCTTGAATTCTACGTGTCTTGCTATCCCCGCCAAATGTTCCTTGAAGGAGTTAGAGAAAGCTTCCCAGTCTCCCTGCTGAACGGGGAAGGGAATGTCGTTCGTTTGCAGGAATTGTTCGAAATTTTCCGGGAAGGCTTCTTAGACCTGCTGAAATCGTGAGATGTCCGTGTCTTTGTCCTCATCCCCTTCGTTTAGGGCTTCCGTGATCACTGTTGTCGCCTGATCTTTAGTTAAATTGAGGGCCGTCATCAACATGTTCACTGTTGCCAAATCCTGGGTGAGGGGATTGCTTATTCGTAGCCGGTCGATCCATTCGTCAATGGAGGCTTGTGTCTCTTGGGAGCAAGTTTGTGTCGGTCTGTGGGTGGGTGTTACCGTTGAGCTATCCAATTGGGAAAGTCCCCATCTCTGTGTCAGCGCCTCCGAAGAGGCCTCCTATCATCATCCACACTGTTGTGCCCTTTATGACTCCCTGCACTTCCAATGAACTGTAAGTAGTGAGTGTTTTCCCCCCTTATCAGATACAGAAGGCATGAGTGGGAATGGACAGGAGTTGGCTCAGTCTCTCCTTGAGCGTATCTAGGGATGTGGGTGTAGGCATTGTCTGCATATAGGCAGGCTTCCTTCCTCTCTCGCTCCAGGCGTCCGGAACTCGCACAAATATTTGGTGGCCGAGAGAGGGGTTACCAAGTGGTTTGATGTTTTTCCCCCGCTCTTCTGGGTCGGTTCCCCGTTTTGTGATGGTAGCTGGGTTGACTCCTGGAGTTTTTGCTGTGTAGTAGGTGGCGTCATTTTTTTTGTTCCCCATGCGTTGTCGTTCCCCGGTTGCTTGCCTGTGGCAAACTGATCTACGGCGGATTCAGGTGATTTCGCCCTATCCGTGTCGGGGGGAGGAAGAAATACAAAAATGGTGGTATCTTCCTTTGTGATCCACTCAAGTTTGTCTGTGTCTGACAGGATCATCTCTCTCCCTGCTAGCACGTCCATGTCGAGGATGTGTTCTGGTGCTCGTCCCTGGTTCCAGACCAGGTTACGTGGGATTTCCCCGTGTGATCCTGGACTATGTTGGTGCTTCGGCCGGGTGGTTTTGTTGAAGGTTGTCGCTGAAAGTCTGGTACATCAGCCTGTAAACGGGTGTTGTATCCTTTTTGTCGAGCAAGAATGGAGCTGCCGCTGAGGGATTTCCGCTCCTTTGCAGGCCTGCATGTCCCTGAGGGTATGGGATCGTATACATGATAAGTGTGAACGAGGTGCTTCGTACCATTTCCTTCAGTAACTCCGGTCTCTGGGAAGTGCCAGTCCGTGCCAGATGGTTGTCGGGGTCTTGGCATGGTTAGTAATGTCTTGAGTGTTTTGGGATCCTTGATGTTTGTAGGCCCGTGGCTCGGTTTATCAGGTGGCTGATCTTCCTACTTTTTTTTTCACCTTCCGTATCCCCACGGTTGAAAAAGTGTGGTGTAAGGGTTGTTCCCTGGGGGGAGTGTTGTTGCAGCGCTACCATCGAATTGTTGCGGAATTCCGTCAGGCTGCCTAGGGGATGTAATTGGAGCAGTATGTGGAGGAGGGTATCCATTGTACAGTTGATTGGTGCCCAGCTTTTTATCACCCTGCTGCTCCAGTCGTCCATTCTGCTGGGTTGTAGGGGTTGGCCCTGCATGGTAGTGACTTCGAATATCATAAGGTTTGGGAAGTCCCATTGGCCCGCTCCAGTTAGCTCATGTATCCATCTCTCCTCTGTTGCCTCCCTATCCCGTATCCATCCTCGTGGGCACATGATGTCCAGGAGGGAAAGGCTCAAGTAAATGGTTTCATCGTTAGCTGTCTCATCTCTGCTTATCCGGGACACCGCTTGGGTGTGGCCCTCCAGGACGGCTGCCATGACTAATGAGGCGCTCCTGTCTGTATCATAGAGTTGGGCACATATGAGATGAGCGTATAGATCTGGTATCTCATCCTGTCCTAATAGGAGCCAGGCCTCCTCCTTCTGCTGAGTCGTTAAATAGGACTCTATCAATATGCGGTGGTGGAGGGTGTGAAGAACCGTGCTATATCTGCTTCCTTGTCTGTCCGGGATGTATTCGTCGGGTAGGAGTTTCAGGGCTAACATTGTTTGGAGGAATCTATGACTGAGAATGTCTTGGGATAGACGCCGGATATGGTTTTCCCGGTCTGTTCGAGCCATTTGCATGAGCCGAGCATTGTTCGCTATGGTCAGAAGGGTGTGGGGCCTGGTGCTGAGAATATCGTAGCCGTAGCTATATTCCTGGCTTAGAAGGCAGAGGATCTGTATTGCATGTAGGGCATGCAGCAGGTCCGAGGATTTGTCTTGTAGCATGTGACAGGCAGATTTGACTCGGGCCATAAGTAAGGGGATTACCTTGGCCCTTCTCAAGGTGGGCCAGAGCCAGGGGAATCTAAACATTGCCTCCTGAAGCCAGTCTGTAAGTAGGTCGTGTATCTGTCTGGTCCATCCTCCACTTAGTATGTCTATGGCTCGGCTCATCTCCACTCGTACTCGTATATCCTTTGTGTGTGCTTTCAGGCTGAGTGTTAGTAGGAGGTCAGCTGTGCTTGTGTCATTGTTGGGCCCCTCTTCTTGGTTGTAGAGGAGTGTCTTTTTCAGTACCTTCGCTAACAGGCCCTCGGAGACCAGCATGGTGATCATGGTTTTCACCCCCGGTCCGTCACGTTTCCATCGTTTGACTTCCAAAAACTCTCTATATACGCTCTCCACTCCTTGCATGCTTAGAATGTTCAAGTCATCTGCCAGTGTGTTAGTGATTGCGTGGGTGAGAGCGGTAAGCAGGTCTCCAGAGGCCGACACAGCTAACATGAAGCCTTTCCACGCATCCTCTTTCGGTGATTCTGGCGCAGAACCAGACCTGAGGAAACGGAGAAGTGTCAGGCCGATTCTTTGGCTGTCTGCGTCTATGAATGTTTGGCGCGCTGGGCCTGCGCCGGGTGGCTCCTCTTCTTCTTCGTCCTCCTCGCAGTGTCCTAGATTTCTGGCCAACGTACCTCTCGGGTTTATCTAGATTGCTACCGTGTCCGCCCAGTCCAACGCTTTTGAGGGAGCGTTCAGCTTACGGCCCGGGACCGAAATTTTCCATAGGTGCCCATGGATTGAGTCCGGAAGCGTGGATTCGGGACTGTTGCGGAGAGTCAGTAGTTGAATTAAGAGGGTGCGGCCTACGCGACCCACCTTTTTTCGAAAGGAATCTTGCTGGCCTGTCAAAGTTATAATTGGGAGGAACACATAGAGGTGGGAGATGAGGGATCTATGGTGTTGTTGTAGGTCCCATAATTCGTGGGCTGATAGGTGATGTAGTTCTGTTGCATTCTCAGTGGGGTTGCCTATGTCGAGGAGTGCCTGGAGGATCTGAAGGATGGCATATCCCCGGTGCTGGGCCTCCGTTCTTACTTGGGATGGTTCTCTGTGCCCCTGCTTAAGCAGGCGGGGTAAGATGTCCATATGCATTTCCTCCAGGATCTCTGAGGCAATGTCCCAGGGTCCCGTCCTGTTGGAGTGCCAGGGAGTTGGTGCAAGACCGTGTCTTAGCAGACCAGCCGTGAGATTTGATTGGAGTGCGATGCGTTCATGTGTGAAGAGGTTCGCTTCTGTAAGGGCATTTGGTCCCATTGTCTCTAAGAGGTGATCATTGGTGTGCGTCAGCATTGTAATTATTGACGCCTCTCCTCCCACAAGCACCCTGCTGAAGCTGAATGTTTCCAAGATCGTGCACAGGACTGTGGTGAATTCGATGCATACTGTGCGTGGTTCCTGATGCGGGTCGTTCTCATCCTTCTGGGCAATGGGTAAGGCGCGGCCATATAAGGACTGCCGCAACTCCCTTATCTCCGTTCTCAGGTTGCGTTGCCAATGATTGTCGGGGGCCCGTGTAAGTGCTGATATGGTGTCTCCAGCCCCTACATACCTGTTTCCACCCCTGCAACAGTCGCATGTTGTCTTCCGTGGTTGGTAAGGTTTCCACAATGTTGCTGAGGATTTCAATGGGTTGGTTATGGAAGAGATTTCGGCCTCGGCGAATCGCCTTGTTTTTATTGAATTTAAGTCGACCGTCGGGGGTTCGGGTGACCGCTCCCCGTCTCCAATGAATAATGCCTTGGGAGAATTCCGGTAGACCGTGCAAGTCTGTGTTTTCTTTAAACGTGTAAACTGGTGTGCCGCTGTCTGTTACTTGACAACCAACTTCGATTTTCCCGTGTCTCATATGGTAGCCGAGGGAGGCTGAGATCGAGGTTAGGCGTTAGGATGACTACATTGCCCGGTGGGTGAAGTACAAGATTAACCACCCTCTTTACGGGTTTTATGTACGTTCGACGCGAAGAGGATGTGTCTCGGCCTAGGTCCACAGCTTCCCTCCAAACCGGGTTTTTTGGTTGGTGTGTCAAATGCCACTTCCCCCTCGAGTCTTGACTTACTCGGCCGTGTTTTCGAATATGGTGGTGTTTGGTGAGTGTGACTCCCAATCCCGACGATAAAGTGTTCTCTTGTATTATTTTTTTTAAGACTGGGTCGTCGTCCTGTGGGATCTCAAAGAACATCACGCAGGTTACTCTGGCTAAATAGAAAACTGTTCCCCGCCCTCTAGACCCTTGTATTTCAGCTAATACTGTGTCTCCGTATTTCAGCAGGTCTATGGGTCGAGAAAGTGCTTGGTCAGGGTCTGGGTGTCCTGGTCCAAAGGATTTTGTAGAAGGAGGGCAGTGCCCGGCTCGAAGCAGGCCGCACCTATCGTGAATCCCGGCTCCGCTACTTGATTCCGTGATTCCGTGCTTTTGTGTTGGGTTTGGGGTTCGGTCCATTCTTTCTCCGCGTATTGATGTGTGTTGTGTGTGAGTTTTTTCGTCTTCAGGGAGGCGACGTAATTAAGCAACGAAAATACGATCATTTTGACACGGTCAGCTTTGGGAACGTGGACGGGTTCAGTTTCCGTCTTGTCCCTGTCCGTAATCTCAGGGCTTGGTTCCCCAAGGTCCTCAGCTGGTCCCCCCCGAATTTGGTCCCCCCTTCTTCCCTTTCTCCTCCTTCCTGGGCGTTTCGCTTGCCTGCTCTTCGGCTCTTGGATTAGCAGCCACCCTGCCGAGATGGGTTTGGGGTTTCCATTCGAATAGAAGAGGCTGCTGTCCCTCGGGGGTACTTCTGTCCGTTTATCGATGGGGTCATAAGTCGTCTCATCCTCGTCGATTTCGTCCTCTTTTGTACTCTTCCCTTGTTTTGGACTGTGGGTAGGTCGGAGGGTCGTGGTGGGTCCCGAGGAGCCAACTGCGGCGTTCACCTCTTTTTTCTTTGCCTCCAAGACTTGGAGGCGGGTGGCGGAGCGTGCCTGATTTTTAGTGACTCTATTGCTGCCTAGTGAATATCCCGGTACTTTTGTCTATATTTTAGGGGGAGGTTTGTAAAACTGCGAGTGAAGGTTCGTCTGCACTAGGGCGCAGAGGGCTTCCGCTATATGGGTGGCCTGGAGGTGGTGGTGTGCTGGTACTATTCCCAAAAGGTCCGTGGAGTCTTGACAAGCCTCTGCGTATGGATTGCGTTCCCATTTCACATCCTGCCATAGCACTGCGTCCCCTTTTGGAGTGCAGAGATGTATTTCAATCTGATGGTCTTGGAGTGGATCTTGGCTGGTGTAAGATAAATGTGTCCCGTAGTCTTTTTTGATCGTGACTATGTAGTCTGTTGGTTCTGGCTCAGTCAGGCCCTCCTTTCTTTCATCTGAGAAGCAGAAGTGCTGTTTCGACGGTCGCTGGTCGACCCTGAAGCCCGGGCGGGATGCGTCTTGGAGGCATGTGGGGTTCATGTTGAGTTCACCCTTGTCCTCCCCCTTATCCTTCTCGACTTCCGTGTCCGGCTCAAGTTGTGCGGTTGTCTTAGGAGCCGGGTGTATAGCCTGGGGCTTGGTGTCCAGAGATTGGGTATTCTGACTTCTGCTCCTTAAGTAGGCCTTCTGTTGGGTCTCGGTGTCGTGTATGGGGGGCCCGAGTGTAGACCTAAGCGTCTTTCTCCACTGATTGAGCTCCAGGGTGAGAGGTTTGGCCCTCTGTTGGTCTGGGATGTTCCTGAAGCGTAGCTCTCCATTAAGATCGGCTGTCACCTCGTTTGGTCTGAAGTGTTTTCGTCCAGTCTCCATTCCTCTGATCTGTTCCAACCCGGCTAGGAGGCTATCTCTGTATGTGAGAGAGCCTTTGTGCAGGGGGTCCGTTGGTGGCTCAAAGCGACATCCCATCGTTGCCGCCTCCAGTTGTGTCGTTGAATTTTGTGAGGGTGCCGTGGTGTTGACCATGATGTTTCCGCCTCCATCCAAACACAGACTGTAGACTCTCTGGCATACTTGGTTGGTCCATAGTTTCCCCTGGCCCCTGTCGGAGGCTTGGCGGGCCGTCATCCATCCGTCTTCTGTGTGTATATGGTGATGCGAAGTAGGAAAACCCCCCAAAAAAAAAAA
>Ga0335398_10010579_pt1 | contig 10467 bp, 7 predicted proteins | sample BON03_FD_205742 | JGI IMG/M metagenome (GOLD analysis project Ga0335398, IMG submission 205742) | Freshwater microbial communities from Lake Bonney liftoff mats and glacier meltwater in Antarctica - BON-03 (spades assembly) (version 2) | ecosystem: Environmental > Aquatic > Freshwater > Ice >...
TACGATTGCTGGTTCTTTGGTGTCTTTGACTCTCTTTGGTGCCCAGAAAATACTATCTAAAAGCCATATAATGCCTGTCACAAAGACAAGGGTAACCATGATTGCAGGGAAGCTCACTAATAAATATCCTTTATGATTTTTTTGATAATTGTAAAACAGCTAAAAAGGCTTCTTGCGGCACATCTACCTTACCAATAGATTTCATCCGCTTTTTACCTTTCTTTTGTTTATCAAGTAATTTACGTTTTCGTGACACATCGCCACCATAACATTTTGCGATTACATTTTTACGCATCGCTTTAACGGTAGATCTCGCAATGATATGACCGCCAATCGCCGCTTGAATAGCGATATCAAACATTTGTCGCGGGATTAGTTCTTTCATTTTTTCGACTAAATCACGACCACGTGAAACACTTTGCTCACGGTGTACAATCATCGATAAGGCATCTACACGTTCACTATTAATCATCACATCCAACTTTACTAAGTCAGCTTGTTGGAAGCGAATAAAATGATAGTCTAACGACGCATAACCGCGACTCACTGATTTTATGCGGTCAAAGAAATCAATCACCACTTCATTCATCGGTAATTCATAACTTAACGCAACTTGTTTACCCATGTACTGCATTGCTTTTTGTACGCCACGTTTCTCAATACATAAGGCGATAACAGCACCAAGATGTTCTTGTGGAACCAAGATATCTGCCATGACAATTGGTTCACGCACTTCATCGATCATGTTAGGCTCGGGCAACATTGCAGGGTTTTCAATCTTTACTATATCGCCTTTACCCGTTAATACTTCAAATACTACCGTTGGTGCCGTCGTAATAAGATCAAGATCATATTCACGCTCTAAGCGTTCTTGAATGATCTCCATGTGTAATAAACCTAAGAAACCACAACGAAAGCCAAAACCTAGTGCCTGCGAATTTTCTGGTTCAAAAAATAACGAGGCATCATTAAGCCGCAATTTACCTAACGCATCACGAAAGGATTCAAAATCCTCGGAACTGACCGGAAATAAGCCCGCATACACCTGTGGAGTGGCAGATTTAAAACCTGGCAACCTTTCTAATGAACCATGATGAACATGAGTCAAAGTATCACCCACTGGTGCGCCATCAATATCCTTTACACCAGAGATGACATAACCTACTTCGCCACAATGCAAGGCATTTTTAGGGGTTCGTTTTGGCGTAAAAACCCCGACTTGTTCGATTTGATACTCTTTTCCTGTCGACATCACTCTTATTTTGTCGCGTGTTTTCATTGAGCCTTGCATGATTCTGACTAGTGAAATTACGCCCAAATAACTATCAAACCATGAATCAATGATAAGGGCTTGTAATGGACCGTCTGGGTTACCTTTTGGAGCAGGAATGCGTTTTACCAATGCTTCTAGTAAATCTTCAATGCCAAGCCCCGTTTTGGCGCTACACTGCACCGCATCCATCGCATCAACACCGATAATATCTTCTATTTCTTGTGCCACTCGGTCAGGTTCTGCTGACGGTAAATCAATTTTATTTAATACCGGAACAACTTCTAAACCAAGTTCGATCGCGGTATAACAGTTGGCAACGCTTTGTGCTTCTACGCCTTGTGCCGCATCAACGACAAGTAAGGCACCATCACAAGCCGCTAATGAACGAGAGACTTCATAGGAAAAATCGACATGGCCAGGTGTGTCAATAAAATTAAGATGATACGTTTCGCCATTGCGAGCTTTATAGTCCAATGAGACACATTGCGCCTTAATGGTAATACCACGCTCTTTTTCAATATCCATTGAATCAAGCACTTGCGCTGACATTTCTCGGGCGGACAAACCACCACAAACTTGAATAAAACGATCGGCGATCGTTGATTTACCATGGTCTATATGGGCGATGATTGAAAAGTTACGTATATTATTCATTTATAAGGTTTTATTGTTGAGTGCAATGACCGCTTTACCGCTATTTGTACAGAAATTTGTACAAGATAATATTCATGGCTTTGCTTGGGTTTGTCAAAATATTAGATTATACGCAGTATTGAATAGGTCACCTAATAAATACTAATTGTTATTAATCTTCCTTAATTAATAAAGACTGACGTAAAACTGGATCGCTATCGGGTCTTATCAATCAACGTCTAAATTACGTCATGTTCACTTATAACTTCAATTCATCACAATGAGCAACAGAGCTTTCATCGATGCGCGTAATGGTATTAACATATTATTTTGCATTGTTAGCTGAATCAGTATCGATTCTAAACTGCCTGTGTGGCAGTGAACAAACCACGGTATAGTCTTTTCTAGTCTGTGCTTTTCTAAGCTGCCTGTCTGGCAGTGAACGAAAAACCGGTTTAGCAGGTGATTTTTTGTGGGTTTCTAAGCTGCCTGTCTGGCAGTGAACCGAGCGACTGGCTAACATCGGGCGCGTTCGGCTTTCTAAGCTGCCTGTCTGGCAGTGAACTGTACATGCTCAATAGTGCCGAGATTAAATACTTTCTAAGCTGCCTGTCTGGCAGTGAACAAATTCAGCCAGACAGCGGCGCATTGCTTGCCTTTCTAAGCTGCCTGTCTGGCAGTGAACTTTCAGTAGTTGAAATATCGTTGACGTGTTGCTTTCTAAGCTGCCTGTCTGGCAGTGAACACAAAGCAGCAGGCGCGGCAGTGTATGCAATCTTTCTAAGCTGCCTGTCTGGCAGTGAACCTTTTAGTACGTCCATTTCGATTCGTATTTCTTTTCTAAGCTGCCTGTCTGGCAGTGAACGGGAATTGTATCGTCAAGACTGCCCGCTATCATTTCTAAGCTGCCTGTCTGGCAGTGAACGACCTTTCAGAATGTAATGATGATTATGACGATTTCTAAGCTGCCTGTCTGGCAGTGAACGTCATATACTATAGCTATCTGCGAGTGATTAGTTTCTAAGCTGCCTGTCTGGCAGTGAACATAAGCTGGATAAATTACGCCAACGATGGCGGCTTTCTAAGCTGCCTGTCTGGCAGTGAACTACCTTCAAAATTAGACAAGCACCGCTCCTTATTTCTAAGCTGCCTGTCTGGCAGTGAACTGGATTTGCATCTGGATGGAAAACTGACTCATTTTCTAAGCTGCCTGTCTGGCAGTGAACAGTCAATCACCTTTCCTGTGATATCTATTTCTTTTCTAAGCTGCCTGTCTGGCAGTGAACTAAAAGACTTGCCAATCGGTCTAGGCTGGGATTTTCTAAGCTGCCTGTCTGGCAGTGAACATGTCTGAAGAGGGATATCGTATTAGATATAATTTCTAAGCTGCCTGTCTGGCAGTGAACGGCGTCTTCTGGTAACCATCCAGACCTCAATCTTTCTAAGCTGCCTGTCTGGCAGTGAACTTAATATCCCAGACTGATTCACAATAATGCTTTTTCTAAGCTGCCTGTCTGGCAGTGAACAAATAGCATGTAATCGTGACGTCATGTCCGGTTTTCTAAGCTGCCTGTCTGGCAGTGAACGCAAATTGGCCTTTACCAGGTGTTCTGCAAAATTTCTAAGCTGCCTGTCTGGCAGTGAACATAGCCTATACAAGCCATTATAATTGTTTACTTTTCTAAGCTGCCTGTCTGGCAGTGAACTTATTCACGCGCTAGCGCCTCATTATATATATTTTCTAAGCTGCCTGTCTGGCAGTGAACCATAGGGTTGGTAATCGTACTCGAACTCTACATTTCTAAGCTGCCTGTCTGGCAGTGAACCTTGTGGATAACCTAGGACTAGACGGGGGTGTTTTCTAAGCTGCCTGTCTGGCAGTGAACAACTAAACTACAACAATTTGCACAAGAGACAGTTTCTAAGCTGCCTGTCTGGCAGTGAACATAAACATTAGCGGCTACATTTTCTTGCGTTTTTTCTAAGCTGCCTGTCTGGCAGTGAACACAAAGCAGCAGGCGCGGCAGTGTATGCAATCTTTCTAAGCTGCCTGTCTGGCAGTGAACTTGTAGTGCAACTGCTTTTGCAGTTGATAAGGTTTCTAAGCTGCCTGTCTGGCAGTGAACATTAGCACACATAAAAAAGCAATTGGGCGCATTTTCTAAGCTGCCTGTCTGGCAGTGAACATAAGCATGTTAAAGCAGGCGATGAAATGTCATTTCTAAGCTGCCTGTCTGGCAGTGAACTATGCTTTTCACCACACACTATGCATGTCTCTTTTCTAAGCTGCCTGTCTGGCAGTGAACGAAAACGCGTCACACAGTGGCATTAGTATCTTTTTCTAAGCTGCCTGTCTGGCAGTGAACGTCACCCGCAACTATCTTGGCTAATTGCTTTATTTCTAAGCTGCCTGTCTGGCAGTGAACATATAACAGCACGAACACGCAATGCATTAGTATTTCTAAGCTGCCTGTCTGGCAGTGAACAAAACGCCTGACTTCGATAATGATGGTGTTTCTTTCTAAGCTGCCTGTCTGGCAGTGAACAGTACGCCAGCAGGAAGTAGAACCATCAGGGATTTCTAAGCTGCCTGTCTGGCAGTGAACTATGCTTTTCACCACACACTATGCATGTCTCTTTTCTAAGCTGCCTGTCTGGCAGTGAACTAGCATGCGGTATAACCGTATTATCTACGGCATTTCTAAGCTGCCTGTCTGGCAGTGAACGTTTCGGTTAAAGATTCTATTAATCGCGTTCATTTCTAAGCTGCCTGTCTGGCAGTGAACTAGGCATTATGTAAGCAACGCGTTTACAGATATTTCTAAGCTGCCTGTCTGGCAGTGAACACCACGACGAGCGCCGACTTCAATACCATTAGTTTCTAAGCTGCCTGTCTGGCAGTGAACCCATTATGATTTATCCTTATCGTTTACATGCTTTTCTAAGCTGCCTGTCTGGCAGTGAACAACATTAAATATCCAGTGCTTTTTTTCTTTTGTTTCTAAGCTGCCTGTCTGGCAGTGAACCTATGCAGGTTTCAGGTATTGCGTGTCCTGATTTTCTAAGCTGCCTGTCTGGCAGTGAACGAAGCGCGTCACGCGGAGCAGGTACAATCGACTTTCTAAGCTGCCTGTCTGGCAGTGAACATTTCGGTTTTCTCTAAACCTAATGACGTTCCTTTCTAAGCTGCCTGTCTGGCAGTGAACGAATAACCTGACGAAGTAACCACGCTACCAACTTTCTAAGCTGCCTGTCTGGCAGTGAACAACCATCTGCTATTGACATGATTTATGTCCTCTTTCTAAGCTGCCTGTCTGGCAGTGAACAATCAGGCCCTGCACTTGGTGATTCTGGCTGTTTTCTAAGCTGCCTGTCTGGCAGTGAACGAATCCAGAATACACCAACAGCCTGTCGAAGTTTTCTAAGCTGCCTGTCTGGCAGTGAACCCCACTTCTAGCAAGTCACCCACAACTATCTTTTTCTAAGCTGCCTGTCTGGCAGTGAACGTAGTAGCTACTAATACCTGCTGAGCAAAGATTTTCTAAGCTGCCTGTCTGGCAGTGAACGCTAGTATTCCAGAAGTAAGTGATGTGGTAACTTTCTAAGCTGCCTGTCTGGCAGTGAACTCTGCTTTCTGCCAAAAAGCATACATTGATAATTTCTAAGCTGCCTGTCTGGCAGTGAACATTACGACAAAAATGGTAGCTATGACACAAAATTTCTAAGCTGCCTGTCTGGCAGTGAACTCGTTCATACTTTATGGCTAGTAATGCCAGATTTTCTAAGCTGCCTGTCTGGCAGTGAACTATTGCCAGCAGATACGGTTCAAGTTGAGTTGTTTCTAAGCTGCCTGTCTGGCAGTGAACATAAAAGGTATAGTCGCTAGTAATGCGCCGTTTTTCTAAGCTGCCTGTCTGGCAGTGAACGAATACGAAATTGCAGGCGACGAGTTCGATCAGTTTCTAAGCTGCCTGTCTGGCAGTGAACAAAGATCTACACCGCAGAGAATATAATCAACTTTTCTAAGCTGCCTGTCTGGCAGTGAACTTGGGCAAGGTAGTAACAGGTGACTTACTAGATTTCTAAGCTGCCTGTCTGGCAGTGAACTTATAGAAATGAATGCCTATGCCGCAGCGCGATTTCTAAGCTGCCTGTCTGGCAGTGAACGCATCAGATGCAATTACACAGTCACTTGATTGTTTCTAAGCTGCCTGTCTGGCAGTGAACGTGCAAAGTTTTTACCGCTTCCAGTTGCAAACTTTCTAAGCTGCCTGTCTGGCAGTGAACAGTAGGATATCAAAATAAAAATAAATTACAACAAGTAGTTAAGTTTAAAAGCCTCTTTTGACCTTTATTTTTACTACCGTTGTAACTTATTGATTGTTTTATTAATTTTTTAAAGAGCTATTTTTTGGTATTTTTGCCTAAAACCATTAAAACCAAGGTATGGCCACTTGCTGATCTTCAGTTCGACGACTTAAGCCGTAGCAGGTAAACAATTGTTTATTGTTTCTACTAGTCACGGTTTGTTTTTCGATAAAGAGTTTAAAGCTGCCCTGCTCTTCAACTGGCCTATTTTTATCCGTTGATAAACTAGTCACATTAATAAACGGTAAGCTTGATTTTGTTTCAAACTTAGCCAATGATGCTAATAGTCGTTGCTTGACCTCATGCACATCAAAATTATTTTTAGCCGCTAACTTTTTGGCTTGTTCGTCTACCCCTTCACGTAATTTATCAGGTGATTTAAATTGCTTACGCTTAAAAAAAACATACTGATTAACGCTATCCGGTACGGGTTTGATGCCTTTAATATGGACATAATCATCTAACCGAGACAGCCACTGCCCTACTTTTAAATCATCTAAGGCTTTCTCTGTTTTACCTAATAAGCGTAATTTATCGCCTAACGGAAATGCTCCATCATCATAATGAGGAAACGACACGGCAATGGCAGAATCTTGCTCACTTACTTTATTTTCTACCAACATGAGATGAATTTGTTGATAAACCTTTTGCCATAAAAACCCCAAATTGGCTTCAGCGTCTGGTAACAAGGTTATGTCAAGGTAATATTTCATTATATTTACTCCCCAAATACACCACCACGGATCAGCATAGCCATAATGTAATGTTGTTGTTCGATAGCATGCTCTTTATTTTTTATCATCCACGCATCGAGTAAATTATAAAAATCGGTTTTTTCTTTCGGTTGACGATAAGCTGCTCCGCGATTAGTAACAGATCCATAAGGTTCAACTGCAATTGGTCCTACTTCCTCTTTAGCTGGATGCCAAGTATCTATGGTCCGCAGCGCATTACCAATTTTTTGTGAGTGCATGGCGGCTTGACCTTCAAGATGATATAAAAATTTACTTTTATCGCCTTTGCCACCACCCATGACTAGTTCTTGTGATGGGTACACGGCTTGCCCTTCGCCTAATTGAGAATAAGCTTCTACTTTAATAAAGGCGTGTTTGTCTGTTAGGCCAGCTTGAATGTAGTTCGCCAATTCGATGACTTTTTCGTTTTTGCTGAAGTCACGTAAATTGAAATCATAGCTATTAAATTTCAGAGTTTTATCTGCAAACGTTACTTTCACTTTGACTTGTTCTGCACCCACTCGGTTACGCCATAAAAAGCGGCCATTGGCGATGTTTTGCGCATAACGCTGAGCCAATTCAGTGAAGCCTTCTGTTTGTTGGTAGTACTGAATCTTTTCTGCTAATGCACTTTGGTAAGCCGGATCGTTACAAGTAGATGGCACATGTAAATCACTTAATACTCGCAAAGTGAATACGAGTTTCAAAGTATCGGTATGATGTGGCAAAGCGGCTATATCTACTGTTTGTAAATTGGCTTTGGAGACTTCTGCATCTAACTTAGCTGGGTCATTTGCCGTCGCCGCTTTTAGACGATTTGAGATAGTACCTCGCACTGCTTTGTCACTAACATTAATTGCCTGCCATACGTCTGTGCTCCAATTCCCTGCGAACATCAAACCATCGGACGGAATAAGCTTTGCTTCAAAAGCCAGTACTGAAGGGGTTTTTAGTTTTACATCAGTCATGTTTATTCTCCATTTATTTAATTATTATAAATTTAAAAATCGTTTATTTCGTCTTCACTCAACTCAGTAATTTCTTGAGAAAAGGGTTTGCTTTTCGCCACATACCATGGGTGCTTATGTTCGTAACGCCATATCACTTCAGCAATACTGTTAGGCCGATGGACGCTCATCCATTCCCCAACACTGTAAACTGCTTCGGCAAATACTACAGGGACACTGACATCCCGTACTTTCTCAACTTCTCCCGCCGGATAAACAGGTGAAATAGCGCAATAACCTGTAGTAATAGGTACGAGATAACCAGACTTAGGTTTGGGCACATAATGCCAGTTAGCCTTAATACGACTCGGCTCACCTTCTTCCTCTATACTTTGTTCAGTTTCAAGCTTTTTGGCTTGATATTTAAGCGCGGCAAAATCACACCATGCATCGAACAAACAAGCATTTTCATCTTGTTGTTTTAGCTCACTATAATGTTGTTCAAGATAGTCACTTCGGTCTCTTAACACATAAGCAGGCATTAGCTTTCGTAACGTTTTCTCATCTTCATCATTAGGCGTTACAGTTATATTTTTCCAATCAATAATTTGGCCACCCGCAAGGCGATGAGCCGGTAAAATGTTAGTCATATTACTGATCAATTGTTCTTTGTTTTCTTCATCCCCAGCCTTTAGTCCTGATATTTCGATCAATAATGAAACTGTCATATTTAAACGCCCTTCTTCATTAATAGGGGCTGTTTTACCTTGGTGAGTCAGTGGATTGCGCGTTAAAGAAAATACATAATCTCCCCAACCCTTGGGCTGACGAGCGTGAACAAGATTTTGATGGCTAATCACCGCTACACCACCTAGGGAAATCCCCAATTCGGAGGGTAGTTTTCTTGATAACGCATGAGCAAACCCTAAAAAATTTGTAATCGCTGGGAAACCATAAGTTAATCCCGCAATGGCATTAGCATTTTGCACGCTCACTTTGTGCAATAGTAAATATTGGCTCATGCCTGCTCTCCTAATTTTGGCGTTGTTCGTTCAAAGCGTTGTAGCTGTTTTAAACAAAGCTTTTCAAACCAAGCGTGTTCGGTGTCGCCTAGCTTATAGTGTTCATCGTTTTTCAATGCGCGGCTCAGCCAGAAGGCAAAATCTGCCGCCACAACAGGCAACCAATCGCCTTTTTCTCTTTCTCGCTGAAAAGACTCATCAGGGTTATAAACATCCAACCAAAGGGCGTGCGCTACTTTTAGCTTTCTCTCTTTATCCAGTGACCAACCGCTTGTCATGATTTGTACGCTGGCTGCGTAGTTCATCAGCTCATCAATAATGGGTAAAATAAACTGATAGTCTCGCTTATAACGCACTTTAAAATTACGCTCATCTGCCCTTAATCTGGTGAGGAAGGTTTTAAATTCACGTAATAAAGACCCAACTCGGAAGGAAAATTGACGATTAAATATGGTTGAATAATATAAAGGAGGCTTTGCTTGAGATTGCCATTTTGGCGGAGCGGCGCTTAACAAAAAGCTCTGACCGTTCCGTACAACATTTAATTGGGAAACATTCTGAGCATTTGCGCCACCTATTTTTTGTACAGCCGTTCCTAGAAAGGCCATATCTTTTTCTGCATGAAAATACCCTTTTTTGCGAGAATCTCTTATTTCTTTTGGATGTTCACCAAAACGTGTAGATGTGATTTTAAAATAAAGTTTATGCATCAATGAGGATGAAGAGAGAGGACATAACAAATGATATGTCCCATCGTTCAATGGAAAATACAACTGCTTGCTTAAAGTGTGTGTGCTTTTATTTTTACTTTCTAAGGCTAATTTAAAATTATCAAACCAAGTATTTAAAAGCGTTGGATCATTAGTAAATGCTTCCAATCCTCTAATATGGTTATTTTTTAACTGACTGATTAAACTGTCACCATTGACTTCAATACGTAGAAGTGTCGCTACAAATAAAGCTGCTGCATCTACATCTGTATCTATAGTTTTATTTTTTAATTTTGCTGTCACTAAATAAGCAGAGTCTTTTTCATCAAAAACTTCAACTAGAACGCTGCTCGCATTTTTTATCCCACTATGAGTATATTTAGGAACATGGGTAGCAAAACTTACCCGCTTTGCTTTTTCTGAAGCATCCGTTAACCAAATCTCTGGTTTAAAGGCAGCTTCAATAGGCTCTGCGTTCTTAGCATAGTCAACTTTTGCTTCGGCTTTAATAATTTCATCGTCACTGCTATCTAACACTTTATTAAGTACTTTTTGCAGCGGTTCTAACTTTGTTTGCTTGCGCTGATCTAGATATTCGGCAATCGCGTCACTGAGTGTTGGTTTCATATCCCTTCCTATTTTTGTTGAATTTGATACACGCCTAATTGCTGATGCCAAATCCAAGTTAGCTCTTGGTTTTCTTTAGGCTCTCGTAAACTAATCAAGCCAAAGTCGAGACTGGTTTTCTCAATACTTTTCCCCGATTTTTCTGCATAAAGT
>Ga0335398_10010583_pt1 | contig 10465 bp, 12 predicted proteins | sample BON03_FD_205742 | JGI IMG/M metagenome (GOLD analysis project Ga0335398, IMG submission 205742) | Freshwater microbial communities from Lake Bonney liftoff mats and glacier meltwater in Antarctica - BON-03 (spades assembly) (version 2) | ecosystem: Environmental > Aquatic > Freshwater > Ice >...
ATGATGGCGAAGAGTGCATCGCCCTGGATGCCGCCACGTTGGCTGGGGATGTGCTGGAGCGAGCCATTGGAGAGGCGGAAGTATTGCGGGACCTCCTTCTGGTAGTAAGCGATGTACTGCTGGAGCAAGACCGGTTTTTTTTTTATTTTTTTTATAGTGTTTTCTTATAATAGAAATGTCGATCTATTTTAGGCGTTTGTGTAGGTTGTTGTGTCAGTCCATTTTCGATACCGTAGGGGAGCCACTTGATTCCTCCCCTGTGGTATTGGTCCAGCGCCAGTCCAGCACCCCTTTGGTATCTGCCTGTTCGCGCCGCCGACGCCGGACCAGCATGCAACTCTCGCGGCAATGGCTGCTCTGATCAACCACCCAGCTTTTGGGCGGCCGTGACCCCTCCATGCGGTACGTACTCGAAGTCCTCGAGCGCATGCAGCCGAAATTCACGCCGCGGCGCCCCCGTCGGGCGCACGGGCCGACCGCTGCCACTCCCGCTGCCGCTCCAGCTCCTGCTCGAGTGCCTGCTCCCGCGCCCGCTCCTGCTGGGGAAGAGGAATAGTGATTCATCGACAAGGTGAGCTTGAGGCTGTATGCGAGCTGCAGGCGGTAGCCGCCGCCTCGGCTTTGCGGCGCGCCGCGCGCGGTTAACCTGAGGAGGGTGCGGCGCACTTTGCTGCCTGCGGATTTCGACTCGCGCTGGGCCGCCGCGCTCATCGATCCTGACCCGCCGTTTTCCCACGCAGTGGCTTAGCTCAACGCCAAGCACAGCGGTTCTGGCGTGGGCGCCACTTCGCCCCACCTGAGCCCGCGGAACAATTGCCGGAGCCGTCGTGCACAGCGCGTTGGCGGCGGCGGGCCCTAACAGCAAGACAAGGACGAGGCGCTTTCTGCGGCGGGCGCAGACGCGCGAGCCACATACAGCATAGCTCCTTTCGGGGATGCGCGTGCGTCCAGCTGTGTGCTTTATCTCGATGCGCACCGCCGACTGGCTACCTTACTCGGGCCGCCGAAGCACAGGGGCGACGCCGCCCAGACACAGCGCATCCTCCTCCCTCCAACAAGTCCTGTTAGGCCTTTGCCAGGCTGGGCACGCCACTGCGCATTCGTGTACCGCGTGCGAGACTGCTGCAGTTGGTGGCCGTAGTGATCACGAGTTGTAGAGTTGTGAAGTTGCGGGCGTGTGGCGCTTGGTGTAGGTGTGGGTAGGCTACTGAAGGTGTTGGGAGTTGGAGTTGATGCCTTTATCCTTATGCGTATGTAGAGGTGTGGTTTGTGTAGCTCCGCGAGTGCGCTGCACGCTCCTGCGTTCTTTTTCTATCACTTCGCCGCGCTTTTGGCTATGATAAATAAATAAGTCTGATATTACATAATAATATAAATATAATAAGAAAAATGAAGAATAAGAATAAGAATAAGATTATAATTATATTATAATTTAATATTATATATTTATATTTATATTTATATTAATTATTTGTATTTGTGTCTGAATATGCTTTTTAAGCTTTAAGCTAAAAGCTACAGCCTCGGGTAACTCAAACTCTGCCCACACACTGCTGAGCAGCCAAAAGGCGCGGCCAACACCAGAGCGTCGTCGTCTGCAAACTCAGGCGACATACGCTTGCGCAGCTCGGCGTGGAGCTCTGCCAGCGCCGCGTCGCGCAAGTGGAAGACGAAGCAACACGCCGCCTCGGCATGCTGGGTCTCGGGCTACTTGTTGCCTGTTGCCTTCGGCGTACGCAGCGTGTAGCAGCCACCGCAGCAGAACGGCCACAGAGCGCGCCACAGCGCGCCGTCTGCTGGCTCGACGGTATAAGCAGAGGCCGGAGCACAGGCGCGCGGCTGGGAGTACCATAGCGAGCACGACCGGCTGCAGCCAGATGAGGAGAGATTTCGTCGAGGCTGACACGCCCTGGCGCTGGGAGGCAGCAGCCGTGCGGCCGCCGCGCCTCTTCTTCCCGCTTATTGGCTTGCGCAACGAAAAGGAGCACACCAGTATCCCACCACACTGCCTGTCCTCCTGCTTCCGTGCTGTCGCTCCTCGTGGCGCTGTAGCCTCTCCATCCTCTTCAGCGCCGTCGCCACCTCGTTCTTCTGCACTCTTCTGCACCTGCAGAGTCTTGACGTTGACGTCTTTATAGCCAGCTTGGCCCCACTCAAGCAGCTTGGCAGCGGTCGTCGAGGCCGCTTTGGCGTTCAGCTCTGCCAACCTGGCAGCTTCCACCTCGCGCCCCTCGCGTCTGGCTTCTATAGTCGAGGCGGGCTCATCAGAGTCGGCTCCGCCCGGTTCTCGCGCATCGAGCCGCGCATCGCTGCACACCGGCTGCACAGGGGTGCCAGACACGGCGGCCGCCGGTGCACCTACCTGGCCAGTGGCGGTACGGTCTGGGCGGTCTCCTGTGCCCCGCTCACCCTGGCCGGCTGCCTCCTGAGGCGTCGTGTCGACATCGGCAGGCCGCCCGAAAAGTTGTTCAGAATGGGCGCCATGAGTCGGTTTCGCTTCTTCTATTAACCATTTAAAAAAAAAAAAAAAAAGGCTAAAGTGCCCCCCTCTCCAAAGACATCCCCTTACCCGGGAAGATGTATACGAAATAAGTCACAGCTATATTTAGAAGATATACAGCGTTCACAATAAAAGACAGTAATACCGTTACTTCTATTCTCTCATCTTGGCCCACGCGCCACGCAACCACAATGTTGCGTGTCGCGAGTCTTGGAGCCTCTCGCGAGTCTTGGAGCCTCTCGCGAGCCTCGCTACGGCGCAATCGCGCCGGCTGGGGCTGGGGCTGGCTACCCACCATCCACTCTCTAACACCACCGTTCTCACTATACTCGTCGCCCATTCAACTGCCTCCATACTCCATACGGATACGTATACGGGGTCTGGGACTGGCAGGACTGGAGGCGGCGCGAGATATAGGAGGTGGTCGGGGCCGACGAGCTAGCTCGCCCGCCCAACATAGGCGGCTCTCCCCTCCCCTCGCTCAGCAGAGGCAGGGGCAGGAAGCCGCCGCCGCCGCCTCCTCCCTCTGGCCTCTGATATACGGTCAGGAGAAATAGGTATTTCAACATTATAGGCTGCTCCCGCCCCCCCTTCCCTTGCTCAGCGAGGTGACGCGCGGGGAGCCGCTTCCTCCCGGCATTTTCACCCGGAGATGAAATACTAATTTCGTCCGACCTAGGCCTAGGCGACTCTCCCTCGCCCTCGCCCAGCGAGAGCGAGAGGCAGGGAGCAGCGAGCCGCCCTCCCTCCCAGTCGTTGGAGGACCCGGACCCGGAGGCGGAGGCGAAACAATAAAAATAATTTTCTTCGACCTAGCAGGCGACTCCCCCTCCTCGCCCTCGCCCAGCGAGAGGCAGGGAGCTGCGAGCTGCCCTCCCTCCCGGTCTCTGGACCCGTGTCCAAGATAGATGTACCTACACTACTGTATTTGCCTGCAGTAGTTAGTACCCCCCGCGGTATCCCGGAGGATGCCCGCCGACGTTCCTAAGGCCGCTCTTTGGCCAAATTCCTTCGAACGACTTGCACATCCCGTTCAACACATTGCGAGCGCCCGCCCTTTTGTATGTTGTGTGTTTTGTGCCGAGATTCATTGCGAGGACAGTCTTTGATGAATCTCGATTGTCGTTTCGTGGTTGTTTGGCCTCAGAGGCAAACATTCGTAAGAATTCTCTTACAACTCCAGAATCGCACGTCTGCTTCGAGCAGACGTCCGACGACCCGGAGGCGAAATATTAATTTATTTCAACCTAGCTAGGCGACTCTCCCTCGCCCTCGCCCAGTGAGAAGCCAGGGAGCCGCCCTCCCTCCCGGTCTCTGGACCCGGAGGCGAAATGTTAATTTATTTTCGACCTATAGGAGACTCTCCCTCGCCCTCGCCCAGCGACAGGCAGGGAGCCGCTCACCCTCGCGGTCTCTGTGGACCCGATGAAGGCGAAATATTAATTTATTTCGACCTGGGTGACTCTCCCTCGCCCTCGCCCAGTGAGCAGTGAGATGCCAGGGAGACGCCCTCCTCCCTCTCGGTCTCTGACCCGGATGGAGGCAAAATATTATTATTTATTAGATTTTATATTTTAGACCTAGGCGACTCTCCCTCGCCCTCGCCCCGCGAAAGCGGAGTCGCCCTCTCTTCTCCCGCTCCCGGTCTCCCTAGACCCGGAGCCCTGAGGCGAAACATTAAACTTAGTTTCGACCTATAGGTGATTCTCCCTCGCCCTCGCTCAGCGAGAGGCCAAAGAGCCGCCCTCCATCCCGGTCGCTGGACCCGGAGGCGAAATATTAATTTATTTCGACTTAGGCGACCCTCCCTCGCCCTCGTCCAGCGAGAGCGAGAGGCCACAGAGCCGCCCTCCCTCCCGGTCTCTGGACCCGGAGGCGAAATATTAATTTATATTTTGACATAGGCGACCCTCCCTCGCCCTCGCCTAGCGAGAGGCCAAAGAGCCGCCCTCCATCCCGGTCTCTGGACCCGGGGAGACGAAATGTTAATATATTTCGACTTAGGCTCAGGCGACTCTCCCTCGCCCTCGCCCAGGGAGAGGCCCAGGGAGACGCCCTCTCCCTCCCGGTCTCTGGACCCGGAGGCGAATGAATATTAATTTATATTTCAACCTATAGCTAGGAGGAGACTCTCCCTCTTGCCCTCGCCCAGCAGCGAGGAGGAGGGGCAGGGAGCCGCCCTCCCTTGCGGTCTCTGGACCCAAAGTCGAAATATAATTTATTTCGACCTAGGCGACTCTCCCTCGCCCTCGCCCAGTGAGATGCCAGGGAGACGCCCTCCTCCCTCTCGGTCTCTGGACCCGGAGGCGGAGGCAAAATATTATATTATTTATATGTTGGACCTCCTAGGCGACTCTCCCTCGCCCTCGCCCTCGCCCAGCAAGGGCAGGGAGTCGCCCTCTCTCCCGCTCCCCCCGTTCTCCCTGGACCCGGAGCCCGGAGCCGGATGGCGAAATATTAATTTATTTCGACCTATAGTCTATTCTATAGCACTATTATTATAGCAGGCGACTCTCCCTCGCCCTCGCTCAGCGAGAGGCTAGGGAGCCGCCCTCCATCGCAGTGGCTGGACTCGGATGAGGCGAAATATTAATTTATTTGACTTAGTTAGGCGACCCTCCCTCGCCCTCGCCCAGCAAGAGGCCAAAGAGCCGCCCTCCCTCCCGATCTCTGGACCCGCGGAGGCGAAATATTAATTTATTTTCGATTTAGGCGACTCTCCCTCGCCATCGCTCAGTGAGAGGCCAAAGAGCCGCCCTTCCTCCCGGTCTCTGGACCCGGAGGTGAAATATATTGATTTATTTCGACTTAGGCGACCCTCCCTCGCCCTCGCTCAGCGAGAGGCCAAAGAGCCGCCCTCCCTCCCGGTCTCTGGACCCCGGAGTAGGTAAAATATTAATTTATTTCGACTTAGGTCGAGTCGAGCAGGCGGTCCACAGCCTAGCTAGCTAATAATGCTAGTGCTAGTGCTAGGAGACTCGACTGCTCGTAGTCGTAGGCTCCCCTCAGAAGAGAGGCGAAGCCGTTCTTCGGGGTAAGGGATATTAGAAGCTTGGGCTGCCATTGAGGCTGTCCCGCATCGTCCCTGGGGGTGCGGCATTATAGAATTGCAATTGCAATTGCTATCTATATTCTATATATGCCCATGCCCCCCCCCCGGCCTGTTACATTTTCCTTGCTGTCTATGTCACCCGTCTGTGTCTGTGTCTCTGTCACCCTTCTGTTTCTTCATGCCGCGAAATTGGCTACCCTCTGAGCTTCGCGCTCGGACCCAACCTTTTCCCGGTCCTACCTCATCAAGTCGGGATTGTTAGGTTTCCGGCCCTAGCTTTCTTGTTTACCCTGGTCCCCCACCCGCCTACTGCGTCACACACAGAGGAGATGGTGTGGGTCTATATAGCAGCCGTTTAGATGAATAAACACCCACCACACACGCGATGGCAAGGGCAAGGACGGCGCAGATACGAGGTGGCCATCGTTGGGGTGGCGAGAGGGCGGCGGCGTCGGGTGGGGGAATCCAATGTTGCTTGGCCTGGTGTGTGCAGCGCAGGTCGCCGAGCTGCCACAAAGACTCCGAAAGAGATGATGAGAAAATGAGACTAGTATACCTTTGCGTCGGTGATCCGAGTTCGCATTGGGCGAAGGCCACTTCCAAGACGAGGTCACCGGCGTGACGCATGAAGTCGATGATGGTGGAGGTGGTCCAGACAGAGGGCGCCGTGCGTGTGGCCGAGTGACCGAGGTGGTTGACAAGGGCCCCGTCCATAAAGGAGGGGTTGTGGCATGGCGCGGGCCCGCTGAGGATGTACGGGACCCCGGCCTTGTGGCATACGGCATACGTTGAGGATAGCCGCAACGCTCTGAGGGACCTGTTGGGACTTGGCAAGCGTGAGCGCATCCGCCGGGGAGAGCGTGTCCGCAGGTACGCCGTCGGGATAGGCAGTGGTGTAGAGGGCCGCTGGGCTGCTTGGACCATCATTGAGATGGCGGACGATGCTGTAGGCCTCGCCGGGCGGGTTCATCACGACCGCGCTGAACTTGTGGTCGGTGATGTTGCGAAGGAGCGGGGAGAGGACAGCGTCATCAGTGATGTCGGGGTTGAAGCCGGTAGCTTGGTCGAGGCCGATGCAATTGAACCCGTGGAGGTGGAGATGGGACGCGAAGTCCTCGGGGTGGGGGTGGCCGGAGAAGAGGTGTAGCACTGGCTGGCGGGCGGAGGGCGGGTTAAATGCTTGGATGCGGCGGGCGCGAGGAGGTCTTGTGGCGTGGTCGGTATGTCTCCGGGGAAGCTGAGTCTCGGCGGGAATACAGGGGCGGCGTTGGGGGGGTTCCCGGCGTCGCGGAAGCCGTGGACGGGCGCGCATGATGTTGGAGATGATGTTCTTCGGCCGGGTTGCGGCGGGCGGTGACCGGCAGGTTTGTCGCGTCCGTGGTGGTCCGTGATCGTCTCTTGAGGGGGAGGAGGGGTTTCGTAGGCGAGGGCGGCCCTCGTGGCGGACGGTGGTGGCACGAGGCGCGTGATTGCGTCAATGAAGCTGTACGTGGTGGCGGCTGTCACGGCGAGGCAGATGAAGACGTCGGTGGCGCATTGGCATGCGGTGAGCAGGTGAATGCCGATGACGGCGAGGCGGTGGCCGAGAGCAGCGATAATGACGCAGAGGAAGATGTCGTTGAGGTTGAGACCATTGCCGTGGAGAGCGTGCATTGTCTTGTTCCATGCCTTGTGCGATATGTGCCAAACCGCGTGGTAGACCTGGTTGAGAGGGGACCACGTGGGCTGAGGTGGCGGGGGCGTTCCGCGAAACACCGCACTGTCAACTTCGAGGTCGTCTTTAAAATTGAGAAGGGAGGAAGGCGCGGAGTCGTGGAATGAATAACGAGGGCTGGCGGGCGGCAATGCAGGTGGCGATGGTGTCCAGCAGGCATTGTCGCGGGCGTTACGCACAGCGATGAGCGAGCTCCTTCTGGTCGGCGACGGCGAGCAGAAGACGGCTGTAGTGGTCGCGGGCGAGGCGCAGCCGGGACTCGAGGGCGTCGATGCGGCAGAGTGCGGCGCTGCGTTCTTTCTTGGTGGCGGCGGACCATTCCTCGTCGGCGGCGGTGTGAGCGGCGTGTCCAGGGTTGGGGGCGTCGTCGTCTTCGTCCGAGGTGTGGATGTCGTAGGCTTGCGCAACCTGCGCGTCGCGGCGCGCGATGGCGGCGGCGTCAGGGCCGTTGTCTGAGGCACGCAGGCTGGTGGTGGTGTCGTGCCCAGGGATGGGGGCTTAGGGTTAACCTAACGCCTTCGTCCGAGGAATGAATGTCGTAGGCTTGCGCAACCTGCGCGTCGCGGTGCGTGATGGTGGCGGCGTCAGGGCCGTTGCCTGGGGCACGCAGGCCTGGAGGTGACGATACCGCGGTGGACGAGGGCGGATGTAGGTTGGGGCAGTCGCGATCGAGGTGGCGTTGATGGCAGACAGAACAGCTCCGCATCGCTTGAGTGAGGACAGGCATCTGGTATTTCTTCGCGCGACGAGCGGCGGAGGCCGAGCGGGCAGCGGGCGCGTGGAGTGCGTGGCTGTGACTGCAGTAGTTGTGGCGGTGCTCAGGGTTGGCGTCGTCGATGTGCACCAGGTTGGTGCATCCGGGCAGGGCGCAGCGTGGTGCCCCGCCTTGTGCCGCGAGAAGGCGTGCCACCGCCGTCAGCTGCTGGAAGAAGGTGTCGACGTGACTGTGGCATTGAGCGGTCACGGCTGTCGTGGACTGCGAGGCGGGTGGTGGGCGTAGCGGGTCGCCGGGCTGCCGCATGGACCGGTGGACCCCGTTTCCGTGCAGGGCGTGTTGCAGTTTGTTCCAGGCAGCGTGGGACATGTGCCAGACGTCCGAGAAGAAGCGAGCGGTGACTGTGACGGGCCGGGGGTAGGCTGGGCATGTGTCCGTCCGGTCTGCCGCCGACAGGCGCGGAGATTGCGGGGGCGACGGAGGAGGGGTCGGCGGAGGTAGGCCTTGGGCGGCCCACTTGTGGGCGTAAGCGTGAGTGCGTCTGCAGAAGGTGCTAAAGTTGACAGGCTGCCGGATACATCCGGGGTGGACGCATGCGTTGGTGCCGACGGGGGCGATGGGGCGGTCCTGCGAGAAGCAGACTTCGCCGCGGTCTCTGGCGAGCAGCGCGTGCTCGTAGCAGCAGTACTCGTGAACGGTGCTGGTGTCGGTGACAATGAGTACTGGCTTTGCGCATTCGGCTAGGCTGCATTGCGGTGTATTCGATAGAGCGACGTGTAAGAAGTGGTGGCGGTTGCTGCACCAGAGCGCCAGGTGGCCGGGGCGAGTGTCGATGAAGGCAGGCTTCTGGCACGACACACAACAGGATGGCGCATACGCGCTTTGCTGGCGTAGGCGTTGACGGATGGGCGGCAACCTGCGTATCTGGCTGCGTTGGGTCCGGCGGGGAACGCGTTGAGCGGAGCAGACCGAGTTGAAACCATTGATGGCGGACACTGCAGCAGGTAGCCACGTAGCCGGGGCGATTGTCGGCGTATACGAGCGCGTTGCACGAGGGGACAGCACACCTGAGGGGCTCCGGTGGCACGTCCGGCGGAACAGCCGCTGGCTGTGCTGGTGGCGCCGTTGCGACGTGGACGTAGGCGTGCGCGCGGCCGCAGAACAAGCTGCAGTCGACCGATTCTCGGTCACATCCGACATCCGGCGAAGGCGCATACCTCGGCGCCCGCGGTAGCGGCGGGGCGGTCCTGGGAGAATGTTGTTTCCCCCCGCGTGGCTGCCAGGCGTGCGTGCGTGATGCCGCAATAATCGTGGACTATGGCGGCTTGCTCATCAATGTAGACCCCGGCCGTGTGCATTCGGTGATGGCACAAATGGGCGGGTATTGAAGCGTGGTATGCAGGAGCTGGTGGCGCCGGTTGCAGCAGATGGCCTGGATGCCGGGGCGCTCGTCGGCATAGGCGGGTTCGCCGCACGATTGGATGGCGCAGAGACGTCGGGAGGCTGGAGGTGATGGGGGCGGCGACGGTGGCGCAGAGGATGGGCGAATGAGCGTTGGCGATGCGGGTAGGGACGGAGGGGGGGATGGAGGCGAGGCGGGTTCCGGCGGGGCGAACGTGGGAGAGGGCGGGCGGAGCTGCAGGGCGCGCCCCAGAGGGGCGGGTGGATTGTCTTCGGGAGGAGGAGGGGTGGGCGGCGTGGATGGCGGGTCATCCCGGAAGGCCGGGGTGTCTTTGCTGAGTGGAGTTAGCTTTGCCGTGTCGGGTTCCAGCGATGGTGGAGGCTCCATTGAGGCGGAATGAGCACAACGGATGGGAGATGGCGAAGTGGTAGGGGGTTGGGGCTGGGCGGGCTCGGGCTCGGCGGTTGTATTGTCGCAGGGCGGTGGTGTCTTCACGTTGGTGGGCGGGGGTGTGTTCGGGCTCCGCTGAGATGGCTTGGGGGGGGCGGCGGGCAGGAGGAGGCTGAGAAGACGCATGGCAAGGGACACCAGAGTGCCGCCGAGCGCGTTGGTGAAAATGCTGGAGGCGGCCGATGTATCGTGTGGGGGTTGGGCGAGGTTCCTCTCAGCGAACATGGAATAGGTTGTGTCGTTGGCCGGGAGGTCGGCCAGACGCCGGGATGGCAGAGAAGACTGAAGACATCACAGAAAGGTAGCAACCACGCGTGACAAAAGAACCGGAGGGGGGCAGCCCCCAAACACCGCGGGGGGAAACACCACACGGGGGGAAACAGCCCACAGGGAAACCCCACCCGCCAACACCCCCCCCACCGCGAGTCCTCTACAAGAAATGGGCCGCGGTGCAAGATTGGCAGAGGTGGGAGAAGATCCTCGGACTTCCGCGTGAAACAAAGGGCAAAGGGCACCCCCCACTGCTGGCTCATGTAGCCACAGGGTAGCCGAAAAACTCTATGCCGGCAAAGAAGATCCTCGGACTTCCGCGTGAAACTAAGGGCACCCCCCACTGCTGGCTCGTATAGCCA
>Ga0335398_10010585_pt1 | contig 10463 bp, 6 predicted proteins | sample BON03_FD_205742 | JGI IMG/M metagenome (GOLD analysis project Ga0335398, IMG submission 205742) | Freshwater microbial communities from Lake Bonney liftoff mats and glacier meltwater in Antarctica - BON-03 (spades assembly) (version 2) | ecosystem: Environmental > Aquatic > Freshwater > Ice >...
ATATATGTATATATATATATATATATATATATATATATATATATATATATATATATATATATATATATATATATATATATATATATATAGGCTGCGGCCGTGCTGTGTTCTGTGTACAGGGGCTGGCGTGCTGCCGTGGTCGGAATCGAAAAGAGGAGGCACAGTCGGCGCGCTGGGCAACGGGGTAGGACGCGTGCATTGCGTGTGAGTAAAGCCGCCGGGATCAGCAGGCGAGCCACGGCACGCTGTAAATAAAAATTAAACTCCGTGAGCCGCCGCGGGCGCCGTCGTGCGCGCGGCGTCGCGGGGGGCGGCAGCGTACCACAGCCACGGATGCCGCCGACCGCGGGCAGCACGACGGCGGCACCCGAACCAAGGGCGGAGCCCACTGCGGAGCCGATGCCGAAAGCGTGGCAGAGGGTTACGGAGACACAGACTCGGTCCAACTGCTCCACCTCAAGGTTGTCGGCGGCGTCGGCGCCGTACGCCAGGGCCTTGGCGTGGGTTAGCGCCGACCCGCCGAAGATCGACATCAGGCCGTCTGGCCGCGCGGCAGGGTCATGAGCGTCGGGTGGCGCACCAGCGATCTCAGCAAACGAGAGCGCGCGCGCGATCGACGACACGTCGCCCGAGAGAACCAGTGGCGGCGCTGGCAAGTCCGCAAGGGAGAGGAAGGAGTCGCGGCCAGCCTCCTTGGCGATGGCCCCGCGGACCGTGTACCGGGTGCGCAGCTCGTCGAGGGCGGCAGCATCCTTGACCGTCGCGATCGTCGCGCCCAGGTGAGAGAGTGCCAGCTGAAGTAGCAAATTCTCCGCCACATTGGGAAGGTCCGAAACCACCACGTCCGACTCGCGCACGCCCATCTCGCGCAGGCCATTCGCCAGCTGGCGGGTGCGCAGGTAAAGGTCGCCATAGCTCCAAGCCACACCCTGTTGCGGCGCGAGCAGGGAGATTGAGTCCGGGACTGCCTTCCTCACCGCGTGGACGAGGGTCCCCGTCAACCCGGGCTGTGCAAGGACAAGGGGCGAGGCGGCCGAAAGGGTTGGTTGGGACCCCACAGCCTGGGCCGCATTCCACGTGCGCACGTGAACGACGCGCCGAACTGGCCTACGCTCCTGGTGCATGGCCGTTGGACCGCGCATCGCGATCCTCGGACTGCCCTACACTCGGCGGTGCACCTCGCGCTCCTTCGGAACTCTAACCGCCCTACACACGGGCGCACCTCGCGCTGGAGCCGGCGCATCATGGCTAGCAGACGTGCGGGGATTTGGCGTCGATTTGGCGCGAAATCAGCTGTGTGGGCGACCGTTGCAGATTCCCCGACGGTATTTGCTATTTTGAGAGAGTAACAGGTAGCCCTGAGCTCACATCATCTGACAATCAACGGATTTATTTCCTTGGCCACCACTTGATCCTTCCAATGGATGACGTGCAGAGGCAAGCAAGCGGCCTATGCGCGTGCGCGGCGCTGACCAAGGATTCGCGTAGCCCCATCTGCCCTGCTGGCCGCCGACGCGTGAGGCGCAAGCGTTCCAAGTCCAACCCTCCCACCCGCCTCGCCGCCGCAGGCCACATCGCCTCTCTAGTCGGGTAAATGCGCTGGCGGCCCCGGACCACGAGTCCCTCGCCTCCGACATTTACAAGCTGAACCTGCTCGAGCGTTTCGACTGCACGGCGTCGCTCGATTCCCGCGACGACTCGATCGCCAACGACGACTGCAATCTGCATTACGTCAACAAGCTGGGCGAGCTCATCGATTGCGGCGGGAAGCACGACTACTCCTTCGACGAGGGCGACGACTGCACGGTGGTCATCGAGCCGAGCCGTGACAGCCAGTCCCGCTCCGTCGCATCCTCCAACCGCAGCGCGCAGAGCGGTGGCGAGCAGACGACCGGCTCGTCGGCCAAGGTGGTGCAGTGGCAGCTTCCGACGGCCATGGGGGCGATCGAGCGCAACATGAGCGTCGAGTCGGGCCTCTGGAGCGGCAGGCCGTTCGCAGCGCGCGCCTCGTCATGGGGTTCGCGCGGCTCCGACTCGCAGCGCCAGAGCTCGCGCCGCAGCGGCCCCGGCACGCCGCCGCTCGACCCGTCGCTCGGCCCCCCCAACCCACGCGCCGCGCAGGGCCGCTTGGGCCGCCTGGCCTCGGGCCATTTCCTCTTTGGCCTGCCCTCCAACAACACGTCGCCCGCCTCGCCGGCGCGCGCGACGCCCTGGTCGTGCGTGGCCAACGTCGCCGGCTTCATGACGCGCCTGCTCCCCAGGCCGCGCATCAGCACGAAGCCGCTAAACGACGCGCGCGCACAGCCCAACCACCAGAGCCACCAGCGCCGGCCGAAGAAGCAGCAGCAGCTCAAGATGAACTTCCACGAGCTGCGCAACGCTTGGGAGGCGTCCAACGAGGACGACTACTACCTCATGGCGGCGGAGAAGCCTCGCGGCGGCGAGGGTTTGGCGCGCACGCTCGAGGAGGTCTTCTCGGACGACGACGACGAGCCGGTCGACACCACCCCGGCCCCCAGGAGCCGCCCGCCGGCTAACGCGCGGGGTGAAACGCCCTACTTCTCGTGGTAGAGAATGTCTGCCTGTCCAACAGCGCAATAACAGTGCCGACCATGTCTTGCTCCTCTCGCCATTCGCCGTCCCGGCGCCTAGTTGGCAGAGAACGTGCGGCGTGCTAGCCACACTGGTGCAATCCTAGCATCTTGGCGTCGTCGGTCGGATGCGACGCACCCCGTTCACCTTTCTAACTAACACTCCCCTGCTTGCTAGACCGTATTCACCCATCGGGATGGGCCAGTCATTCTCTCCACTCTGAGCCACCTCTCCTCCTGCCCCGCCCCCAAAAATGATGTGTTGTGTGTTGGCTTCTTCATGTCTCATTGATTTGGGGCGGGGGCGTCTCCTCTGGGGTGTAGTATGTTAATTTTAGTTGCCTCCACACACACCTACAACCCGGGGAGGTGGGGCGTGCGGCACATTATTTGCTGAACCTACGCTGTTCAAAATGCCGAAGTTCGCACGTCTATTCTGAATCATCATCGTTCGTGTTCAAGATCAGAGCACCCACAACACACAGGCACACAAGACCAAGTCGCCAAAAATAATATAAACGTATATAACAAACCCCTGTGAACTTCTCGCCTGACCAGAGCGGGTTGCGGCCGAGGCTTGCAAGCAGGAAGGTGGGCGAAGCGCCTGACCATGCGCTTTAGCTGTATCGCATCTTGGTACTGCAGCGTGACCACAGCAGCCCGCGACCTTGCCGTCGGCGACGAGGGGTATAGGAGCGCGGCGTCCTTCTACTGCGCAGCGGTCGCCGACATCGTTCTCTACGTCTACCTTGGTATTCGGGCGTGGTTGCGACACGGGCGCGCCAAGCACGTGCCTGAGCAGCTGCCGCTTCCGACGGCTGCTGCTGCTTCGCTTTGGGACGACGCGCTGCTCTCCGTCATCATCCCAGCGTTTAACGAGGGTGAGGCCATCGTCGCCGCCATCTCCACCGCTCTCGAACTCGACGACCATGTCGAGGTGATCGTTGCCGATGGCGGATCCACCGATGGGACGATGAAGCGTGCGAAGGAGGCTGGCGCACGGGTGCTCGACGCGCCATCCGGCCGAGCCGCATGCCTCAACGCCGGCGCCGCCGCGGCAACTGGCGACCTGCTACTCTTTCTTCACGGGGACACGATACTCCCGCCAGGCTACGGCGTGGCCACGCGCAGGGTGAGCTGCCCGCCACGGCCACCCTCCACCCGCGAGAATGCTAGCCCGCCCGCCTACCCACCAACCACTCCTTGCCGCAGGCGCTCTCCGACCCTGCCGTCGCTGTCAGCGCGCTGTCTCTCTCGCTCGAACCGAGGTTGCCCCTGCTCGGTCTCGTCGAGTACGGCGCCAACCGTCGCTCTCGCAACAGGGGTACGCCCTACGGCGATCAGAGCCTCTCGCTCCGCCGAGAGACGTTCGAGGCTCTGGGCGGCTTCCCGCGCCAGCAGCTGCTGGAAGATCTCGACCTAGTGCGCGAGGCGGCGCGGCGCGGCGGGAGGGTCGTCACGCTGGCGCCGGCCGTCCGCTCCTCGGCGCGCCGCTGGCAGAAGTTTGGCGTGCTGGGAAATACGCTACTCAACCAGTGTGTGCTAGTGGGCCACGCGGTCGGTGTGCCGCTGCCGCGCCTCGCGCAGTGGTACTATGGTCCCCGAGGGAAGAAGGAGTACTAGTCCGCCGCGTGTGTGAACATTCTCTGCTCGGTACGCACAAAGACTTGTGTGTGTGGTTGATTGTCGGTCATTTCTTTGATCATACATCAAAACCGGAACCATCGCTACTCCTAGTCTTCTCCTACTGGTATATATTTACTCCCACAGCAGCCTACAGCAGAAGCAGAGGTGTGTTACTGTATAGGTGTAGGTGAGGTGTAGTTGTAGTTGTAGAGCGTAGAGCGAGCCCTGTCGTCCCTGTTGCCTGTTGCTTTCCAATTAACGGTTACGAGCACGAACGGGAGATACGATGGGTTTAAAAAGAAGTGCGGCTCTCTCACCCCCGCTACTGCGCCACTCTTCCCCATTTTATAGGGTATAGGTATTTGTATTATTATTATTTTAATACTACTAGTATTAATTTAATACTACATACTACGATAAACGCTAGCTAGTCAGTACCAGTAGCCAGAGCCAGCCAGACAGCCACAGCCAGCCAGCAGCAACTCAGTAAGCAAACCATGCAGACTCTTCCTTAGCGAGCACGCACCTCCTTGAGACATTGAAAGCTGTGCGCGATAACAAATATCCGAGAGTAACTCAGAGTAGACTCGGCACTCGACTCTCTTGGCTCCTAGTCCTAGAGTAGAGGCTGCTACTGCTACTACTACTACCACTACTACTTAGTACTACTATTACTTAGTACTACACTACACTACTACACTACACTACTCCGACTACTACTGCTGCTGCTGCTGCTGCTACTTCTACTTCTACTTCTTCTTACCACAACAACAATAACAACTTCTCCTCCTACTCCTCCTACTCCTACTCCTCCTCCTCCTCCTCCTCCTCCTACTACTACTACTACTACTACTCCTACTACTACTACTACTACTACTACTACTACTACTACTACTACTACTACTACTACTACTACTACTACTACTATTACTACTACGACGACTACTACGACTACTACTACGACTACTAAAACTAAGACTACGACTACTACGACTACTACTTTTACTACTACTACTGCTGCTACGCTGCTACTACTGGTGCTACTACTACAACTTCTACTGCTACTACAACAACACAACTGCTACTACTACCACCATTCCTCCGTCTGACCCTCCTCCTCCTCCTCCTCTCCTCCGCCTCCTTCTCCTCCTCATCCTCCTCCTGGTGCTACTGCTATTGCTACTACGCACTACGTCCCACTGCGCACGCTGCAGCTGCAGCGAATACAAGCTACAGGTCCGAGGCGATATCCTGCAGCGCCCTTCGCCAGAATGAGCTGCGCGCCGTGTGGCCGCACTGCCCCCAATGCTTCTCGCACCTGTGAAGCGGGGTGTTTGTTAGTATCGTATGCATTTTGGTAGTGTTGTGTGGAGCGCTAGGATATTACGGGCTGATTCGGGTTTGTGGTGTTTAGGACGAGAGAAGTTTTGTGTTCATTTGGTAGGAGTATGAAGAGTTTTGGAGACTTCGGGCTCATTCGGGTTTGTGGGTGTGGGTGTTAAGGATAAGATTTTTTTGTTTTTGTGGGCGTTTGAGGGCCCAGGTTATATTTGTGGGAGATGTTTAAGAATAATTATTTTTGGGTGGTGTTTTGGTGTTTTGGTTAGAGGGAGTATACATATTTTTGTAGAGTTTGGTGATTTAATACTTTAATTAGTTTTGTGAGATTCAGTGGTAGGAGTTTCTGGTTTGGTTTGATTTGTTTTTGGGGAAGTGAGTACTGAGTGTATAAGTGTATAGTGCTTTATTTATGACTGTTAATATAGTGATAGATTGGGGTTGACTCGCACCGGTGGCCACAGGTGCGTTCCTCGCCCTCCCACAGCTCCATCACGAGCACACGACGCTCGCCGCCCGTGACGGGCAGGACCGAGTGCGCCTTGTGCGAGACGAAGACGAGTGCGTCACCCTGCTCGAACGTGTGCGCGATCTTGCTGCCGTCCGCCTCAGTGGTGACGAAGGCGCCGCCGTCAAACTCCGACGCGGCCGAGAGGAGCACGTCCAGCGTGACCATCGAGCCCGCGTCGTGGTGGCCCTCGAACGGCAGGCTGCCGCTCGCGCTCACAATGTGGTACTCGACACACCGCGGCGCCACCGGCCGCGTCGCGCCGCGCAGCAGGCCCCAGTGCTGCTCGTCCACCGCCGTCGCCGCCGCGATGAGCTTCGCGCGCAGCTCGGGAAGCTCGGCGGCAAACGTGCCGTCGGTATGCAGGTAGGACGTCTCCCACACCCCAGTGTGGTAGGATGCCCCTTCTCAAAAAGGCGAGGAAGGAGCTCAAGGCGCTGGCTGAGGCTGGGGCCAAGTGGGAGAAGCGCGCGGCGGACCTTGGTTTTGGGCGTTGCGGCCAGCGGAGCCGAGCCGGCTCGCGGCCCGCGCGTGGAGGTCGTGCACCGAGGCGATTTCCGCCTCGTTCAGCAGTCGTGGGATGCGCACTACGCGCGTGGCTCGTGCGTCGTCGGCCGCAGGGAGCCGCGCCTCGACCGCAGCGTCCTCGCGCAGCTCGAGGTATGCTCTGTACTCCGACGCCACATAGAGGGTGGACAGGGCTGCTGCGGCGCCGAGGCGCGGGCCGTACCGGCGCAGCATGTTACACGCGCAGCGAGTATACTGTGGCTGCGTGTATGCTGTTCAGCGACGACGACGCGGGGTCGACAATGGGTCGACGGTGACGCGGGAAAAAGTTGATTCACAGCAAAGGGCTTTTCATTGAAAAACATTGAGTTCTTGACTTCTGCCGGAATTTCTAGCTGCCTCTTCGCGCTTTCGCTTAATGGAAGGGCACTGTGCTCCAGACGAGCCGGCTGACACGAGCTGCATCTGCCGCCCACTCACGCCCTTTGAGGGCATTCAGCTCGAACACTATACATTGGGCACCATTCACCTGCTCAAGGCCGTGTACATTTTCTCGTGGCTGCGGGTGCAGCAGCGCTGGACCGCGGCGGGCAACGAGAAGGCGTCGTCCAAGCTGCTGGTGCTGCCGGTGTACGCGCGCTTCCTGGTCTTCGAGGCGTGGATGTGCGTCCTGTGGGGCCTCTTCTTTCTGCTCGAAGCGTCGATCGACGATATGCATGGCGGCATTGGGCGCGGAGCCATGGTGGCGATGCAGCTGGCGCGCTACCTCTCCTCCTTCAGCTGGGCGCTCTGCGGCGAAGGCATCTTCATCTTCCTGACGTTGCCGTCTGCGGGCATCGACTCGCTCCACACGGCCGTCCGCGTCGCCGCCTGCTGGGCCAGCGGGATGCTGGCCGCGTGCGGCGCTCTCTGGATGACCTGGGCCGGCTGCTCGCGCCCGCCCGACTCCCTCGTCGGCCAGCTGCTCTGGGTCGGCGCGTGGGTGCCCTACTGGATGCGGCTCTGCGTGATGCTCGTCGCCTACCCGATCGCCGCACTGCTGCTCGCCCTCACGCGGCCGCGCCAGGCGTGGCAGCGCGGCTCCCTGATGCTCGCGTTATTCAACTTTCTCCAGGCGAGACACAGCCCCCCAAAAACAAAAATAGAACTCTCTCATCGCCTGAATGCGGCCGCGCCAGGTGTGGCAGCCCGGCTTTTTTATGCTTGCTTCCTCATGCTTAACACTTGCTATAGGCGAAAAAAAGAGCCACACGAAAAGTAAAGAAAGGGCCTCCCACCCTTCGCACAGGAGCTGTTTGCCGCCCGGTGCCGCTCGCTGGTTCTCCTCTCCACGCCCCGCCTGCGGCAACTCACACACCGGAGCCGTGTGTCTCTCAGTGCCGCTCGCCGGTTCGGGCGTTGCAACTCTGGAGCTAGGCCTTCGCGGCCCACTTGAGAGAGGGCGCCCCTCTGCGTTTTGTGGGGTTTGCTTACCCCACTATATACTCACTACACACAAGCAGAGCACACAGACACTACGGCCGGCCACCGTTTGTATGTAGTGGTTGTTTGTTCAGGTACGTCTCTCACGCGGACAAGAGGCCCAACCATCGGAGCCGTTCGATTTCAGTTTGAGGTTCCTCATGCTCTCGCACGACATATGCTCGGCGGATGGGTCAACCCACACAGAGAGCAACAAACTATACCGCAAGGTCAAACATCGAGCCCGCCCAAATCTTTCTTTACGCCAACGGCCAAAGCGCGCCCCGATTAGGCGGCGCTCGCGACGTCGGCAGAGGCGCGGGCAGCCACACACCGAGCACGGCCTCGGAGTCCTTCTCGCGCAGCACAGAGCGGAACGTCCCTGCGCAAGAGCGCCGTTCACATCCACCCAACCCTTTCATGTTTCCAAACTTTGCACTTGTGATTTGTTGTTGCTCATGGCATAACACGCACACCCACCCAACCATTTTATGTTTCCAAACGGCGCACTTCCTTATGCAGAAGCTTTTCCTGACCGCCTTCATACCTGTTTGAACAGTGCAGAAGTTGTTCCTGGTCGTCTTCACTCCCGCGTGAAAAGACCAACGGACGCATTGATATTGTATGATTTTTTCGTTTACTTACACCCAGACTACACCAGCTGAGCACATAGTCTGTTTTCAGGCTGCGCTCTTCCTTTTGACGAAGTTGTTCCTGGTCGTCTTCACTCTCGCGTGAAAAGACCAGAGGACGCATTGATATGTTCTGAGTCTCCAATGTCCTTACACCCACACTCCACAGGATGACTCAGAGTCTGTTTTCAGGCTGCGCTCTTCCTTCTGCCGAAGATGTTCCTGGGCGTCTCCACTCTCGCGTGGACAGACCAGAGGACCTTTTCGTTGATGATTAGTTTCTTATTTTCTCGTTTTCTAACACACTACACACGCTGAGCACAGAGTCTTCTTCTTAACGACGCTTTTTCTGCTGTCAAAGCTCTTTGTGGGCGTCTCCACGTGAAAAAAACAGAAGATGCACCTTTAGACTATTTGCATGCTTGTTTTATTTTGTTGTTCCTCGTGTCCTAACACTCGCACTTCTCATACCCAGCTTGTCCCTTTCCCCTTTCCAGGCTGCGTTGTTCCTCCACCCAAAGGTATTCCTCGGTGTCTTCACCCCCGCGTGAAAAGACCATAAGACGCAGCGTTTGTTTTCACATGTTTATGTGTATTTAGTTCCTCGCGTCTTCACCTTCTCATACCTCCCCTTTCCTATGTGAAAAGACCGGAGGGCACAGCGTTTGTTTTTATGTTTTGTTGTTGTTTAGTTCTTCGTGTCACTTTTCACACCCAGCCTCCCCCTTCCTTATTGTTCAGGCTGCGTTGTTTCTCCTCCCAAAACTCGTCCTCGGCGTTTTCACTCCCGCGTGGCTCCTCTCCGACGCCATCGCGACGCCGCTCACCTGGGTGGCCTACGTGCCCTTCCTCATCTTCGTCCTAGAGAGAGACTCCGCCTACTGGGCCTCTGCCGGATTCTCGGCCTGCGTTCTCGACTCGATTGGAGAGCAGCCCCAAGGTGAGTGACAACCAACCATAGGAAGGCGAGTGACAACCAACTATAGTTCTCGACTCGATTGGAGAGCAGCCCCAAGGTGAGTGACAACCAACCATAGGAAGGTGAGTGACAACCAACTATAGTTCTCGACTCGATTGGAGAGCAGCCCCAAGGTGAGTGACAACCAACCGTAGGAAGGTGAGTGACAACCAACTATAGTTCTCGACTCGATTGGAGAGCAGCCCCAAGGTGAGCGACAACCAACTATAGGAAGGTGAGTGACAACCAACTATAGTTCTCGACTCGATCGGAGAGCAGCCTCAAGGTGACCCTCGAATCCACCAGGGGTATTCCAGAGATATCTTCCCAACGGTAATTTCTGCGCTGGGCTACCTTTGGGGTTGGGGTAAGATACAGTTTTACTTAAGAGTTGAGAGTTTACCCGGAGATAATCCGAAACCCCCCTTTGGTCCAATTCTGGATCCGACGGGTGACAACTAGAGGAAGGTCGGGCACCAGTCAGGGAGCTGGAACGGTGGGTACCTACGCAGTTCTCGAACAGTGGTTGTTTACGCAATTCACGGCCTGTGACTTGGACTCGCACAGGATGAGGGAAACCACTTCAAACTGGACCTCCGTTTGTTCGACTCGTATTGGGACTCGGGCAACATGAACCATCTCTCTCTATATATATATGTGTAGATAGATGTGTTTATATATGACATGATATATATATATTATACATATATATATATATGTAAATGTATATATATATATATATGTATGTATATATATATATATATGTATATATATATACATATATATATGTATATGTATATGTGTGTATATACACACACACACACACACACACACACATATAT
>Ga0335398_10010589_pt1 | contig 10462 bp, 5 predicted proteins | sample BON03_FD_205742 | JGI IMG/M metagenome (GOLD analysis project Ga0335398, IMG submission 205742) | Freshwater microbial communities from Lake Bonney liftoff mats and glacier meltwater in Antarctica - BON-03 (spades assembly) (version 2) | ecosystem: Environmental > Aquatic > Freshwater > Ice >...
ATATATATATATATATATATATATATATGTATGTGTGTGTATGTGTATGTATATATATATATATAGAGAGAGAGACAGAGAGAGAGAGAGAGAGAGAGAGAGAGAGAGAGAGAGATCCTGTGGAAGAACACAGGTCAGGGGTAGGGTCCGCGCTAGGGCTACAGTTGAACGGGTTGTGGTCAGCGACAAGGTCAGGGCTAGAGCAAGGGTTGCGCGGCGTCAGGTGCACGAGTGAGGAGCGGTACGAGAGCAAGCTAGCGCCTCCGCGAATGAAGCAATTATTTTGTTATCAATCATCCAGCCTAGGTGGCATGGACTATACATACCACTGCCCCGCCCTGGATCCTACTGGTGCGAGTGGAACCCCACCTAGTCACGCCGATCTGCACGTGCGGGCACGGGTTCTCGAGGTAGAAGCGGTAGCCGTGCAGCTGGGCGTAGATGTGGTTGATCGCGAGCGCTAGGTGGAAGACGCCCGTCGCAGGGTCCGTCGGCCGCCAGGACGGGCTCAACTGCGCGCGCGGCAGGCCCCAGCCGATGGGAGAGCGGAGCGTCGTGCCAGGAACCTCGTACGGGAACGGCGGCCGGTTGTCCACCATCAAGATGGCAACGTCCAGCTTGGCGTCTGCCGCCGACGCGCCCGCCCCGCTGCCCGCCGGGCTGCCGCCAGCCTCGATCGGCCGTGGCGGCCGGTACCAGCACTCCTGGCTCTGCATGAGCCACTTGGTGCCGAGGACGTCGCCCAGCTTCTTCTTGATGATGGAGTCAATCTGCGGCCCGCGGAGCGACCGGCTCTGCGTCACCGTGAGCGACGCGACGCCATGCGGGTCCGTGAGCGACGGATAGCTGCCGTTGAACCGCGTATCCCGCAGAAACTCAGGCGTGACTGCGGACGTGAAGCGGTCGATGGGGCGGTCCATAAACCATTCGGCCGCCGTGTGGGAGATGCTGTTGTGCTTCAAGCTGCCCATGTCCGTGTAGGACATGCTGTTGTGCACGGGTTAACCCAGCAGCGCAGTTCCGTAGTCGGACACTAGGGATGGAGCGAAAAGCGAAAGGCCTTTGCTGTGAATGAATGTGAATGGTCTGAACAACCCGTGTGAATGAATTGTTGTCGTTACATCTGCGTGCAGCACTAGATCACTAGCGCTGGTCGACTGTGCCTTGCATATGGCGGACTACGCCCAATACGCCGGACGCTTCGAGGGCACGACGCGCGACGGCCTGCGCGACGGCAAGGGCACGGCCGCCTTCGCCAACAAGCATTTCTCGTACAATGGCGACTGGAGCGGCGGCGAGATGCAAGGGCGCGGAACGCTGACGCTGGCCGACGGCTCGCAGTACGACGGCGCCTTTGCAAAGGGCGAGATGACTGGCTCAGGGCTCCGGCGCTGGGCATCGGGCGCCACCTACTCTGGCCAGTTCGTGGGCGGCGAAATGCACGGGGTGGGCATGCACATCAGCGCCGAAGGGGCGCAGTACGAGGGCGAGTGGTCCGAAAACAAGCGCCAGGGCCAGGGAACGCTGACCAGCACCTCTGGCGATCGCTACGCTGGCGACTTCTCCAACCACCGGCAGGCTGGCGTCGGGACGATGCAGTACATCTCGGGCGAGGTCTACCACGGCGAATGGGCCGACAATGTCCGCGCCGGGGAGGGCAAGCTGGTGAGGCGCACGCGCGCGGCGCCAACGAAAGCTCTCGCTAGAACCCGCCTCTCCGCAACGCCCGCAATCCGCCCCTGCACGCGCTCCTCTCATGTCCTCCTCGACCCTTCCCCGCAGACGTACGCCGACGGAGCCACGCTCAACGGCCTTTGGAGTGGCGACAAGGCACAGGGTGGGTCGAGCTACGCCACAAACGGTGGCTACTGCTACGAGGGCGATTTCGACGCCGGCGCCCCGCTCGGCGCTGCTACGCACCTGGCTATCACCGCGTACGAAGAGCCGGCGTCGCTCCTGCTGCTGGGCACCATGACAGCCGAGGCGTCTGAGACTCTGATTGGCGTGGAAGGCGATGAGGAGCCTCTGTGCATCGCTATACAAATTGCATCCTCCCAGCCCGGCGATGCGCCCACCGAGCCGACTCTGAGCGGCGCCGTGCCCGCGCCCGAAGAGGGAGGCGCCGCTATGTGGGAGGGGGCGATGAGAGTGGAGGTGCCGGCGGGGACGCGCCGGCCGGTCGTGGCCCGGTTCGAGCTGCGCAGGGGCGACACGGTGGTTGCGAGTGGAGAGCTGGAGCTCAATGCTGCCTACGCCTCCTCGCCCGAGGAGGCATCCTTGGCCGCGTCCCAGGCGGGCGCGCTCGTCTGCCTGAAGCTGAGCGGGAGAGAGGGCGCGCCGATCGAGCTGCGCCTCTCTTACGCGCTCGCCCCTGCGGCCGCAGCGCCGGACGGGGCGGAGGGTGCGGCCTCCGATGGGGAGGAGGAGGCGGGCGAGGTGATTGGTGTGGATCCGGCTGCGGCGGAGGGGGAAGGGGATGGTGTGGATCTAGGGGAGGAGCCGCGGGAGGCGCCCGCTGTAAGCGCGGTAGCGGGGCGGCCGATGCCGCCGTTGAAACTGCGCTGCCTGCGCGGCAGGATCGTCGAGGTGGCGCCTATCAACGCAGAGACGGACGCGGTGGAGAGTGCGGCGGCGAAGGCGGCGGTGCCGAAGGAAGCGGGGGGAAAAGCGGCGGCGGCGAAGGAAGTGGGGGCGAAGGCGGCGGCGGCGAAAGACGTGGGGGCGAAGGCGCCGGCGGCGAAGAAAGTGAGCGCGAAGGAGGCGGCGGCGAGGGAGGCGGCAGAGCTGGCGGCGGCGGCGGCGGAGGAGGCCAACAAGCCCAAGTGGAGGCTCTTCAGTGCGCCGGGCGAGTGGGGGCGGCCGCTCAGCGCCACGCTGAGCGCCACGGTGCCGCTGGAGCTGGGTGAGAACGCGCCGGAGGGCGCAGAGACGACGCGGCTCCAGACGTGGCAGCTGGGGACGGTCCTCTCCGGCCGGGACGGGTGGGCGGTCGCGCGGCTCGTGGCGCCGGACGACGCGCCGGGCGGCTCACTCCAGCTGGTGCTCAAGGACGCGACGCCGGAGCACGTGTTGCGGCGGCTCGGGCTGGAGGCGCTGGAGGACGTTACGCTGGCGGTCGAGATGAAGGCCAAGCCGGAGATGGTGGAGGAGTAGCGGGGAGGTTGAGGTGAGGAGCGGGGCGCCGGGGAGCGGGTGGAAGGAGGCCGTTTGTTTGCGGTACCACGTCGAGGGCGCGTGAGAAGCGCGAAACCCCATCACCATACAGACACATAGCACATAGCTAACGAGGTGGGCGTCGGCACAGTTTTACGCGCGAGGGAACACTACACTGCGCTGCTCCGCATGTGTGCGGCGAGGTACTTCCCGCCCGCCGTCCGTCATCGTCGTCTCGGTGTCGGCGTGAGGCGTGAGGTATTGTGTTGGTGGTACGTTGGAGAGATACAATTATGATTTTGAAATGGGTTATACGATGTTTTATGACGACATATTGCTTGACTTGACATGATGCATTCGATGCAGGACACATCATGATCATGTAATATGTGATACCTGTACCTGGACCCTGGGTAACATGATGATTATGTGATTGCAGTATTACATTTATTATTATATATATATATATATATATATATATATATATATATATATATATACTGTTATATATTATAATAGTATGATAGTATTAGTATAGTCGTATGCATTATTATATTCGTATATATTATGTTTTGTTTTTGTCTTTTGTGGATTCTGGATTGCTTGTTGTTGTTGTGCGTTGTTCTTTGGTTTCGAATATAACTGTATAACGTTTTAATCTTTAAAAAAAATCAGTTTCTGTTCCACTCATTATATAATATATATATTTTTTGTTTATCTACATTATATTTAATATAATATATATATATATATATATATATATATATATATATATATAATATAATATATATAAATTATAAATTTTTTTTTTTTTTTATATTTATATAAATTATATTTTTTTTTTTTATAATTATTATATAATATATATTTTTTTTTTTTATATATATTATATAATATATAATATATATATATATATATATATATATATATATATATATATAATATAATATATATAAAGTATAAGTATTAATTATTTTTTATATCTCTATAAATTATATTATTGATTATTATTAATATAAAATTACAACAAAAAGGGAACTTGTCTTTGTATTATATATATATATATACATGACGAGCGTGAGAGTCAGGGAGTTTGTAAACTCTTAAGCGTGTGTCTTATGTAAGTAATCAAGTTATAAGTTTAGATTGTTGTTATTTCGGGGGAATCGGGGTTCAAGTTCAAAGAGCAAAGAGTCGTAAGAAGTGGGTGAAACGGGGGTTGTGCAGAGGAAACCCATCTTCAAGTCTCCAAGTACACGTGCGCTACGCGCATGGTCGACCGGAAGGGAGGCGTCCTTCTTCACCACGAGGCTGCCTGTGCTGCCCGAGAGGGGAGAGTGAAGACGACCGGCTAGCATTACAGCTCCATCCATTCACTCGGACGCACTCGGCGTGCCGTCCTGGCCAAGTGATCCCACAACTTCGCCCTGCGCTTCCGCCGCCGCCGCAGCAGCAGCCGCCTCGATGGCTTCCAGCGCCTCCGCCGCCTCCGCCGCCGCCGCCGCCGCGGCGGCAGCGGCGGCAACTGCCACCCGTTCTGCAGCCCATCGCACGGCCTCCTCCTCGTTCGCCCGGTGGCGCTCCACCACCTTGGAGCCGCGCACTGCGCGCTCCTCCTCCGACTCGTTTGCAATGCGGTGCTGCTTCCTCGAGCGCTGCAGCAGGCCAGGCGCCATCCCTTTGGCCGTGCCGCTGGCGATGAGGAACGACGCAAATGACGGCTTGACAGCAATGACGTCACCCTCAACACCGGACCCCGGGAGCGCCTTCAGCAACTTGACGGCCGTCGACTTGCTATTCATGGACATGAATCGGTGCTTCGGATTCCCCATCAGAGCCTCCTCGACAAGCATCTGCTTCTTCTTCGCGAAGCCAGCACGCCCCTTCATCTTCATCGTCGGCACGCTCGACCGCGCGTGCAGGCTGCCCTCGCGTGCCCCCACCGCGTAGGCGCGCTGTGCCACGGCCGGGTACGCCAGTGCAGCCACCTTTGCCGGCAACAGGGTCGCCACGAGCAGGACAACGAGCTGCATTCTGCTGGCGCGTCGACAGGATCGCTGGGAATTTTCACAATGTCCAGTTTTATTTTAGCGTTTATTAGGGCTAAAAATAGTTTTCACAAATCAACTGTGAAAAAACTTTAATATGGAGCATCATCATCAGCTACAAGCTACCGCCGTAGCAGAGCTCCTACATCTGCTACATGTCATCATCATCGTCATAATCATCAAGCCTACACATCGCGGAGTTGTACTAGAGGAACACGAGAAAAGTACGCGCACACGCGCGCTGCTACAGTACGGGGACGTCGAGCAGCCCATCGGTGATCCTCGCGCTCGCCTTCCGACCCGCAGCCCCAGCGCGGACGCCGCCGGCCGCGCCGAGGGGCGTCGACCCCACCGAGGGCGCCGCCACCGAGGTCGGCCGCGAGCGCCCGGCCGCAGCGCCGAGCGGCGTGGCCCCGTGCGGCGTGGGGCCGCGCGAGGTGGAGCCGAGCCTCGGCGTGTGGTTCCGGCTAGCTACACGGCTGGGCGTGAAGCCGTAGGAGGCTCGGAGCTCACAGTCGACGCCGCCACCGCCGCCTTCGCCTTCGCCGCCGCCTCCGGCAAGCGCCACGAGCGCCGGCGACGCGCCGCCCGATGCGTGTCCGACGAGCGAGCGCGCAAGCCGCCGGCCCGCCTGCGAGAGCTGCGGCGTGCCGGCCGAGGCCGCCTGCGCTGCGTTGTTGGCCGGCGTGGCCGGGCGTGCCGCGCGCGCCTTTGCTCGGATTCGGCGTCCAGCGCCGGCGGCGAGGGTGTGCAGCACCGCATCCTTGGGCGGGAGTTGAGGCAGCTTGAATGGGTTCGCGCCAGAGTAGGAGCCCATCCCCTCGTCGAGCCGGAGCGGCGTGCCGAGCGCCGCGCCCCAGGTGATGAGCGGCGACTCGCCGGGCGCCATCATGCTGGGCGTCGGAGTAGAGACCTGCGAGTAGCAGCCAAACGCACTCCCACCGATCTGCGCGCACTGGCCGCCAGGGCCAGCCACGGCGGCCGCCAGCCTGCCGCTCGCCGCGCCGCCGCCAGCCGCGATGGCCGCGCCCGCCGTCGCGGCGATGTTGGCGAGCGCGGCGCCCGCCGCCTCGAAGCGCGTGTTCTTTGAGATGGTGGCTCCCTTTGGCAGGTGCGCCGCGAACTCCGGCCTGGCGTGCGGCTCGGGCACAAAGTAGAGCGCGTTCCGGTGGCTGAAGGCGTGGAACTCCTGCGTCACCGGCCGCTCGTCGCGAATTAGCGCGCCCTGCTTGTGCCATGGCCGCTCGAGCTCCGCCGCCGCCGCCAGCGCGCGGGAGCCCACCTCGGGCGCATCGGGCGGCGCGGCGGGGACCAGCGACGAGACGAGCGCCTCGGCGGAGGCGTCAAAGGCGCGAGGGTCCGTCGAGCTGACCAGGCGCGCCGCCGCGGCAGAGACGTACGCACCGTCGCCGGGACCGAGGCTCGAGCCAGCCTGCGCGGCGCTCGGCCCAGCACTTGAGGCGGCGACCGCCAGCGTCCCGGCCCGCGTCGTGGCCATTGTCCCGGCCACCGTGGCGACAGCGGTGGAGGCGGTGGTGGAGGCAGCCGTGACGAGCGCCGTGGTGGACGCGCTGCCCGCGCTGTTCTCCGTGCACGCCTCCTCCTCCTCCGGGTGTGAGAGGAGCCGCTGCGCTGTGCGCGACGGCTGCTGCAGCGCCGCCGCCTCGCGCGCCACCGCGCGCTTCGCGTCCAAACGGTACGCCGACAGGTCTTCAACCTGCATCTCGCCACGCGGCCCAGCCAACGCGAGCACGGACGGGCCGCCGAGCGCACGGAGCGGCTGGGAGGTGCCGGCCGGCGCGTCTTGCGCCCACCAGTACTTGAGCCGATGCGCCGCCTTATCTTGCTCCAGAATCACAGAGAAGGAGGCGTTGTCCTGGGACGTGTGCCGAGCGAGAAACTCGTCGAGAGACTGGCTGCAGCTCGCACCCGCAGCACCGGCGCTGCCACTGCGTGCCCCGTCGCGGAGGCTGGATCCGTCCGCGCCAGCGCCGCCGGCCGGCCTGCGCCGCTTCCCAAGCCCCTGGTGCGGAGAGTGCAGCGGCGTCTCGTCCCACTCTGCACCGGGCGCCGCGCGGCTGCGGCCAGGGCGCACCGCGCCAACCATCGCATACGCGCGGCGCGCGCGGTCGGGGTCGTCCGCCTCGATCGCGATAAGCAGCTCGTGCTGCGCGCGCAAGAGCGGCAGGTCGGGGTAGTAGTCGCGCTGGATGATCTGGTCCAGAGCGCCCACGAACTCGTCCTCGTCGAGGACGCGCTTCCGCCGCGCCGCGCGGCTGAGCTGCGCGTCGCGAGCCGCCGACGCGCGGGCGACGAGCGCGGTCTGGAACAATACCGCCGCTGACTCCATGTCTCTAGACCCGTGTCTAGCGGGTGGCGTCAGGGCGACCCACACAGGCCAGGCCTCGAGTGAACAACCGCCGATGTGAACTGCTTGAAGGCCAAAGTTAACCGGCCAGTTTTCGTCAACCCTCATGTCGGTAAACCTGCCTCGCATCGACGCGGCGGGCTTCCGACAGCGGATCTCGACGATACCGCTCGCCCTCGTGCTCATGTGCATCCCCTCCCACGAGGTCTGCCGCCAGCTCGACGTCCAGCTGGGCGGCATGCGCGAGACGCTGACCGCAGAGCGGCTGCCGGTCGCATTGAGAGCGCTCGATCTTTCTGGGACGGAGGGCGCGGCGTTGCAGGAGGAGTACGGAGGTCGCCAGCCAGCGTCGCTCTTCGTCTTCCGGCATGGCACACCCACCGCCTACACCGGGCCACATCAGACCGACGACATTTTGCAGCATTTGCGCGCTCTCGCCCGCGAAGAGGTGGGCGACGAGGAGGAGGCCGACGTGGCCGGACGGCAGGGTTCGCAGCCGGCACCACTGCAGCCGGGGTCCGAGTCGGCCGTGCCGGCGCCTCGAGAAGCGGAGCCGCCGCCCAAGCTGGTTGAGCCGGCGCTGCTGCCTCTGACGCCGCAAGTCTTGGAGGACGCTCTCGAAGCGCACCCGCTGCTGCTCATTCTCTTCTACGACCGCCACCGAAAGGCCGGGCGCAACTACCTGCTCTCCAACTTTTCTGCTGCAGCTGAGACGGTGGTCACTCAGAATCTCCAGGTCAAGCTCGGCTGGATGCAGGTGAGATTTTTCGTCGCACCCCCTCCAGTCGAACTCTGCCCACGCCCGGAGACTTCCCACCCCACGCCGCTTGCTCACGCGACCGCATCCTCCCGGTTCGGCCAGGTGCACGCCGAGAGCGAGCAGCACGCGCTGCTGCGGCGCGACTACGAGGTGCGCGAGCTCCCTGACATGAAGCTGTTTGTCCAAGGCCAGCCGTACGACTACCAGGCCTCCGCCGACGTGGACTCAATCCTCGACGTCGTGCGCTGGAACGCGGGAGGGCGGGCCCTGCGTGGGCCCGCCTCCAGGCTGGTGCAAATCGAGGGGCCCGAGTCGATGGGCCGGCTGTGGGACGCGGCAGAGCCTCAGCCCCGGCTGGTGCTCGTGTCCTTCACCACACTCTGGTGTACGCGCTGCCTCGAGACCGCACCCCTTCTCGCCGCGGTTGCGGAGCTGCTCGCCGCCAATGACACCACGGCCGCGGCCGTCACTGTCGCCATTCTCAACATCGACGACCCACGGAATCAGGGCCTGGTCGACAAGTATGGCGTGCTGGCCTTCCCTCGGCAGAAGGTCTTTTGGCGTGGACGCATCGTGTTGGGCGACTTCCCCATCAAGAGCGGGACGGCGGCGAGGGAGATTGCGAATGAGCTCGTCGGGCTGCGGCAGCACCTCATGGAAATGGCCGCAGCTTCACAAACGCCAGCTTGAGCGGCACACCTGCAGCTTATTCTTTGTCGTATATGTATATACATACTGTGCATGTCGTGTGGTCGAGAGTCGAGAGAAGCACGCGAGCCAGCCGCGCGCCACGTACCAGCTTTTAGCTCGCAGTCCGTAGTGCAGCTAGTCGTTTGCGGGGTTTATAGGCCAGCAGCCGTGCGGACGTGTCACGAGAAGACGACGGACGGTGCTCGCTTGACTTCCCTCGGTTTTGGTTTTGGTGACTCTCCCACACGTACATGTACCTCTACTTTTTTTTTCGCCGCTGCAGAGAGAGTAGTGAGAGAGAGAGAGAGAGCACCCGGCCATGGGCTGTGGCTGTGGAATAAGAGTAGAGGAGGAGGAGAAGCTGCAGTGGGTGGAGAGGCCTCGTCGCCGCCCCACCGCCATACCGCCACGAGCAGAGGGAGGAGGAGGCCTTGGCCTTGGCCTTGACCCTGCATTGCATTGTGATTGTGATTGTGACATGGTGACGGGGTGGTGGGGGATGGGCTAGGAGCTGCTATATAGCTATAGCTAGTTGGGTGGCGCCGGGCGGGGCACGGCGGGGCCGTCGGCCACGGGCGCGGCGGGGCCGTCGGCCATCCATCGGCCGTCTCAGGCCACAATTACCGCCCTGCCTCCTGCTCCTGCTCCTGCCCTTTCGCTGTGCTGCTCTTCTTGCTCGCGCCGCCGCGCCCGCCCTCTCTTTTCAAACTCTTTTCCGCCGTTCTTCCGTCGTCCACCCACTCGTCGTCTCAGTCATCAGTCTCAGGTCTGAGAGTGAAAGTCTGCTCGTCTCTTCTCTCAATATATTAAAATTATACACCTATTATAATACTATTATAGCCTATATTATATATTATATGCATATGCTATATATACATAATACCTACATATCCCCATACCCCCGTCGGCGGCACTGTACTGTGTGTTTCCTTGGCTTGTTGTGTGGTCTAGACAGCGCAGAAAGAGAAGCAGAGACAGAGAGACAGAGAGAGTAGAGAGTGTAGAAGAGTCAGTCGTCCAGAGTATATTATAGCGCACAGGCACAGGCACAGAGCACACAGGTGCCACAGGCGCACAGGCACAGCTAGGTGCTACAGGCACAGCCACAGAGCTTCTGTCATCTGATATCTGATGTCATCTGTGTTAAAAAAAAACAGAACAGTAGGCTAGGCTATATGCTATATATATATGCTGTATATTATATATTAAATATTATATATATATATTATATATATAATATAGTCGCGCGCGTCTCAAACTTAATAATGTAACATAATAATGTATATTATTATTAATATGAATAACGTAATATGAATTTAACGTATATTATTATATTATTATATATTATTTATATATATATATATATATATATATATATATATATATATATATATATATATATATATATATTAATATATAAATATAAATATATTTTTTATCTTA
>Ga0335398_10010592_pt1 | contig 10461 bp, 9 predicted proteins | sample BON03_FD_205742 | JGI IMG/M metagenome (GOLD analysis project Ga0335398, IMG submission 205742) | Freshwater microbial communities from Lake Bonney liftoff mats and glacier meltwater in Antarctica - BON-03 (spades assembly) (version 2) | ecosystem: Environmental > Aquatic > Freshwater > Ice >...
ATTCTTTCGGGTACTTTTTTCTTGTGGTCATTTCAATTGCTCCAGTTTTGAGTATTATCTCTTAACTAGGCTGTTCTAATCCATTAGACCACGTCATAGATATAAAGAATGTAGACCATAATTTTCATCAACATTAGTGTAGAAGTCCATTGTATTGTTTAGAAGCTGATAGTTGCCAAGGCCTATTCCAAAGACAGGAGACTCAGAAAACATTATTATCCCTTTAGACCATATATCAACTCTCTTATTCAATACTATATCGAAAATTTCAATCAAGCCTTCATAGAATGGAATAGCCATTCCAATAAATATTGCCATTAAAAAAAGAATCAAAAATGATCGTGCCATGCCAAAAAGGATAAAAATAAAAAAAATAATGGGTAGCATCAATGCGTTTGAAGAACCACTAATTATTACACCAGAAATTGCAAGTAAGCTTCCCACATACCTTAATTTCTTGCCTGAAATAGAGCCGCTAGCATACATTACAAATACTAAAGCGGAAATAATACCAAAATGATTGGGATTATCATAAAAAGAATCTATTTTGTAAAAAACGCCATCATAGTCATGAGTAATCAAGGTTATGTTAAAAAAAAAATAAATAATTAATTCAAACAATCCATACAAAATAAAGAGCAAATGAGCTCCAGCAAAATTACTTATAATTCTATTAATATAATTTGGATTTTTTTTAGTACGCACCCCTAAATAATAGACCAATCCCACGTACAATAAGAATAACACTGGATATTGGATACTAGAAAAGTCAAAATTATTAAGGCCTGCAATCAAGAACAAATATACAGAAAATAACAATAGAGCAAATAGAGAATAATCCACCCTCTTATTTTTATTTATAAAGAATATTGTTATTCCTATCAGACCATAAATAATAATTGGTAGTTTATCTGCATTCTTAAAAATTGTATCTGACACTATTAAAGATAGAAAAAAAACAGGGATTAAATACTCTTTACTCAATAAATATCGCACAAATATATTTAACACCTTATTTATTGAACAAAATCATCCCTAAATTAAAGAGGAGATGTTCGTTAACTAACCAAATCGTTAAAATTTAGTCTATTGGCCATACCAACAACTAAAAGAGATAATGCAAGAAAAATATACACTACATAAACTGAGTAAAAAAGATAAAAATACATATTTAGATCTAACAGTTCTAAATCCTTAGAGAATAGAAAAATCAACATTACGGCCAAGCTAATAACCGCTGCCGTTTTATTGTAATGCTTCTGAATTAATAGCATTGATAAACCATAAGATAAAACCATTAAAGCATGACTTAATATAATATTATTTAACAATTCAAGATCAGTACCTAATAATTCAACCCATGAGTTTCCACCTAAAAGTTGTAAGAAAAAATACAGTGTCGGAAAAATCATCCCCAGGATAAAAAACGTGGCGATGTATCCCAGTAGCTTTAGATTTGAATTAATATCTACCTTTCCTATGAATATCAAGGTTAAAGGAACTATAAGTAGAGCTAAAACTAAATCACTTACTCTAAAAGCTAAAGTTGCTACTGCATACAAACCTTCTCCATACAAAGGCAGTTCCGCTCTAAACAAATAAGGCAACACAACTAAAAGGCCAGCAGATAAGCCTGACAAAAACAAATCTCGATAAAACTTAGGCGCGGAATGAAGATGTAGTTGAAACCAATTTGTTATGCCCCAAGACCATTTTTTAAAAACCATATAGGCTATAAAAAATCTAATTGCTGTTGATAACAATAAAATTAATGCGGCATGTACAGGTGATAAGTTATCTAACAAGAATAAGGTTGATAATAATAGAATTAATACTATAGTGAAAATGAAGTTCAAAAAAGGTTGTAAATATAGTTTTTCAATGTGCAAAAAGTAACCATAAAAGCCAACCAATGGGGCTGCAAATAATAAGCTAAACAAAGCGATAAAATATGAAGTATTTAAACCTTTATTATCTTGAAGTGGCTGAAATAACAAATTACCAATAAAATTATTCGTACTCACTTCAAACATAATAATGAGTATAGATACACTAAAATAAAATAAAATAGAAGAATGAACAGTCTTCAGTTTTTCCTTATCAGAACTGTCAACTGCCAACTGTCTACTTACATAAACTATCGCACCGCCGCCAATTAAGACTGTCATTAAAATATCAGTAAAGCTAAACAGAAAAAACAACTGATCCGTAATTAGCGTTGTACCTAAAAATAAAACGATCAACATATCTCTTAATAACCCCACAACTCTGGAAGCAATTAAGGCAGCTTGATATAGTCCCACTTGTTTTACATATTTATTTAAAAGAATATTTTTAACCATAATTCCAAAGAGATTAATGCACGTATTTCACGCGTATTATTCGCTTTTCCAACTAAATGTTCTTCAAGCATTCGTTCTATTTCTACTTTATTCAACAAGGTTAATAAATGACTATCTTCCGATAACAATATTTGATTGCAATACTTAGAAAGCTCGGTTCTAAACCACTCACCAATAGGTACAGTGAACATCTGTTTTTTTCTATATGCGAGCTCTTCGCCAATTAACGGGGTAACTGCCTTTTTATATAGGTACTTTGTCTCCCCATTAACGAGCTTAAAACGCCCTGGCATAGTAAAAGCAAACTCCATCATTCTATAGTCTAAAAACGGTGCTCTTGTCTCTAAGGATTCAGCCATAGCCATCCTGTCAGGTTTAACAAGATTGTTTCCTGACAATAAGTATTTCATATCAAAATACAAAGCCTTGTTAATTGCATCAAAATGCTGAACCTCGTTAAACGTTTCTATAAAAGCCTTATCAACAACATTCCAGTCTATCTTTGTATGAAGTGACTTCTTCCAAAGAACTCTCAATTTCTCATCATCGAATAAAGTTAAATACGGCAGGTATTCTTTCTTCAATGTTTCAATGGATGCACCAGCTAATTTCTCGTTTGAAAAAACAGGCACATACTTTTCATATCCAGCAAACAATTCATCTGCACCATCACCAGTTAACACCATTTTCACATCTTTTGATGCAATTTCTGAAACTTTCCGCATTGGCATAAATGAAACATCCCCATGCGGTTGGTCGCAGTGATAAATAAAGTCCTCCCATTCAGAAACAATATCATACCCAACAATTTCACAATGGTGATCTGTCTTAAAGCGGTCTGCAGCCATCTGAGCATAATGGCTTTCATCAAACCTGGGGTCAGGAAATCCTATCGAATAGGTTTTAGCAGGTTGCTTCATATTCTTAGCCATTAAACCAACTACAGAGGTAGAATCTACGCCTCCTGATAAAAAAGCTCCAAATGGTACATCTGATTCTAGCCTAATTTTCACAGAATCTTCCAGTAATGAATTAAACTCACTAATCCATTCACCTTCATTTTTATGATAATTAATCTCTTGGTTAGCTAGGGACCACCAAATCGCCGTAACTACAGAGCCGTCGCGCTTAATAATCTGATACGTACCAGGTTCAACATGATATACGCCATCAAATGCTGTTAATGGCGATGGAACATAATTCAACCTAAGATACGCATTAATAGCTGTATAATTGACTTTCTTATCTACGTATGGCAGAAGACCCTTTATTTCTGAGGAAAATATATATTGACTTTCTGTTTTAGAAAAATATAGCGGTTTTTCACCTATTCTATCCCTTGCAATAAACATTTCATCTTTTGATTTGTCAAAAATTGCAATCGAAAACATTCCATTTAACTTATTTAAAAATTCATATCCATATTTTAAGTACAGATGAACTAAAACCTCAGTATCACAATGAGTATGAAAAATTACTCCATCTATTTCTAATTCTTTTTTTAATTCTTTAAAATTAAAAATCTCACCATTTTGGACAACCACCACCATTTTATCATCGGAATAAAATGGTTGGCCGCCTCCTTCTGGATCAATAATTGCTAACCTAACATTTCCAATTCCAGCTGAACCATCCTCATACATTCCAATACCATCAGGCCCTCTATGATGGAGCAATCTTGCCATTTCTCTCAAGTCTATGGAGCATTTTCTAGTTTTGTCAAAATTATAATATCCATAAATCCCACACATTAATTACTACCCTTTCTTAGTAATACTTGCAATACAGTTCTTGATAATATTTTGGCATCCATTAATAACCCAACTTTATCAACATACATAGTGTCATAGTGAAGCCGCTCTTTAAATGACAGGCTTGACCTTCCAGATACCTGAGCTAAACCTGTTATACCAGGAGCCACTTTATTTCTTTTTGTCCAGTCCTTTTCTGTGTATTCTATTTTTTGGTTGAGCACATTTGGCCTTGGACCTACTAAGCTCATATCTCCTTTCAAAACATTGATAAGTTGAGGCAATTCATCGATAGATGTTTTTCTCAAAAAAGAACCCACTTTTGTTATTCTTTGGTCACTTTCAGCCGTTTGATGGCTACCAATTTGGTCAGCATTTTTTACCATTGTTCTAAACTTAAACATTTTAAATTCTACACCATGTTTTCCAACACGAATCTGACTGTAAAAAACTGGAAATCCATCACACATATAAATTAGAATGAAAACGAAAATCACTAAAGGCAATAAAAACAATATTATAAAGAGTGAAATACATACATCAAAAATCATCTTAACCATTGGCAATCCTCTCTGAAATTTCAAGGACCTTTATTCTAAAAAGCTCCTCGTCAAGGTCACTCCATTCAAGCCCATCAAAATAACTTTTTATTCTGCCAATCTCATACTCTTTATCTGTAGCTTCTAGCTTAAAACTACGTGAAAGAATCGTTCTTGAAGCACCATGTCGAGCATATTCTTTCAAAATCATTTCAGCGGGTAAATAACCGTCACCTAATTTTGCAACACCACCAATCCCAATGATTTTATGTTGTGCACGTAAAACTTCAGTAGCATATTTAAAGCGCTCAGTAAGCATAACTTCAAACATAAAACTCATACCATAAGCTAAGTGCAGGTCATTTAAACCAATATGATACCCAGAAACACCTTGAATAGTCGCTAATCGATCAATATCATTTAATGCTTCAGGGGTTTCGATTAGTGGGTACACCTCACACCTTCCATTAACATAATCGATTAACAACTCCACATCAGACGCAGATCGAAACATAGGCAACATAATCACTTCAGCCCCTCGAGAAATAACATCATCAACTTCTTGAAAGGTACCACTGTTTAATGGGTTAATCCTTACCAAAAGCCTGCCTTTTGTAACATAAGGCTTCACTTCAGTTACATCATCAACTTCATGCTTACTGATAACTGTATTTAGATGTCCCTGCCTAGATTCTTTTCCGAAAATCTCTAAATCAATAAATATAAAATCAACACCTGCTTTATCCCATAAATCAACCTCGGAAGGTTTATTTGCTATTAACATAAGATCAATACTCAAAACAGCCTCCATTTCCATTAGTAAGTTCGTTTATATTAGAACAAGCCACAACTTTTTTAGATGTAAAAAAGGTTTTCCAAGAGCCAAATTCACTCCACTTAGTCAAAAATACAAAATCTAACTTTGCACGGTTCGAGGCCAGAAAGTCATACTTACTATCACCCAAAAACAGTGCGGGGTTCTTGATGTTGTGATTCTCTAGTTCACGCTTTAAAATAATGTCTTTATCATCTGGACTACCAAAAATACCTCCATCAAATAAATCAAACAGTCCTCGAGCAGAAAACACTTCACGCAGTTCATTTTGATCCCCACCAGATACGATCAACCATTTTGCCTGTGGAGTTTGTTTGCGTAGCTCTATCAAACCTTCTGCAATATCACTTTGCATTAAGCCAGCTTTCACTTCCATGGCAAACTTTACTAAAAGTTCATTTAATAACTCTCTTGTAACCGTTTGTTTTAGAATCTCTTCGATAAAATACTCGAATTTTAAATAGCGTGAAACCCCACCATTTTGAACGTGGTAGTCAACTAATGCTTGAGCTTTATCATGACCAAAACTTAAAGTAGCATCATAAAATGCCTGAGTTTTTACTTTGTTCGAATTGAGTACTACGCCGTCACAATCAAATACTAAGGTTTTATATGGATTTAAGTCCAAACTCATTATATGCTCTCCTGAGCAATTTTAAGGGCGACTTCCACCTTGGCTACGTCTTCCGGAATATCCACAGCTAAACTTCCAGGTTGAGTTTTAAACATACGAATACCTTGATTCCATTCTAAAAAACGTAGAATTTCTATATCTTCTGATTGTTCAATCGTACTTTTACGACCAAACCTCCCGTAGTCTAGTAACTCTTTTCTACTAAAGGCGTAAATACAAACCTGTTTATAGTATTCCGCAGGTGCATTCTTTTCATCTTTAATGCCAGGAATGGCTTGGCGAGACATATAGATCATCTGCTTCTGTTCAGTAAAAATCACTTTGGGAATATTTACTGAATTTGGCTCCTCTTCTGCTGATAGTGCACAATAGCCGTTAATTACTAGGTCAGGATATGCTTTCTTTTGTTCTATTGCATTTAGAATGTCTTGTGGTGAAACTAAGGGTTCATCACCTTGTACATTGATATAAATATCTGCATCAACTTTACCGGCCACTTCCGCTAATCGGTCTGTGCCGGTTAAGGCTTGATCACTGGTCATCGTCACTTGAAAACCCGCACCTTTTACAACCTTAGCAATACGTTCATCATCGGTTGCCACAAAAACACTGTCTGCACCCACCGCTTTGGCACACAATTCGGCCACCCATAAAATCATTGGTTTACCTAATAACAGCACGAGTGGCTTACCAGGGTAACGAGATGACTTATATCGTGCGGGAATGACTACAACTGCTTTCATAAATAACCTTATTTAGTTAAAGCGTAAACGGACATCGAGGGAATGTCATAGAGTGTTGGGGTGATTGATTGCAAAGGCAATGAATCCGGGTGCTTTTGATACAGACTAAACACATCATCTGCTTCTTTTTTACGGAGATCATCTGCACTATAACCATCAAATCCAGCAAGATAAATTGAAGCCGCTTTCCCAGATGTGGCAATCGCCAAAGCATAAGCCACCACCAATGAACTTGGCAAGGAGCACGTCGTCGGTTCAAACACAAATTTATCTACCTGTATCGTTAACCCAAAATCGAGTGTTTCTTTGGTTTTCAATTCTTTTTTCACCTCTTCGGGTAACATATGAAACGGAGTTGCCAAAGGTTGTGATAAATTAACATGCTCAGCACAATCTGCTAGTAGTCGAATGGGATGACAAGCGGCACGAATATTAATTAATTCTTCATCGATATTTTTTTGAGTGTTTAAAGCAATAACAAAAGGGTGTTTTGCTTTAATATAAGATTCAATCGCATGTCGATGTTGCTTAACACTTGGTCCAGCCCCCAAAATCAGAACTTCTTTACCAGATAGAATACCTGCTGGCTGCCAAGTTCCTGTTGGTTCACCAGTGAAAAAATGACGTGCCGCTTCTAAGGTACTTAAATTAAAACGTTTACCACCTTCCGATTTTAAATGCTCAATGACCGCCAAAATATCTTCATCGTTATAGCGGCTATCACTCAACATCTCTTGGATATAGGAAGGATGAATACCATACTTACCTGCCAAATAGTAATAGGGGTTGCTTCCCCAACCATACTGTTTCTGTAAACCATCAAAATGATTTCGGATCAATTCTAATAAGGCAGTGAGACTACCTGGTCTCTGGTATCGGCTTTGAAGCTCAATCGCTAAATACTCAGTTTTAACATTACCTGGCCCACGCCCCATACCTGTAACAGTCGCATCAACCCAGCTTACACCTTCATCAATCGCTCTTAGAGAATTAGACAAGGCATTTTCCATGCTATCATGAGCATGAATGCCCAGCTCGCCTTGCCAGCCTTGTTTAAACATTTTTACTATTTTTGCAGTGTCTTCTGGCGTTAAGCTACCCATACTGTCAGCAAAATATAAAACATCAATGGGATATTGACTGGCTTTTTCTGCCAAGTTTGAGATTTCAACTCCATCACAGTCAGCAATTTGCATTAAATTAAAGCCAACCTGATACCCTCTATCCTTAAGCCATTTAGCCGCAGGTAAGCAGATTTCGAACTGATGAATGTGGCAGGCTATTCGAACTAACGTGATAGGAGAGTTTTTAGCTTCTATAAAAAGTTGATCAAGTAGACATTCCAAACCATTATCATGCTCGACTAACTCACTGCCATCTAACATGACTCCAATTTTGTCTTGTAACCGCGTAGGAATTTTAAGACCATTTAAAAAGGCATCTGAGCTATAAGCATAAGCCCCTCTAAATCCTTGAGTTTTTAAAGTCCGGAAGCCAATTTCAACATAATCCACACTTAAAGCATCCATGGCAGATAAATAGTCGTCCACTAAATCACTAGGGAAATCCCAAGAATTGTAGTAGCCACCATCCCTAAGAGTGCAATCTAAAAAATTCATAATCAGTTAATACTCACTTGTGTTATGTTCCTCTGGAATACAGTATGTTGCCCAGCGATATTGCCGGTAAATAGGGTACTGCTCTGCTGACTTTCTGCGTCCAAAACGGCAATGCCATAAAAAATAAAAGGACTCGATTAAAATTTAACACCTTTAACATTTAGCGAATACACCATCCGTTTCTATCTCTTCTTTTGCTTTACTTTCGCCTTGTTGAATATTTTATCTCCATTTCATCATTGACTGTGGTCTTCCCTGGTCGATTTCATGGCTGCCAACTCGTCATTGAGCTGCAAGTATTCTTGCTGTTTGCGTTTGATAAAACATTCGGTGAGGCTTATGCGTTCGCTAATACCTTGGGCGGTCAGTGCGTAACGGTAATTCAATTTGTTTTCACTTTGTGTGAAACGGTCAATTTTGATCAAGCCTTTTTCAACCAGTGCTTTGAGGATGTAGTTCGTTTTACCTACACTAAAGCCTAGCCTCTGTGCCAATGCGCGTTGGTTTGGCTCGGTGGTTACAAGGCGCAAGGTTTGTAGGATTAGTTCGGGTTGCATGGTTTATTTTATGTTTTGGGGGCGGTGTGCGGGTGGATCCGCACCTACACTATTATTGTCCGGGCATTGTACGCTTGATTTGTAATTATTTGTTCATTTTTTGACTCGACGTTACCTGTGAAACGGCTGAATGGTTCGTTTTTTAGGTAAGACTCTTACTTCGTGAATTCACACGTCAGGGCTAATGACCAATCCACTTAAATATTTATAGGAAAATAATTTCATCTTTTGTTACTTTATAGATCATAGAACACCGTATGACATTGCTGCATCTCCATCCCTTTATCCAATCACCATTGGATAGTGTAAATCATGTGTATGACTTACACTGATTTCAATGATACAAGGGAATTCAATAAAAGAGAGCTAACGATCCCTAGCGTGACGGGCTTATATCCTTAATTTTTTCAGCCTGTTTAACCGGTTTAGTACCTGCAATATCTTCCAGTACCTTACGTTTAAGATCATCGCTTTGAGTAACAACCTTGTTTGGCACGCCACTAAGAAAGGATTTTAACTCGCCAGCTAACTGCAGATCTTCTTTTTTATTTGTGGCCATCAATAGGTTTATAACTTCAGCATATTGGCTTTTAACGTCTTTAAGGTTTTTTTCTAGTGACTTTTTCCAAGGTCGGTTAGATTTAGACTCCTCACCTTTTGACTCCGTTATAATTTCATCTACAGCCTCTTTAGTTTGCAAGGCCGTTGTTTTTGCAACTCTAGGCTTATGCGATTTATCCCCTGTGTTTATTTGTTTTACTACACTATTAACGCTTTTCTTAGCTACGCCACGCGCTCGACGATTAGTGGCTGAAGCCGCCACACCCACTGCCCGTAATTCTTGTGCAAAACCCTCTCTCCAATTTTGGAGATCAGCTTTTCTAGGGTTTAATTTTACGGCGTTATACCCTCTCATTTTCACGTCTAAATGAACATGTGGATGATCGTCATCGGTATGTAGTGCAAAAACATATTCATAGTTCTCGCTGAAAGTGTGACGTGCAAATCGCCTAACCGCTTCTTTAACTTTTTCTGGCTCTGTTCCCGCTGGCATTGATAAAACTAAGTTCATTACTTCTCTTGTCGGCTTGCCTCTACCATGCTCTTTCTCATAATGTTTAATGTCACTTTCCCACTCACTATAAGCGCTTTCTATTTGCGCTTTGCCTGAGAAGATTTCACCCAATCCATTTTCAATTTCAACATCAGCTTTATTAGGATCACTCGTTCGTGAGATATATTCAAAATGACTTTTCATACCCTTTGAATTTTTACTAAAACCGGTAATTTTAGCCATCACTTCAGGTGCTTTCCTAGCAACAAGCTTTGCTGATAAGCGCGGGCTTGTTCCATTATAAGGTGTATAGGTAACTTGCCCTTTTTTGGGTGTGACCCGGCCTTTAAGCAGTGCTTCAATTTTTTCCTCAATTAGAGCCATTAC
>Ga0335398_10010594_pt1 | contig 10460 bp, 9 predicted proteins | sample BON03_FD_205742 | JGI IMG/M metagenome (GOLD analysis project Ga0335398, IMG submission 205742) | Freshwater microbial communities from Lake Bonney liftoff mats and glacier meltwater in Antarctica - BON-03 (spades assembly) (version 2) | ecosystem: Environmental > Aquatic > Freshwater > Ice >...
TGATTAGGTTGGGTCTCCGAAACCCAAGAAAGAAAGAAATAAAGAAAGATTCCTGTATGCGTTCCTGCTGTAATAAAGGGCTAGCTGTGTGGCGGCATTACAACCCAAAAACCAAAAACCAGATACATGCCAGCCCACCAACATTGTGCGTTGTTTTACCCACCAGCAGGGGACTCGTGACTTGATCGGGTCTGCCCTCCACTAGGTAGGCTCTAGTCCTCCGGTCCGGGACAGTTTCTTGGGTCCTAAGTGGTTAATTGGGTACTCAACATCTGCTTTGGCCGAACTTTAACACTCTCACTTCGCTTGTCCCAACCTCAAGCAGACAAGTTCGCTTGTCCCAACTTCGGTTAATCAATTTATTTCGTACTCTTCTTGGAGCAATCGAGATTACCCAATGCCGAATGCCAACATGATGATGATTGCTTTTATTACTATGAATAGTGATTTAGTACCCTTGATTCAGGGTCTATTCGCTCAAATCTTATATTTTAGATTTGAGATTATCGGTGGCTTGCGTCACGGTTCACATCTTTTGGTTTTCTTTTTCGGAAGGAAAAATATGTTAAAGAAAAAAGCAGTTAGTCCAATATCTCATCCCGCCTCCTAGCATATACATACACATGTGTACTTTGTACACATATACGAATATATGTATGCCGAGATTTAGTCCATCTGGAGTCTTCGGGCCCTCCAGGTGTCTCATCCCGACTCCTGGGCTCACATCCGAGTACTCCATCTGTGCATTGTGTGTGTGTGTGTGCGTATACACACACAGTACGCAAATGTGCCTGCTGATGTTTACAACACCTGTCTAACGTACACACCTGCACATGCATGGTGCTCACAACACCTGTTGAACTGCACATCACACTCTCCACAAAAAAATGCATATGCGCTCGTGCATGTGCACATATGCAATGGTGCACAAGCTTCTTTGCCATGGAATCTATTGCGAACTTATCTTGAGTCTTGCGCGAGCACGCTCGCTACAGGATGTGCATATGCGCTCATGTATCTGCAGTTTGGTCATTTAGCGTTGGGGGAACGAGGATGGGGGGGTTCAGCCTGTGAGAGCGTGCTCTTCCCACTAGGCCAAAAGCCCCGGGGAACACGCAGAGAATAACTGATCAGGTATTCTCTGCGTGTTCCCCAGGGCTTTTGGCCTAGTGGGAAGAGCACGCTCTCACAAATGTCATCTTTCGAGTGATGTGGGATTGGTACGGGGCGTTTTCATCAAAACTGTTATTCAACGGCGAAAACACATTTCCTCGGTCAAAAATTGTCGTGACCTCATTGAAGCTCGAAATCCCCGTAGTGGAGTGTCGAAGACCTCGCGGATATGGTCAAGTTCGAGCCGAGTCAGATATATCAGCTGAAGTAATCAGCACTGGTCAGCCACCCTCCAATACAAAAGCTTTCTCAGACTCAAGGCTCAGTCTTGCATGACGATTCAAACACGAGTTTGCGAGAGTGCCTACAAAAGGCGAGGCGAAATCAATTGATCCCACGTCACACGCAGTTGATTTTTATGAGAGCGTGCTCTTCCCGCTAGGCCAAAAGCCCCGGGGAACACGCAGAGAATAAGTGATCAGTTATTCTCTGCGTGTTCCCCAGGGCTTTTGGCCTAGTGGGAAGAGCACGCTCTCACACAGCCAATCTATGAAAGCACTTGTTGCTTGGCGTGGGGGGTTATTTCTGACAGAAGGAAAGATAGGGGTGTTACTTTGTTTTATTGACCCGAGGGTCAGGAAGTATGGAAACGAGGCCTCCAGTTGCCCTGGGATCTTCTCCAGAACGTTGTCTGTGTCTTCTCTATTTTTAACGCGGGTGAGAGTGTATGTGGGTGTATATCGTGCAGGCCGTCGTTTGCCGCCCGCTCTTGCTGCCCCCCCTGCTGCCTCGACCAAACCCGTCGCCCGACGCTGTTCGCTCAAGAAATTCGTCCAAATCCACGCTGGCTCATGACGCGGTCGTCGCTGCGGTGTCGCACAAGCATCATTCAATCATCCACGTTGGTGCAGGCCTCACCCAGTTTGTCCATGGGTCGCACTCGTGTTTGGCCACGGAGTTTACCCACCACAGAAATGTATTTTTGCCATTTTTCGCGCGAGTTTCGCAATCATCTTGGAAATTCCCGACTTTCTTTGTTTCGATCCTAACAAGTCAACCCTCACAATTTCCAACGACCCTAACAAGTCGACCTAATGAGTCCCAGAGTGTTGCACACATTTTTCTCAACTATTAGTGATCTTAATGTTTCTTGCTCCTCTTGCTGAGGTTACTCCTTAATAAACACTCTTAAATTAAAAAAAACTATTAGTATGGGAACGAAATTACAGACTGAAGTTGGTACTGAAGTTGGAGAAGGAGTTCAAAACAATCCCACATAAATATAGCCATATTTGTGTGGGATTCTTTTTAACTCCTTCCCCAACTAGCCCCCGATACGTGATCGTTACGTCTATTAAAAATGATTTACAATATTGAAGTTGTGGCAAGCAAGTGAAAGTGTTAAAATTTGGCCTTAGTTCAATGAGGAGGTTGGGTCTTCGAAACCTAAGAAAGAAAGAAAGAAAGAAAGAAAGAAAGAAAGAAAGAAAAATATACCACATTACAATCAAACAAATATTGCACATACGAACATGATCGGTTCTCCGTGTCAAAGCGAAAGGACAAAACAATTTCATTTGTGTAATTCATGCGTGAATACATGTCAACTTGTACACGCACTTCCCTCCTCTTCTATATTCATAACCATTCATCGCCATATGTGTATGTCTATATGTTTTGACTATTCTGTAATGACTACGTATAATCTGTATGCTCCAATTATAATATATCTCTGTGTACTTGCTCCTAGAGACTTCACCCGATGTTTACACACTTGCGACCACATGTGCAAGGGTCTGTATTTCACTGTTCATCCGTGTCTTTGCTTCCTATGAATACACTCATGCCATGCTCATATCAACAAAAATCAAGTCTGTGTTACCCCTCCCATATGTGTGTTCTTTAACAATGTCTTTATTCGTATCTATTCCATCCAATTAAACACGTGCACACGTGTGCATGTCTACACCAAGACTATTCAACCCACATAAAAAGAATACATGTAAACAAATTCAACCCACATAAAAAGAATACATGTAAACGAATGCGAAACAAAATGTAAATGTGTGCCTACATACATATACATATACCATGAACATCAACCAATATAAATGATGAAATGTATATCACATTTGAAAGAAATAAAAATAAATAAAAATGAAATAAATGAAAAACCAAAAAATCAATGAATAATAAATAAATATGTATACATATTTATGTATACACATAAATAAAACGAAACAACAAAAATAAACAAAATTAAGATGACACCTGTTAAACATCAATACATAAAAATCGACAATGGAAGTAACATAAATAAATACATGAGATGATATTAATTTCAATACACCAAATAAATGATGGAATATCTAAAGAAATGATTCAATAAATAAGCTAAATATAGAATTTACTTGCTATCCCGGGTGTGTGATGTTCATCCATGTTGCGTGCTTTTGGATTTGTATTTTGTTCTACTTGTCTTTTGTCTGTCTACATGTGTGTGCGTATGCCTTTAAGTTCAAGGTCCATTGCGGAAGTGCCTTCGAGCCGGGCGCTTCCAGGCTTCCCTATTACTGCACACCACCTGTGTGCGTTCCTGATGTAATTGGCGCGCTAGCTGTGTGGCGGCAAAAGAACAAAAAAAAATGGCACGCAGTAGTCCTTTCGTGATACAAAGTCCACAGTCAGTCTCTCCTACGTGTAATAGTCACGCAGTAATTTTGACTTGTTCCCACGTAAAAAATAGTCACAAAGTAGTCCATGCGTGACATATGTCATTTAGGAGGAGACTGACTGTGGACTGACAATGCAGATGTCTTGCTTGAAAAGCAAACCTAACATGGTGGCAGGTGCAAAGGGGGGCAAACCTGAGGTCATCGGTACCTCAATATAATACGTATCCAGGCACAAGAAATGTCAAGTACACACTGTCGTGTACTCGGCCTAGCAAAATTGTAACAAACAGGGTAAGGGTACAGCACCTTAGGACATAGGTCGCCGCGCGTGGCCGAAGACTTGAGAAGGTCCTCGAACTCTTTACATTATTTACACTCAGTGGCAAGTCAAGACAACACCCGCTCGGGTAGGGATGAATATCTGCAACAAACGTCCGATGGCTACCTCTGGGGACTCACTAGGTCTCAATATACTACTCGCATTCATGTCACAGGCCCGCATAAGATAAATCAAGACGCAGTATGTCTTCAGAGAGTACTGTCGTACAGCATGTGGAGTACAAACAAACCACGGTCGCTCGCTGGGGCAGGAAAAAAATCAGACTGATGTCCCGCGACAACACAACGGTTAGGCTGGTGCTGTCAGCAGACGAACGCATGTGATCTTTTTCCTGCCCTGTTCGCTCTATAACATACTGCACGCCACCATACCCTGAGGAACTCAGACTATCTATGGGGTTGGTCACTCACTGTCATTGATCGTGTCTAACATTTGCCTGTCAAAGCTTTTTTTTTTTGGTCTTTTGCCGCCACACAGCTAGGACGACAAGAACGCACACAAGTGGTGTGCAGTAATAAGGAACCCCGGAAGCCCCCGACCGAATCGAATGGCACTCCTGCAATGGACCTTGCACGCATCAATGTTGTTTTGAAGTGATGTATTTGTATGTTTGTAAAGGATTTAGGAATTGGAATGATTATTATTATTATTATTTTCACTACTATTTTCATGATTTGTTTGGTTTGGTCTTGATTTATTTTGTTTTTTTCTTTTCTTTCTTGTTTGTTTGTTTTGTTTGTTTTTTGTTATAAACCCCGAAAATCTTAACTTCGCTTCCCGTTTTGGGTTCAAAGTAAACCCCCTGGGAGTATATCTACCCGGGCCACGTGCCTGCAAATCTAAAGGGCCCGATTATTGCGGCTTGCCACGCAGTCTCCGAGTCCCGGTTTTTTTTTTTGGTTTGTTTGTTGTTATCAAACCCGCAAATCCTTACTTCGCCTCCCGTGTTGGGTTCGAAGTAATTTGCGAACCCCTGGGCCCGGGAGTATATCCACTCGCGACACGGGTTCCACCCGAGCATTTTTCCGAAGTTCGGGGTGAGCCGGTTCAACTTGAAGTTTCACCCCCAAATCGGATTCATCCGGTTCAACTCGAATTTTGTTTCCAAATCGAGTTGAGCCAGCTGAACACCAATTTTCCACAAAATCTCGAGTTGAGCCGGTTCGACTCGTGTTTTTTCAAACAATATGAGTTCAGCCTGCTGAACCCCATTTTTTTTAAAATTCAGGTTCAGACGGCTGAACTCATTTTTTTTTGTTTGAATGTGGGTGCAGCCGGCTGAACTCAAATTTTTTTCCGACAACACTTTTTTACACCAAAATCGGTCTCAGGCGTTTTTTTGGCCATTTTTGATTTCAGCCGGCTGAACTCACATTTTTGACTGTTGGGTTTAGCCTGTCCTGTCCTGAACACTCAAAGTGTGAGCACTCAGAGTGTGATGTCCTGGCTGAACTCGAAAATATGACCAACAATTTGGGACAAAACAGTGCGTATGAACTCTGGCTGACTGCGAGTGGCGCGAGGCAACTCCGGGGCTAAAGCCCCTCCGCTTGCCGCGCGCCCGCTCTTCCTGCGGTCCTACGAAAGGTACACCACCGCCCAGAACCACTCTACGGTCCATCTGAGATTAACACTCTACAAGTTGACGGGCTAGCTCGCATCCCTGGACTTGAGCAAGTCGTATACAAGTTGCATCCTCAGCCACTGAATAGCGTCCCGAGATCCTCCACATCTGATCCCCCTAAACGTCAACACTGAAAGAACTTTGATGTCTCCAGTACCAACTTGAACACTCAAGGGAGTCAGGGTGAGAAAAAGGGGGAAAGGCAAACCCATGAACGATTTCGTAGTTGGAAAAAGCGGCCTCCTGATAACAAAGTAAAACTAAACCTAGACCATATGGACTTTCGTACCTGAAGGGGGGAAAATGTGGACGCGTCATAATCATATTTGTAGGAAAATAGACACAGTATGTACACGGATCAAGAGGGTGGTGGCCTTATGTTTTAAGGAGAACAGGTCCAGTACAGGCATGTTCATGATGGGTATGGAGGCGTACCTGGTCTAGGTACGTGCCTGAGTTGAGGAATTTTGGATGTATCATGGATCATTGTTTTTCCTTTCTTTCTTGGGTTTCGAAGACCCAACCTAATCACTGGACTAAGCGAATGGCAAGCACCCGATTAGCCACTTAGGACCCAAGAATCTGTCCCGGACCGGAGGATCGGAGCCTACCTAGTTTATGGTAGACCCAATCAGATCCCCTACGAGTGGGTAAAATAGATCACAATATTGGTGGGCTGGCATGTGTCCTCGGGCTAACCAATCTCCACAATCCATCTTCCTAACTACCAAGAAACGTAGCGCCCAGAGATCAATGGTGCCCCCCCACTAGGGTAGGCAAGGCACCAAATAGGGGAGCAGAGTTTGTCGGGTTTTATTCCAACAAACAAACAAACAAACAAACAAATAAGCCTAGTGTCCTCCAAGCAGTGCTCGTCAAAATTGTGACTGAGATACTCTTCTGGCAATGCGCCTTTGGCAAACCATGAAACAACCGTCTTGGCAGCAGATCACAGACCAGCGCACTAGGAAACAGGACACAGACCTAGACCACGCAGGCACAGTAGAGACAAACAACGCACCATTGGCAAGAACAAAGATGGGAATAGGTGAGTAGGGGCGCTGCACCTGGGGAGTGCATGCGGTGGAGTCATTCTTTCTTTCTTTCTTTCTTTATTTTCGAAGACCCAACCTAATCACTGGGACTAAGCGGATGGCGACTTTTGTTTTGTTTTTGTTTTGTTTGTTGTCAGCGCAGTGGAAGAGCGCTCGGAAGAGAGGACAAAGATACCCAACTCGCTGGATATTAATCTGATCACCACGCGACTGCACATAGCCGCTAACATACGCGTGATGAACAGGTTCTCCTACAGCACGTCGCGAATAGGGCGTACCACGTCAAGGTGTGCCGCGCCGCGCCACGCTTGCGACGTCTCATTGATCTTTTGTAAGATTTGGTCGATTTTCAGTTAAGAGATCGCAGAAAGAAAGAAACACAGATTTGTTGCAAAGTGTTGCACACATTTTCCTCAAATCCACAAGCTAGGCTTCGTTCGTTCGTTCTCACGCACTTTTATTTTCAAGGCACCGAATTTTATGTTGGCCCGGACCCTTTCCGAAAGGGTAGTCTAACTGGGAACTGGACCAATCCCCGACCCACACCCCCCATTTTTATTTATTTATTTTTGGTTTCCCCAGGGTTTCGAGGCTTGTTTTTTTTCCTTTCTTTCTTTCTTCTCTTCTTTTTCTAAAATCGTGTTATAAATCTCTTGATAGGATTTGGGAAAGTCGCGGGGAAAAACAGGCGTTTTGAAGTCGCTTTAGTCGGTAAAAGAAGTAGACACTATCCCATTGAGTAAGGATTTGCTAGCATGCAAGCATGCATGCATTCATGTATGCATGTATGCATGTATTCATGTATGCATGTATGCATGTATGCATATATGTACGTGCGTATGCAGATACAAGGCACAAACACGAAAACATGAACATACACATCTCCACAAACAGGAGGAGAACGATGGGCATGGTGGCTGACATGAGGACTACCGTCTTCACCATGGGAGGTACGTCTAACCCGCACATCCCTGTCTTCTGTGAATTTTCCCGCTACCAGCTTGCGGCCTGCATTCAGAAAAAGAAGGATCGCTAGCATGCATGCGTGCTCGTGTTTCGACCGACACTCCTCTGAAATTTGTTCCAACTTGCCCTCCTCGCGCCCCGCTCCCTCTCTTCCTCGAGCTTCCAGCGCGCGATGTGTTTGTGTGTTTCCTGGCAGGCGCCTCAATCTACTTCTACTTCCGCTCTCGTGAGGAGGTTGTGCATCCTGGAGACACGGTAAGGCGCTTTAACTGCCCGCGACCACTGCATTGTGGCGTTTCCTGCGGTCCTGCCTTGTGATAATCAAGAACATTCGCATAACAACTGCTCGCTTCTGATGAAAAATCGAAACTGATCGTTGCAACAAGCATCATAACGATAATCGCAATCGAGTCTGATCATAACAACGTAACGATACACAGTTGCTGGAGAGCTGGATGTGGCAGTTGATGGCAGCCGTGACAATAGTTCCATTCTTTCTTGGTATTGGCCCCAAACTTCGCGTCCTCTCGGTGCTAGTAGCGCGGCGCAAAGAGGAAGTAAAACGTACGCAAAACAAACAAGAAAATTACACGGCCAAACGCAGCATGAATGGGCTGGTTACACCTTTGAAATTGAAGATTCCGTTTGCCTCGTCGTGGAAGAGGAAGGATGTGTTTGATTCTGAGCCCTCTTCGCCTTCTGCTCTCAGGTATGCCCAGTCTTAGCGCAAATGTAGATGTAGAGGTGTGTTCACCGTGCTCACTTCAGATTTCTTCTCTCTTTTCAAAGTTCCCATACATTTTTTCTCTCTGTCCAAATCCAGCATGCATGCATGTATGCATGTACGTACGTATGTACGAATCTGACTACGACATGTGTGTCTCAGCCCAGTGAGTCCTAAAGCGTTCCAGCGGTTGGTATTGGAGCGGCTGCATTTCCACGGCAACAGACACGAATTTTTCGCGTCTACAAAGTTTGCCGGGTGTCTGCGCGAGGACGAGCACGACGAACTCTTTGCGCTGTGTACTTGGAGAACCGTCGCAGTGGGGGAAACCGTGTTTGAAAAGGGCGAAAGTACTGCAAGCGGTCTTATCATGGTTGTGGACGGTGCACTTGGAGTATATGGCAAGTATGACCAAGACACTTTCGAACCGACTCCATCCTTCTCACTCCCAAAATCTTCATCTACTGACACTCTTTCAGGCGCAGCGGGGTCTTCGAGTGCACTTGGCAGGGGGGGGTCATTTTCTGGGCTCAGATGGGGCATGGACAACATGGAGGAGAACGCGGGAGGAGGTGACGGCGAGGCGCGTGCAGGCGAGCTGCTGCACTATGAGCTGGCTGCAGGAGAAAGCATTGGTGATTTGGATTTGTTGTACGCGAGCGAGCAGCGGCGTTTCACAGTGCGTGCAATCAAGGCGTCAACAGTATTAGAGTTGTCGCAGGACAAGTTCCGCAAGTTCTGCGTCGAAAACCCCGATGCACTGCTGCTCTTTTTGCGGCTGGCTGTGGGCAGGCTGCACCGCGTGTCGAGCTTTGTGATTTCGGAATTTCTGAATTTGAACGTCGAAGGCTCAAAGCACGATTTGGTTGTCCTCAAAAAGGAGGGCACAGGGCATGAGTCCACTGCATGTAACGCCTTGATATCGCGCCTTTTCGAGGGCAATGGCGTGTTCAAGTCAAGTGTAGAGGAGCGAAGCCCGGGGGATGTCATCTTCGTCAAGGGCGACACGCCTAAAGCATTTTGGGTGGTGTTGGATGGAGAAATTGAGCTCATGGGTGGCTCTGATCATGGTAAAGATGGAAAGAGTGCGACAGGGAAGAGCTCTGATGATTTGGATGCTGTGTTCAAGGTGATTGAATGTGTATACCTCTCTCTCTCTCTCTCTCTCTCTCTCTCTCATGTCGCGCTCTTTCGCTGCCGAATGTGCTGCCTATGTTGTGATGTTCAAGACGAGACTTTGTGCTGGTGTTGCTTTCCCTTCTTTCTCGCTCCAGCTACTCGCTTTCTCTCCTTTTTTTTCCTCTCCCCCTCCTTTCCCCCTTCTCCCCCAAACTCCCATGCACACAAATACGCACCCGTAGGCATACTATTAAAGTCCTCTCTCTCTTGCTCTCTCCTTTGCTGTCTTCTAACGTGTACGTGCGTGTGCTGTGTACCACAGGGGCCATACATAATGGGGTCGCGGCAGTTTCTGACGGCAGTCGAGAGGAAAGAGACAGCCGTTGTAAAGAGCACCTGCAGAATCGCGCGGTTTGACATTGAGTTTCTGATGAAACTGTCGGCTAAGTGTCCAAGTGAGGTTGTTGATCTCATACTGCTGGCGGCGCAGAGTCTCTTTCCGACTATCAAACAGGTTTGTCGGCCTCGATACTCGTGTGATTTTAATACATACTAAGATTTGTTTTGAGACATATATACTGCTGCGTATTTTGCAACGCAAAATTTCCATGAATTATAGGGCTTATTTGCGGAATGAGACCTGCAAAGATAAGGCAACCTATGAGTCTTAGTTACCCGGAAAGTGTGGTTGGCACGACGTGAGTCTTTGAAAGTATACGATGCAGTACCAACACACACAGAAACACATACACACAATACACTTACACACACACAAGAACACACACACACGCACACACACCCCCACACACACCCACACACCCACACACACACACACATACACACA